>Ga0073932_1000774_pt1 | contig 71997 bp, 47 predicted proteins | sample DewCreD2012metaG_FD_76967 | JGI IMG/M metagenome (GOLD analysis project Ga0073932, IMG submission 76967) | Hot spring sediment bacterial and archeal communities from British Columbia, Canada, to study Microbial Dark Matter (Phase II) - Dewar... ...
ATCGTGAGAGTCCATTTACTCCCGACCGCCTGTTACTCCCTACCGCCTGTTACTCCCTACCGCCTGTTACTCCCTACCGCTTGGCGTCCCGTGGCCCGAATCCCGCGTGTCTTGGGGTGCTTGCCAATGCCGCGGCCTCCGGTACGAGCGACGTCTTCGCAAGCCTCGCCATTGCCGGTAAATCCACTGGCACGCCCCAAGAACGATGCGCCACAGGCGTTTCCAAACAAGCCCGGCCCAGCGCCAAGCGTTCGCCCCGCGACGGCCGAATGGGACGCCCGGCCAGAATCGCCATGACGGCGGGCATCCCTCGTCGAGAGCATGGGTTTCGGGAACCGCGCCGGAGAGGGGATGGCCTCGAGGATCGCCCGGCTTGGCGGTCGTGTCGAGGCGGCCGGGGGCAGCTTTCGCACCGATGACGCGGAACATCACCTCGAGGTTCTTGAGACGTTTTTCCAGCTCGGGCAGTTCCGCCGGCAAGGGGGAGTTCTTGTCGAGCGAGCGCCGGAACTCGCGCACCAGGAATTTGACGTTTTCCAGGAGTCTTTCGAGCCTTGCCAGCTCGGATCCTGGGCGATCCGCGCCGCCGTCTTCAACGGCCTTCTGCAACACCGCGGCGGCCGCGCGGCAGTCGGACCAGGTGGGAGCGAGCAGTTCGGCGAAGCGGGCGAGCCAGATGCGGTGGAACGTGTCGCTCCACTGTTTGAGCGTGGCGATCGTTCCCGCCTCGGATCGGTCCTCGAACAAGTCGCCGAGGATGAAGGTGTGCAAGGTTTCGTCGGCCAGCGGGCACTTGCCGAGCCGGGAAATGCCGTCGGTGATCAGGAGGATGCTGGCCCCCAGGCAGGGACCTTCGCCGCGGATGTCGCGCACGGCTTGCTCCAGCGCGGTTTGGATCCGGGTCTGGCCCGCGTTCGGCAGGCCGATCACCGCCCGCGCGATCGCGCGGAATTCCTCCCTGCTGACGCCGGAGACCCGAGGGCCCGCCTCCACGGTGAACGGTCGCAGATGGAGCTGGGCCCGCTGCTGGTGGCCCGCGCGGAGGAATTCCAGGGCCAGGCCCCGGGCGATGGTGCCTCGCCGGTCGTGGTCCTGCATGGTGCTCGAAGTGTCCAGCAGGACGTAGGCGTGCTGCTTCGGAGAAAAGGACTCGGACTCTTCCCGGACCACCTCCCGCCGCGCCGTCGACTCGGCCGAATCGCGGGGCTGGTCCGCCGGCCGCTGCCATTGGGGCATCAGCAGCTCGCGCTCGGCGAGCTTGACCCAGAAAAGCTCGGCGTCGACTTCCTCCAGGAGCCATTGGAAGGGAAAGATGTGGGCGAGGTCCTCGACGCCGCGGATCAGGCACACGTCCATTTCGTCGGCGGGCAGGCGGGATTCGCGCGGCTCATCCTCGTAGGAGGTCAGGTCGAGGGTCCGTTCGGTCGGCCGTTCAGCAAGGTTGGCCGCCTCCTCATCGCGGCGGCGCGTTCCCATCGGAACATCAAGCCCGTGCACGTAGCGGGCCGAGTTTCTTCCGGCCACGAACATGGCGGCCTGGTGGGGCGCCACGTCGGAGAGCGTCAGATCGAATTCGGCCAGATACCGGACTAGGTCGGGAGGGTCCACGTCTAGGCCAACGGCTCATGATCCATGCGATCCACGCGGCGGGCCAGGTCCTGGATCCAGCGCAGCACTTCGAGCTTCAGCGTCTTGACCTGTTCGTCTTGCGGTTTGACGCCGTCGACGAACCGCCGCACATGATCGAAGGTGACGTCGCCGGCGCTGACCAGGCCGAAGAACCGAAGGACCCGCTGGAGAAAGCTCGTGCAAGGGATCGCCTCGCCGTCCTTGACCCGGGCCATCACGTGTTCGGCAAGGTCGCGGGCCGCCACGAGCTGATCGATGTGGTCCTGATCGGCGGGTCGGATCCTGATGAGCGTTTCGTTCAGCGCCTTGTCGAAGCACTCCGCTTGCTCTTCCCAGCCGCCCACGGTGGTCACCGCGTAGCGGAGCTGCGAAAGATCGTCCGACGTCACGTGGTCGCGCCCGCGGAGCAAGGCGGCCGCGTTGAGCACGATGCGGGCCTTGGCGTAGGTCCTGGGGCTGATGTACAACGTCCGCTTCTTCGCCGCCTCGCACGCCTGGCCGATCAGCTCCCGATAGCGATTGAGCAGCATGTTCTTCAGGAACAAGACGCTGGCCGGGGCCTCGATCCGACGGTCGGGAATCAAGCCGCGGACGATGTCGGCCAGGAAGACGATGTGCTGCAAGGGGATCTGTTCGTCGGGGTCGGGGACCTCGCGCCGGCCATAATGCCGCGCGAACGCCTGGTCGATTCCCAACAAGGTCAGCGGGCTGTAGTCGGGCGTGATATAGGCCCGAAACAGAAAGCGATCCAGGACCGCCTCGGTCACCTCCGTGGCGCGGAGGTAGTTGGCCGCGGCGATCCCCGTGTGGAGCGGGCAATGTTCAAGCTGCGAGCCCTTCTTGAACACCCGCTCGTTGAACACCCCCAGCAAGGCCCGCAGCACCATGTCGTTGGCATCGAAGAATTCGTCGATGAACGCCAGGTCGGCGTCGACCAGGGTCCCTCGCGTGTTGTGGACGATCCGGCCCCGCTTCAATTGCCCGGTGTCGATCGAGCCGAAAAGCTCCTCGGCCAACGTCCCCTTCGACATCTGGGTGTCAAACACCCTGGCGCCGCGGATCCGGCTGAAGACCGAGGCGGCGTAGAAGGTCTTCGCCGTGCCAGCGGGGCTGAAGATGAGCAAGTTTTCCCGGGTCAGCAGGGCGTACAGCGACTGAATCAACAAGGGGCGGAAGCCGACCAGATCGCGTTCCAACGAGGACAACACCCGTCGCAGCTCGTCGATGATCTCCGCCGGCTCGGCGTCCCACGATTCCCCGTGGACCCATGGCCGCCGCAATCGCTGGGGATGGGCCTCGCCCTCCGATACCGAAGGCGCGACCACCGCCGGTTGGCCGAAACCGCCGCAAACCGGGCACGTCGCTTGCCCGGGGACGGAAACTCCGACCGAATCCGGGGAGAGGTCCTCGAAGGCGTCGGGTAACGTTGGATCGGTAGACATACGCAACGAGCGGCACGCACGGTGCGATCACGCTCGGATGAAACTTGCCGGTGGCCGGTATCGCTGTCCGCAGTGGGAAGGCACGGCAAGGGACGAAAGCGACCACGACCTGCCCGGACGGCGCCGCTCGTTCGTCAACTCCTCAACAACCTTCGCCCCACAACGAATCACTACCCCGGAAGAAAACAATCCTTGCCGCGCCCCGTGGAGGCGCACGGATGCACCTCTGGGCATGACATTGGCTTATTCTAGATTACGCCGCCATTGGAAGCAAGCAAATCCGCGCAAGTACCGCGGCGTCCCCACGCCCAGAGAGAATCGCTTGCAGCCGTTGGTCGGGCTGCGGCCCGCGTCTGCAACGGCAAGACTGCCCCGAGGAGCAACTGAAATCCCGCAAGTCTGCTTCCTGAAAAGCCTTAGCTCATTCCGTCGTTCGCCTCGCTGGCAGCAGGAGGAGACGCCAGTGCGGTGGTAGTGTAGGGGCGGAACCTCGGATTCTGGCTCAGTTCATAGGCCATCGTGAACTCGGGGATCGTGAAAATCAACCAGTGCCACATCAAGCCCAGCACGAATGCCCGGTCGGAGATGCCGGGGATCGAAAGCACCAGCCATGCCCACGCCAGACCGAGAAAGAGTCGCGCCGGTGTGGCGCCAATGGTCACTGCGAGGAAGATGAATCGATCCTTGTCCCAGGCCCACCACACCCCGGCCATCCAGCTCAACGCACAGATGAGCATCGGCGGCAGGCTCAACAGAAACGCCTTTCCGTAAGGCGGGTGCACAAGCCATAACGGCGTAATGATCAGCACGACTCCCGCGGCCAAGAGGATTCCAACCACCGTACTGTATTTCCGGTATACCCGCCGGGCGCGGCGGCGCTTCTGCTGCGGTGGTGGACTGGGCGCGATTGCAGGCTCCTGCGGTGGGGACACTTTGGCTTGCTGGGCCTCGAGATACTGCCGATAGAACCGGCAGCCTGACAAGGTTCGCAGCAATTCACGGTTGTCCATAGCAAGCCTCTCCGAAGCGGATTGCCGCCATGGTTTCTTCGATCCTGCGCCCCTACTATACCATGCCGCCAGATCGAAGGATGTAACCAATCATTACTGAGTTTATTGCGTCCATAAAGGGGGGCTGGGCGCGCGTCTATCAAAATTCCCCTCGAAGTCCCCGCCAGCCAACTCCCAGGGAGGGCTTCACGATCCGTCCAGGCCCGCGTGGGTCACCGCTTCAGAAACGACCGGAACCATCGTCGCCACCACGCAGCGCCCGACCTGCCATCCTCGTTGCGGAGTTCAAAGTACCGCCGGACGCCCGCGTGGAGGGCTGGCTTGTCCGTCGCCCACGCCCAGGCCCCTTGGTCATCGATGCGAATGTCGTTGTGGACGTCGAAGTCGGCCAACAGGCGGACGCGCCTGCCGTAGCGGCGGTTGCGAAAGGTTCCATGCCAAAGGTGCAGGAGATTGCCCTCGGTGTACGCGAGACTCTGGTGTCCGGCCGCGCGGACGCCCTGGCACCATTGGCGCGCGTCGTCGAGCAGGCTGGAAGGATGGCCTTCGATGTGCGGGTTGTCGGCGGGGTCGATGCCCATGGCGGCGCTAAGCAGGATTCGATCGCCGCCGCCGAGGATCATGCGGTCGTAAATCCCCAGGGTGTGGAACACGCCCCGCCGGGCGGCCAGCGCGAAGCCCGGCACGCCGCGACGGACGTTTCGGCCGTGCACCCAGCAATAGGCGACGCTGCCCACGACCGTTGTCCGCTCGGGGGCGGAGGTGCATTTTGGCGGGAGCCAGAAGGCGTACGAGAACGGCTGGACGAAGGCGTATTGTTCGAGGAGTTCGGCCGTGTCGGCAACCCAATGTCGATTCTGAAAGAGCGTATCCGCGTCCAGGAGCACGACCTTGTCGCACCCTGGAGGCAGATGCTCCAGCCCGACGTTGAGCATCCGCTCTTTCTGCCACATGACGTCCCCGCCCCGGCGCTGCACGAGAATCTCCGCGTCGCCGTCTTCAAGATCGAACGGTCCCTCGTCGTGGACCAACTCGACGGCCACCAACGGCAATCCCTGCAATTTCAAGGACTCGCGAAACAGTCGGTAATTGGCCCGCTTGGTCGCATAGCGCGAGGGATTGAAATACGCCGTGATTCCCCAAAAGGAACCAGACAGGTTCACCCGCGGTGAGGAAACGTGTTCGGGCACGGGAGAGTGAAACCCCGAGGCACTGGATAACGGCCCGATCGCCAGCTAACCGGTCGGCCGAGGCAAACCGCCAGGGCAGAGACCGCGACCGGCCCCGCATCGCCGGGACCGTTGTGGGCTGCCGCACTGTCAACGCCTGACGTCGCTCAAGCCCCGGCGTCAGACAAAGCGGGCCTTGCCGCACGCCGAGCAACCTCGTGTTGCCAATGCGGCGCGTGGCCAATATAATCCCCGCCGTTGGAGTTGAAAAGGGCACAAGGTTCGGCGGAGACAAGTGGCTTCGGGGCGGGGCGTGCGCGCGGCTTGTGCCGTTCGCCGGGGGCTTCCCCATGCCCAACCGGGCGAGCGCTCCGTGGGGACACGCCCTCCCGTTGTCGGATCGGGGGAAATTGTCCGTTTCATGAAGGGCATCACGCAGGGGCAGGGGGCTTTCGCAGAGAGGGCGTCTGGGGTGGACGGCCGGACCAGGCTTCTTGGCTTGTTGGGGCTCCTCGACCGGCGCGTGCGCTTTCATGACCTCTCCCGCTTCCCGGCTCCTTTGCGGCGCGTACGATCGCCGGTGATCCAGTTTTACTCCGCGGTCGACAATATCGGCAATTACACGCCGGTGCTTGGCATCCAGCAGATGCTCGGGTTCCAGCCCGACACGTGGAATGTTCACCGCGTCCCGGTCGATTTCGAGTTCATCAACCGGCGGTATCGCGCGGCGATCATTGGGGGGGCGGGCCTGCTGCATCGGGTTTTCGAGCCTTTCTGGCGCGATCTGCGGCAGCACTGCCAACTGCCGATGATCGTGTGGGGAGTGGGCGGGTGCTTTCCGCGCGATCAGAAGAATCCCTGCGTGGATCGCGCGGTAGTCCGCGACGTGTTCGATCGATGCGAGTTGGTCGATGTGCGGGACGAGCTTACGGCAAACCATTTTGGGAGGCAGGATGTCCACGTCGGGATTTGCCCGACCGTCGTGTGGGCGGACAAGTACGCCGAAACGCCTGCGCCGGGGCGGGGCGCCGTCCTGTTCGCGGCCCACGACGCGGTCCCCGCCGCGGAGTCGGAAGCCATTTGGAGGGCGATTCAGCGTGCGGGTTGGGCGCCGCTTCGGACCGACAACGTCCAGCGCCGCCGTTGGGGTTTGATGGACATTCTGGATCACCGCTACCGTCCGGCTCGCCTCGTTGTCTGCTCGCGCTTGCACGGGGCGATTATCGCCTTTGGATTGGGGATTCCTTACGTCGGGTTGCCGTGGGACGCGAAGCTCCGCGCGTTCCAAGAACGTTACGGCAACGGCGTTCTGGCTGAAAGCGTGGAAGAACTGCCGGGCCTGGTGCGCGACATGCCGTCGCCGAGCGACGCCCACCGGAATGCGCAGCGGGATGCGGCGGCGGCGTTTGGCCTCCGGGCCCTCGAGTGGGTCCAAGCGCATACGGGGTGACGGTCATGCGTTTCGAAGATGACGAAGGCCGTTGGGCCGCATGTTGCCAACCCGTCGAGCCGCGGTGGCGGCGACGCCGTGCGGCGTGCCCGACGATTTCGTTGCTGGCCATCGACTTGCGAGGCGGCCCATGCGCGTCCTGTTTTTAGCCCGGGACTTGGACACGCCGTCCCACGAGTGGATGCGGCGCATGGCCCGAGGTTTGGGGCCGGACCTGGCGATCCTGGCGACCGACCGACCTGCGCCCGCCTCGGCGGCAAAGGGTTTGCCGGTTCACGTCCTGCCCGTCCCACCGCTTTGGTCCCAGGTCGCCGGCGCGCTGGGTTGGCTGGGCTATTCGCCGTGGAACCGCCTCCGCGGCGCGGCGATCGAGTCCCTTATCGCCCGCCACGCGATCGACTGCGTGCTGGTCCACTTTCTGACCACGGCGGTGCGCTACCACGAGGCGTGGGCCCGCTGCGCCAAACCCGTCGTGGTCCATTGCCACGGGTACGACGTGACGTGGGACCAGCGCCGCGACAATGGTCGGCCACGGCATTCCGCCGACTACGTCGATCGGGTCCGCGCGTTGCCCCCCAACGTCAGTTTCATCGCCAATTCGCTGGCCACCAAGCGGCGATTGATCTCGATCGGCATCGCCGAGCAGCGGATTGACGTGAAATACCTGGGCGCCACGGTCCCTCCGCGGCCTCCCGAGCTCAAGCCCGGCGAAGAATGCACGGTGGTTTATGTGGGCCGCCTGGTCGATTTCAAAGGGCCGGACCTGGTCATCCAGGCTTTCGAGATCGCCTGCCGCCAGGGTTTGCGCGGCCGCTTGATCCTTGCCGGCGACGGCCCGTTGCGGAAAACATGCCGGCGATTGAAGGCCCGCTCGCCCTATTCGGACCGGATAGAACTCCTCGGGGCCGTGGACGCGGCCACCGTGGAGGGGCTATTGAAGCGAGCCGACGTTTTCACCGCGCACAATTGCCTCGGGCCGGTGACGCGCCAGGAGGAGGCCTTCGGCGTGTCGATCGTCGAGGCCATGGCCTGGGGCCTGCCGGTCGTATCCGGCCGGAGCGGCTCGCTTCCGGAAATCGTGGAGCACGGGCGCGAGGGCATCCTGGTCGAGCCGGGAGATCTGGAGGGCCATGCCCACGCGCTGGTGCGCTTGGCCCACTCGCCCGAACTGCGAACCCAAATGGGACGGCAGGGTTGGGAGCGCGCTCGAACGATGTTCACGTTGGAACGGGAGATCCAAACCTTGCGCGAGATCTTGACCTCGCGCGCGAACGCTTGATCCATTGAAATCGTCAACCGGCGCTGGCGCAACGTCCATGCTCATCTCCAAACCAGAAATCTTCCGGCAAGGCGGCGAGGCCGTCTACTCGGTCCGGGTCGCGGGCTCGCTGGGCGACAAGGTTCTTTGGTATCGCGTGGACGAGGCCTACGCGGACTGGTTGACGGACCGCTCGGATGCCCCGCTCTTGGCCCTTCTGATCCCGGCCATGGCCCGCGGAGAGGAAGTCCGCGTCGAGGGAACCGTCTCCGAAAGGCTATTTCACGCCCTCTCCGGAGCGTATCAGCGGGTTTTGCAACTGGTGATCCCATCCTTGCGGCGCGTGCGAGTGCACGCGGGGGACGTAACGCCGGGCTCGCCCCGCGCCTCGGGCGTGGCGACGGGTTTTTCCGCGGGCATCGACTCCTATGGCGTGCTGGCCGACTACTACTATGGGAATCCCCCCGCGGGGCTCAAGGTGACGCACCTGTTGTTCAACAACGTGGGATCGCACGGCGAAGGCGGCGAACGGCTTTTTCGCCAGCGGCTCGCGCGCGTCGACGCCGTGGCCCGACGGATCGGGCTTCCGCTGCTCCGAGTCAACTCCAACGTGACCGAGTTCTACAAGCCCTTCAGCTTTCAGCAGACGCACACGCCGCGCAACGCCTCGGTGGCGTTCCTGCTTCAGAACGGGATCGGGCGCTACTTGTATGCGTCAACCTTCGCCTATGGCGACGCGTTCGTAGGGCCTGCCCATGACATGGCCTATTCCGACGCGGTGGCTTTGCCCCTGCTCTCGACCGAGGCGCTCGAGGCGATTTCAGTGGGCGGGGAGCACACGCGCGTCGAAAAGACGCTTCGGGTGGCCGACATCGCGGATTCCCACGACACGCTTGATGTTTGCGTGTCCTTCCGCGGCGCGGGGAACTGCTCGGCGTGCTTCAAATGTCTGCGCACGCAGCTTACCCTGGAGGTCGCCGGTTTGTTGGACCGCTATGCGGGGGTGTTCGATCCGGCGGTCTATCGCCGCCGGCGCAAGGCATACATGGCCAGGGTGCTCGCCAGCCGCGATCCGCTCCATCGCGAGATCGTCCGTTTCGCCCGCCAGCGCGGGTATCGCTTTCCCTTCTCCTCGCGCCTGCTGGCCGCTCTGTATCGGCCGGCCCAGGGAGCAACGCGCGCGGCGGCCATGGCTTTGCGCGCGGCGGGCAGGATCCCGCAATTGTTTTGTCACGAGGAGTCCACCAATTGATTCACCGCGGTTGGTTTCACAAAGTTGCTCGCAGGCTGGTCGGACGGCGGGAGTTTCACGCCTTCAACGTGGGAGCGGGCAGGACCGGCACGGTCAGCATCCATGCGATGTTTGCGCCGTGCTATGTCTCGATGCACGAGCCCGAGGCCGACATCCTGGTTCCCTTGATCATCGAGAACGACGGGAAATCGGATCGGGGGCCGTTTCGCGATTACGTCGTGGGAAAGGACCGCCGCCTCCGCCTGGAGATGGACTCGTCGGGGCTGAATGTTTTCCTCCTCGGCGAGATCGTCGCGGCGTTCCCGGAGGCGAAATTTCTCTTCACGGTCCGCGACGTTTTTTCCTGGGCCGAGTCGATGTACAATCGCACGCTGAACCATAAGCGGGACGCGACGTGGGAAGCATGGCGGGATTTCGCGAAGCGGCGTTGGCCGTCGAAATACCATCGGGGCGAGGAGATGCTGGAAAGATTGGGGCTCCGGCCGATCCATTCCCTGTTTTCGCAGTGGCGCGACTTGAATCAAACGGTGCTGGAAACGGTTCCCCCGGAACGCCGCTTGCTCGTCAAGACCGAGGAGATTTCCACCGCCCGCGAGCGGATCGCCGCCTTCCTGGGCATTCCGGCCGACACGCTGGCGACCCCCTCGCCCAGAAACCGGACGTCGAAGCCCAACCAGATCCTTGCGCAACTGGACCGAAACCTGGTCAACGACGCGGCCAACGCCTACTGCGCCGGCCTCATGAAAATCATCTATCCGGAGTCCGACGTGAAATGGGAGGCCTTGGTCGGCTCTTGAAGAACGCCCGGCCGGCCGCCGGATAAGAGGAAGACGCAATCGGGCGGAGAATAAGCCGCAACGTCTTGGGAGACGCCTTATGCAAGCGATGTTTGCCTTCCTGCTGTTGACGATGGGGGCCGCGTCCGAGGCCGGCGATTCGGGCGAGCCGATCCGGATCGGCGGCCGGCGGGAGCTGTTGGTCGACGATTTTCTGGTGGCGAAGCTGTCGGGCGGGGCCCGCTTCGAACTCCACCGGCCCACGCCGCGCGAGATCGTGCTGAAGACCGATGCCCCGTGGGAAGGAAACGCCTGCGGCTACCCCAGCGTGTTCCAGGATGGACCGCTTTACCGCATGTACTACCACGGCGGGCACTATCGGCACGGCGGCGCGCGGGCCCAGAGCCGCCCGGAACACCCCTGGGTGCTCTGTTACGCCGAGAGCGACGACGGGATCCACTGGCGGCGTCCGGAGCTGGGGCTGTGCGAGTTCGAGGGCTCCACGAGAAACAACATCGTGTTGAACCCGCAGAGCGTCGCCGCGATCCAAGGGGACCCGGCCCACACGGCCGTCTTCAAGGACGCCGACCCGAACTGCCCGCCCGATGCCCGCTACAAGTGCGTCATCGTGGGCAAGCCGCATGGGCTCTACCTGCTCGAATCGGCCGACGGCCTTCGCTTCCGCGTTACGCGCCAGAAGCCCGCGATCACGCAAGGGGCCTTTGACTCGCAAAACCTCGTGTTCTGGGACGCGGCGCGCCAAGAGTACCGGGCGTATTGGCGGATCTTTACCGAGGGCGTGGCCGATGGCACGACCTGGAAGCCGGCGGGCCTCCGGGCGATCCGCACCGCTGCGTCGAAGGATCTGGTGAACTGGACGGGCCAGAGCGATCTGCGCTACGTCGATTCGCCCCCTCAGCAGCTCTACACGAACCAGGTCCTGCCCTACTACCGCGCCCCGCACCTTCTTATCGGCTTCCCCATGCGCTACACCGAGCGGGGATGGCCGGACGCGATGATGGCGTTGCCCGACCTCGACGATCGGCTGGCGCGGGCCAAGGCCCATCCTCGCTACGGCATGGCGATCACCGACGGCCTGTTCATGACCAGCCGCGACGGGGTGCTGTTCCACCGCTGGAACGAGGCCTGGGTGCGGCCGGGTCCGCGACGGCACGGCTCCTGGGTGTATGGCGACAATCTGGTGTTCTGGGGACTGGTCGAGACGGCCTCGCCGTTGGGCGACGCCCCGAACGAACTATCGGTCTACTGCTCGGAGGACTATTGGCAGGGCACGGGCGTGAGCTTCCGCCGTCTTTCGCTGCGGATCGACGGCTTTGTCTCGCTCGGAGCCCCGTTTCGCGGCGGGGAAATGACGACCAGGCCGATCGTCTTCGAGGGAGGCAACCTCTCGCTCAATGCCGCGACGTCCGGCGCCGGGAGCATCCAGGTGGAGGTCCAGGACGCGGCGGGCCAGCCCCTCCCCGGCTACGCGCTGGCCGATTGTCAGGAAATCTTCGGCGACGACCTGGCGCTGGTGGTGCGTTGGCGCCGCGGCGGCGACCTTCGGCCGCTGGCCGGCAAGCCGGTGCGCCTGCGATTCGTGCTCAGGGACGCCGATCTTTACGCCTTCCAATTCGTCCCGTACCAGTCCGATCCCGCCCGGCCCAAGGGGTTTTGACGCCGCGGCCGCATCCGGCAGCGCGGATCAGTTCCCGAAATCCACGCCGATCTTCGCGCCGAGGTCGAGCAGGTGGCGCCGGGCCTTGTCGTATTCCTCGGCGTTGGCCATGTGTTCGATCATCAGCGGCACGTCGGCCGGCAGGGCGGCCGCGCGCCGCAGATAGGTGGCGAAGTCGATCGCGCCGGCGCCGACCGTGACCTCGCGAAAATGAATGTTCATTTCCACGTCCCACGTCAGGTCCTTGACGTGGCAACTGGCGATCCAGGGCCCGAGCTTGTCGAAGCATTCGTTCAACAGGGCGGTCGTATCGTAGAACCGCGCCGGGCAGTTGATCAGATTGCAGGGGTCCAGATGGACGCCGAACGCCGGCCGATCCACGGCTCGAATGAGTTTCAAATACGCGTCAGGGCTGTCGGGCAAGGCCCAGCCCATCATCTCGTAACAAAACCGGGCCCGCTTCGGCTTGACCGCGTCGATGATCTTGCGGGCGTTCTCCACGGCCTCGTCGAAGAACTTTTTGGAGAGGTTTTCGGGGTGCGGGCCGTACCAGACCTTCGGATTGTAGGAGCCGGCGATGTCCACGCAGCACCGCGCGCCGATGGCCTCGGCCAGGGCGAGCCCCTCGGTCACGGTCTTCAGGTTCTCGGCCCTTCGGACCGGGTCGGCGTCAAGCAGATTGACCCAGCGGCCGACTTCGGCGATCACCACGTCGTGTTTGGCGAAGGCCGCCTCGATCTCGCGGATTCGTTCCTTCTCGTTCAATCCCACCCCGGGACAATAGGCCGCCCGATAGCCCAATTTGCGATGGGCCAAGGCCATGCCCTCGGGATCCGGCGGCATGTTGAACACGGGCCCGCCCAGCCGCACCGCGTGGGAGCGCTGACCGGCCTCGCTACCCCTGGCGGACCGGGCCCGATCCACCGCGAGGCCTTGCCCGGCGGCGGCCGCCGCGGCGACCCAACCGGCCTTGGACACGAAACTCCGACGCGACAGAGATGCTTCTTTCATGGAAGGTTCCTTTCCCAAAGAACGGGTTGTTTTGCGATCATTTTTCGTTGGGCCGGATTCGCCCTCTGGCCCGGAATCGCCCCGGGCCCGCCGAAGGCAGAAGGAGGACGCCACGGCGGCCGGTGGCGAGGGATCATCGTAGTTCGAGCACTGCCACGTCCTCGCCCTCCAGCGTCAGCGTGGCCTTGCTGTTGTTCCATTCGATCGCGCGGCCGCTGACCAGTTCCCGGCTCGACCGCGGGGCGTCGCTCTCAAGGACGATGGTCGCGGTGCGGCGTTGGGGGCTGTCGTTGAACACGGTGAGGTAGCGGGGCAAACCGTTTCCGAACCGCTCCACGTAGACCCGCGGGTCGTCGCAGCGAGCCAGGGGGATCGGCTCCCAACCCGCCTCGGCCACCCGCTTGCATAGCGGGACGTACTTCTTGAACAGCGGCCGATCGCGCTCGTAAAGTTCGGGGCGGGTGAAGTAATGGCCCTCGGACGCATTGTGGCTGAAAAACCCGGGAAACATCCCGTAGGCCAGCGAACGCTTCATGTACTTCTCGACCAGCGAGTGCGAGAACTTCTCGAACTCCGTATTCATCAGGAAGCAGTACGGCTTGCCCTTGCACATCGCGCGACGGTAGAGCAATTCGGCGTCGGTCATCGGGCGCCACACGCCGCCCCGATGCCAATCGGTCTCGGTGCCCATCACTTCCAGGTGCGGGGCCAGCCAGCACAGCCGGATGGGCGTGGAGTTGGCCATCATCAACTTGCCCATCGCGTGGACGTCGGCGGCCATGGCCCGCGTGTATTCAAAGACGATCAGCCCGCGAAAGATCGCCGGCTTGTGCGATTCCTGCGAGAAAACCAGCGGCGTGTCGGCGGCGGAGAAATGATCGCGGCGAAAATCGAGTTCATCGGTGACGTACCCCTCGCTCGAGTCGATGTACTCGCCGTCCAGGTCGCCGCGGCGCTGGGGACCATAGAGCCGCTCGCGCAGTTTTTCGTTCCATTTGATCTTGAAGTCGGTGACCTCGCCGCGGATGCCGGGCATGGAGTTCATGCTCCAGACCGCCCCATTGCACCAGGGCGTGTCGAGCAGTCGGGCGGGAATCTCGCCATCGGCATTATGAAAGGCGCTGGTCAGGAAGGCCTTCGCCGAGGGATCGCCTTGGCCGGCCAGGCGTCGGGCCTCGGCCAAGGCGGCCTCCAGGGTCCGCGGCATGTCCTTGGGCATCCGCATCCACCAGGTCATCGGTTCGGTGTAGCGGAAGGTGAGAATGCCGTGGGCGTCGTCCCACGCGGTTTCGTCGTTGCCCTCCTTGAACTTGAACCCAAAATCCTCCCAGCCCTTGACCCGGCTGATCTTGGCAAACGGCATCCAAAGGCCCTGCTCCGGCGTCCGGCAGCGGAAGGCGTCGGGGAACAGCCGGTAGTAGGCGTCCAAGGCCGACCGGAAACCCCATCGGGGATCGAAGCGGAACTGGCAGAATCGCAGCCGCGCGGTCGGTTTCTCGGGCGCCAAGCCAATGTCGTAGGCGAGGAACAGTTCGCTCGTGCCGGCGTTGTAGCCCACGCGGAAGAAGGCGGGCCGGGCCATGTCGATCCCTAAGCCCTGCCCGCCACGCGCGTCGGCCACGGCCCCGAACGGGTACAGCGAGAGGCGCCCGTTGGATCCCGCCTTGAAGCTCGTGGCATGGACGTATTCTCCGAGGGCTTCGACCGGGACGCTCCGCCGGGGGTTTTCGAGCCAGGAAAGCGCTCGGTCGCCCTGTTCGCACGGCCAGGCAAAAATCAGGGTCACGGCCCGGTCCTTGCCCGTCGCGTCGGAAAGGGTCACGTCGTGGAACACCGCGCCGTCCTGCGTCGTTGCGGCATGATCGAGCTTGATGCCGAGGGCCTCTTTTTCGATCCGCACGAAGTCGCTGGCGGCGGCCACGTCGCGAATCTGGAAGCCGGTCGCCGGCGGCACGCGCGGCACGACCGGCACGCCGTCGAACATCTTCAACGCGCCGGAGACCTTGGCGACCCTCAACTCGGGATCGCGGAAGCTGGCCTTGCCGCCGTGGTTGCGGAACATCAGGTAGAAGCTGACCGACTTGACGGGCTTCTCGGGATAAATGGCCACCTGGCCGCGCTGCCAATCGTGGGTTCCGGTCTTGAACTCCGCCACCTGGCCCCACAGCGGCGTGCCGTCCGCAAACACCAGGTCGAGATAGACGCTGTAGTCGTGGTCGGCTGTCCCGCTCACCCCCTCGGCCTTGCTCCACGCCGAAGCGACCATCGGCTCCGGCCTGGTCTGGTTGAGCACCACGGTCTGATGGGCGCCGCGTCGGGCCGAGGTCTCGCTCCCGTTGTCGCAAACGAACGCCTCGCCGTCCCGGGCGAATCCCCGCTCGTACGCCGACCATTTGTCGGGCTTCAACAGGTTCTCGCCCACGCCTGACAGCTTGGGCACTTCCTTGACCACCGCGCCGTCCGCGGCGCCGGAGGCCGCGGGCTGGGCAGCAACGCAAAAGACAGGCCACGCGCCGGCAAGCAGCATGGCCGCCATCGAGGAGGGCAAACGAGTCATGGCGGGAATCCTCACGGGCTGAAACATGGGGAGGGAAGCCAGCGAATCTCGACGGCCATCCTACACCATGCGCACGCGCTCCGCTATGATGCAAGCGCACAGAACCCAGAATCGCCCGAGGGAAACGTTGACCCGGCCACCGAAGCCCCAGCTTGCCCTCGCCGGGTTGATTTTGCCGGCCGCTCATGCAACCGCCGATGCCCACCCGACGCCAGTTTCTCCGATTCGCCGCTACGGCTTCGGGAAGCCTTGTCCCGCTCGCGTTGCCTCGGGCCGGGATCGGTTCGCCGGACGCGCCAATGGCCCAGAGGCGGTACCGCTGGGTCCGCGTGACCGACCGAGCGGCCTTTGCCCCGCGCGATGGGGCGGGCGCGCTGGTGTTTCGCGGAAAGATGTGGCTTTTGGGCGGGTGGAACCCTGGCGACAAGACCCATTTTCCCAAGATCTGCAACAGCGAGGTCTGGTCGTCCAGCGACGGCGCCGATTGGAAACTCGAGACCGTCGCCCCCTGGGAACCGCGGCACACGGCCGGTTACGTGGTCCACGACGACAGAATGTGGATCGTCGGCGGCGACCCCATCCAGCGCCATTACCAAAACGACGTCTGGAACTCCAGCGATGGGATCCATTGGAACCGGGTTGCCGACCGTACGCCGTGGGGCGATCGGGTGCTGCACCATACCGTGGCCTTTGACGGGAAGATTTGGGTCATGGGTGGACAAACCGTGCCTCAGTTCGCCCCTGCGCCGGAGGCCTTCCATAACGACGTGTGGAGTTCGCCGGACGGCGTCCATTGGACGCGGGTGGCGGAGCACGCGCCCTGGGCGCCGCGGGGGATGATTGGCGGCTCCGCGGTGTTCCGTGGCCGCATGTGGCTGCTGGGCGGCGGAACCTACGACACGCCGAAGCGCCCCCAAAGGACGTTCTACAACGACGTGTGGAGTTCGACGGACGGCGTCCAGTGGACGAGACATCTGGAGCACGCCCCGTTCTTCCCGCGCCAGTACCACGACGTGGCCGTCTTCGACGACGCCTTGTGGGTGCTGGAGGGCTGGAACGGCGCGAATCGGAACGACGTCTGGTTTTCGCCCGACGGCCTGGACTGGCGGGAAGTGCCCGGCACGCCCTGGGCCCCGCGCCACGCCGCCAGCGTGTTTGTCTTTCAAGACTCCCTCTGGATGGTCGCCGGAAACAACATGCAGAGCGATGTGTGGAGGTTGATCGCGGCGGATCGAACGGGCCGGTAAGACCGCCTCGGTTGCGGACGCCCGTCCCGTCGCGAGCCGGCCGAATCTTAGGGCGTCACGATCGCTGCCTCGATGCCTTGACCAGGCCTCGAAGACGCCTTTCTATTTCGGCCCCGCCGGGGTATACTGCCCCCCAGCCTGGCGCGAGGTTTTTTCGCGCTCGATGCTGGTCCTTGCTTGGCTTGCCTTGGGCGCGGCTTGGGGGGCGCTGATTCAGCCCCGCCTTGCTTGGGGTCCCGAGCCGACGAGCGTCGAACCCTGGCGAGCCGCCCGAACGCATGCCGTGCCAGCTCTCGACCTTCCGTATTCCGCGGGGATGCGTTGGATCGAGGGGGCGGCCGCGCCCTCAACGGGCGTGTTCGCTGGCGAGGCGTGCTTGGCGCGGGCCGATTCTGGGGGTGGAGAGGTTTTGCGAACCATTCGAACCATGAGCGATCCATACTTTCAGCAGTTGTTTGCCGACCGCATTGGTGGAGCCGGTTATGGCAAGGGAACGGAAATCTACAAGTTCGAGAAGATCAAACGGGCCAAGCGCAAGGCCTTGGCCGAACACCCCGAGCGGAGGCTTCTGGATTTCGGCATCGGCGAGAACGACGAAATGGCGCCGGAGCCGGTCCGCCGCGCGATGGCCGAGGAGATTAACAAGCCGGAAAACCGCGGCTATGCCGACAACGGGATCCCGGCCTTCCGCGAGGCCGTGGCCCGGTTCATGAAACGCGAGTTCGACGTCGCGCTGGACCCGAACGCCGAGATCAATCACTCGATCGGCAGCAAGCCCGCGCTGGCCATGTTGCCGGCGTGCTTCATCAATCCGGGCGACGTGACCCTGATGACGGTGCCCGGCTATCCCGTGGCGGGGACGCACACGAAGTACTACGGAGGCGAGGTATACCGGCTTCCGCTGGTGGCGGCGAACGGCTTTTTTCCTGATCTGGACTCGATCCCGGCAGACATCCGCCGCCGGGCCAAGCTCCTGGTGCTGAACTATCCCAACAGTCCGACCGGCAAGGTGGCCACGCGCGAGTTCTACGAGCGCGTGGTTCGATTTGCGCGGGAAAACTCGTTGGTGGTCATCCAGGACGCGGCCCACATCATGCTCAGCTACGGCGAGCGGCCTTTGAGCTTCCTCCAGGTTCCCGGGGCAAGGGAGGTGGGCGTCGAGGTCCACTCGCTTTCCAAGGGATGGCACATGATCGGCTGGCGTCTGGGATGGGTGTGCGGCCACGAGCGGATTGTCCGCGCGTTCGCCGACGTGAAGGACAACTCCGACTCGGGCCAGTTCATCGCCATCCAGAAGGCGGCGATCCGGGCCTTGGACGATCCGGAAATCCCGGCCAAGACCCGCGCCAAGTACCAGCGCCGCCTGGAGAAACTCGTCGCCGTGCTCCGTCGCTGCGGTTTTGACTGCGCGATGCCCGGCGGGACCTATTTCCTTTACGTGCCCAGCCCGAGAGGCGTCAAACACGGGCCCGCGTTCGCCAACGCCGAGGCGGCCAGCCAGTACCTGATCACCGAGCACTCGATCTGCACCGTCCCCTGGGACGACGCCGGCGCGTACCTGCGGCTTTCCGCGACCTACGAGGCCCCGGATGAAGCAGCCGAGGACGCCCTGATGGCGGAAACCGAAGCGAGGCTTCAGAACATTGGGCTCGTTTTCGGTTGACCGTCGCGCGCAGCCCAACGCGTGCCAACCCCTTTCGTCCTGCGGGCCTGCTTGGCGTCCGCCGCCACGCCGAGCGGAATTCCGCGCCGAGAGGGCCAAGGGCGCTGGTTGGGATGAATCAACGCGCGGCGTGTCCGCGGCCCCGTCCGAGAACGCGGCGTGAAGACGCCGTCTCACGCTTCGCGGACACCGCCGCCCGGGCCGCGAGGACCTGGCAAAACCTTGCCGATGTAGGCCTCGAACGGGGCGAGCGTCACGTGCGCCGGGTCTTCCTCCGCGGCTTGGCGCGCGTGGCTGGAAAAGATCGTTTGGAGGCGGGACGGGCCGTCCAGCGCGAAGCTCCGGGTCAAGGCGCTTGCGGAAAAGTTCAACGCCACGAGGCAACGTTCCTCGGGCACGCTTCGTAGGAACGCGAGACAATCCTGGTCGTCTGGGTTGAGCGGCACGTAATCCCCTAGTTGCAGCGCGCTCGTCGCTTGGCGCACGGCGATGAGCCGGCGGTAGAAGTTGAGCAAGGATTGGGGGTCGCGCTCCTGGTCGGCAACCGTCACTCCCTCCGCGTAGTTCGGATGAACCGGCAGCCAGGGGGTTGCTTCGGGTGGGCTGAAGCCGGCGTGGGGCGCGGGGGCCCATTGAAACGGCGTCCGGGAGCGGTCGCGGCTGATGGCCGCCGCCTCGCGCATCGCCTCGCGTTCCGAAAAGCCTTGGCGGATCAACAGGCGGTACAAGTTGATTGCCTGGCGGTCGCGCAACTGCTCGAACCGATCGAGCAGCAGATCGGTCATTCCAATCTCCTCCCCATAGTAGAGCACCGGCGTGCCCTTCAGGGTCAGCAGCATGGCCGCGTGGAGGCGGGCGAGGGCCTCGTCGTGGACTCCGTCGCCGTAGGCCGTCTTCATCCGGCCGACGTCGTGGTTGCCCAGCGTGTTGCAGGGCCACGCGCCCGGCGGAAGGGCCGCCAAACGTTCGGCCTGACTGGATCGCACCCAGGCCGGCGTCAATCGCCGCGTGCGCATCAGGGGAAAATTGAACACCAGGTGCAGCTCGTCGTTGCCGTTGCCGTAAAAGGCAATCTTGTCGCACTCGCCGATCAACATCCGCTCGCCTGGATACTCGTCCACCAGGGCCCTCAACTCCTTCATCAACTCGTGCAATCCCGGCTGGTGCCGCTGATGGCGGAACATGCGATCGAATTGTTCCCAAAGCTCCTTGGTCTCTTCCGGCGGGCGGTTCTTGCGCCACAACGCCAGCATCTCGCTTTCCGACAGCGTGGAGGCGTGCGGCGTCAGCTTCGGATCTTCGAAGATCGTGCTGACCGCGTCGAGGCGAAATCCATCGACCCCCATGTCGAGCCAAAACCTCGCCGCCTCCCACATCGCCTGCTTGACTTCGGGATTGCGCCAGTTCAAGTCGGGCTGCTGCGGGAAGAAGAAATGGTAGTAATACTGTCCCGTCGCTTCGTCGAACGTCCACGCGGGGCCGCCAAAGGGCGAACGCCAATTGTTCGGCGGGCCGCCGTCGGGCGCGGGATCGCGCCAGACATACCAGTCGCGCTTCGGGTTCTGGCGGCTGGCGCGCGACTGGTGGAACCAGGGATGCTCCTCGGAAGTGTGGTTAAGCACGAAATCGACGAGGACGCGCATCCCCCGCGCATGCGCGCCGTCGAGGAACCGCCGAAAATCCTCGAGCGTTCCGTATTCGGGCGCGACGCTCTGGTAGTCGGAGACGTCGTAGCCGAAATCCACGTTGGGCGAGGGATAATGGGGCGAAAGCCACAACGCCTCGACCCCCAGCGCGCGGAGGTAGTCCAGCTTGTCGATCATCCCCGGGAAATCGCCGACCCCGTCTCCGTTGCCGTCCGCGAAGCTGCGCGGATAGATCTGATAGAACACGGCCGTCTGCCACCAGGAACCCGACTGCATGAAAAAATCCTCCGTGTTGACGCAGGTCCACGATCAAGGGCTTCTCGACACGTCGCAAAGCCAGCCGCCGAGGCCTTCGGTGCGGAGACCGTCCTCGTTCGAGGATCGACCGGCCGCCAAGGCCGCCCGCTATTTCGCCTTCTGAAGGCAGCGGGCGGGGGAAGGCGGGCGGGCGCCGACCAGGTCCAGGCAGGCGTTGAGCACGCCGGCTTGATCCAGGCCGAGGTCGGCCAAGAGTTCGCCGCGCTCGCCGTGTTCGATGAAGCGGTCGGGGACGCCCAGGCGGCGCACGCGGCGGGCGTCGAGGCCGGCCTCATTGGCCGCTTCGAGCACCGCGCTGCCGAACCCACCGGCCAGGCAGCCCTCCTCCACGGTGATGACCGCGGGCACGTCGGCCACCGCGCGGAGGATGGTCTCCGTGTCCAAGGGTTTGGCGAAACGGGCGTTGATCACCCCGGCGTCGATCCCCCGGTTGCGCAGTTCCTCCGCCGCGGCGAGGCACGTGCCCAGCAACGCGCCGCAGACCACGAGCATGGCGTCCGCGCCCCAGTGCAGGACCTCCGAGGTCCCCAGCTCGATGGGCGCGGGTTCCCGCTCCACGGAAACGGCCGGGGCCTTGGGGTAGCGAATCGCCGCCGGGAACTCGTGCGCGAGGGCGAAATCGAGCATCGCCTCGAGATCCCACGCATCGCCGGGGGCCATAACCACGAGATTCGGAAGGTGCCGCAGATAGGCCAGGTCGAACATCCCGTGGTGCGTTGGCCCGTCCGGCCCCACCAGCCCCGCCCGGTCGAGCATCATCGTCACCGGCAGGTTCTGGAGGGCCACTTCCTGGAAGACCTGATCGTAGCCGCGCTGGAGGAAGGTGCTGTAAATGTCGACGATCGGCCTCATCCCCGACCGCGCCAGTCCGGCGGCGAAGGCCACCGCGTGGGATTCACAGATTCCTACGTCGAAGAAGCGGTCGGGGAACTTTTCGCGGACCGGCTCGAGCATGTTGCCCTGGCACATCGCCGCGGTGATCACCGCCACGCGGCGATTGTTTTGCATCTGGAGCGCAATGGCGTCCCGGGCGACTTGAGTGTAGGGCTTGGCCGATTCCTTCGTCTTGAACAGCACCTCCGAACCGTTTTGGCGCACGAAGGGGGCGGGCGTGTGGAAGACGGTGGGGTCCTGGGCGGCGGGCTGGAAACCGTGGCCCTTTTCGGTCACCACGTGGAGGAGGACGGGTCGGTCGAAATCGCGGGCCATGGCCAGATACCTCTGGAGTTTCCGCGTGTCGTGCCCATCGACCGGCCCGAGATACCGGAAGCCCAACTCCTCGAAAAGCATCCCGCCCAGGAATCCCGCCTTGATCGCGTCCCGGAGCTGGCCGAGCGCCCGCTGCATCGAGTCTCCGATCACGGGCACGCTGCTGACCACCCGTTGGATCTCGGCCTTCAACCCCGCATAGAAGGACGTCATCCGAAGGCGGTCGAGATAATCGGCCAGGCCGCCGACGCGCGGGCAGATCGACATCTTGTTGTCGTTCAACACCACGATCAGCGGGCGCTTCAACCCGCCCGCATGGTTCAACGCCTCGAACACCGTGCCGCACGGCAAGGCCCCGTCGCCCACCACCGCGACCACATGCCGCTTTTCGCCAGGCCGAACGAGATCGTCGCCGCACCGCAGCCCCAAGGCCGTCGACACGCTGCACCCGGCGTGGCCGGTCATGAACAAGTCGTAAGGGCTTTCGGCCGGGTTCGGATAGCCCATCAGGCCGCCCTTGGCGCGGATGGTGTGGAAGGTCGGGTAGCGGCCCGTGACCATCTTGTGAGGATACACCTGGTGGCCCGTGTCCCAGATCAACCGGTCGCGGCTGAAATCGAACGTGGTGTGGAGGGCGAGCGTGAGTTCGACCACGCCCAGATTCGAGGCGAAATGCGCGGTGCGCGTGGCCGCCAGCCGGAAAAGGGCCTCGCGGATCTCGGAGGCCAATTGATCGAGCTGCCTGGCCGTCAGGCCCTTGAGATCCTCAGGCGACCGAATCGTCCGCAACAGCTTGTCCATCAGCGATTCCTTTCCAGGACATAGCCTGCCAAGGCGCGAAGGTCGTTCGCGCCGGGTCCGAGCGGTTCGAGGGCCGCGCAGGCCTCGGCCACCAATTGTTCCGCGCGGCGAATGCTCGCCTCCACGCCGATCAGACCGGGAAACGTCCGTTTTCCGCCGCGGGCGTCCTTCTGAAGGCGTTTGCCCACCGCATTTTCGTCCCCTCGGACATCCAGCAAATCGTCCACAATCTGAAAGGCAAGACCCAATCGGCGGCCGTAGTCGGCCAGCGCGTCGATCCGCGGTCGATCCGCGCCGGCGGTCAGCGCGCCCAGCACGAGCGAGGCGGCGATCATGGCCCCGGTCTTCCGGCTGTGCATCGACTCCAAGGCGTCGAGCGTATTCGTGGCGTCCGCCTCCATGTCTTCGGCCTGCCCGCCCACTAATTGGCCCGCGCCCGCAGCCTCGGCCAGCACGGCGCAGCACTCGGCCGCCACGTCCGGCGGACGGACCCCCTTGGCAAGCACCTCGAAGGCCGCGGCCAACAGGGCGTCCCCTGCCAGGATCGCCAGGGCTTCGCCGAACACCTTGTGGCAGGTGGGCCGACCGCGACGAAGGTCGTCGTTGTCCATCGCCGGAAGGTCGTCGTGGATCAAGGAGTAGGCGTGAACCATCTCCACCGCGCACGCAGCCGGCATCGCCGCGTCGATTCTCCCGCCGCACACCCGCGCGGCCAACAAAGCGAGCAACGGCCGCAGCCGTTTCCCCGGGCCCAACAGGCTATAGCGCATCGCCTCGCGGAGCCTCGGCGGCCATCCGCGCACCGAAGCCGTTGATGCGTCCAAGGCGTCCTCGATTTGCCGAAGCCATCGCTCGGCATCTTGGAAAGGCAAGGAAGTTTGGGAGGCCACGGGAAACTGGATAAAAAGGTGCTGCGAGCGCTCCGCCCTCGAAAAAGGCCAGTCGTATTCCGTACGCTCCTTAACGGCCACGAGATCGTTCCCGAAGCACTCCAATCTACCACTAGCTATCCTACCATTAAAGTCAAGTTAGCACCATTAATAGGTGGTATCAAACGACATTTTCGTGGGGTCCGTCCGGCGGGAGGCCATCAGCGGGCCAATTGCTCGGGAAAGCACCACGACCGCCGCATCCCGGATGGGACCGATCAGGATACGACTTTGGCGCGCTTTGGGGGGTGGCAAGCATAGAGCGGGGCGGGCAACCGCCCGGGGCCACCCGGTCGGTTTTCGCGGCGAAGTCCGCGAAAACGGGACTATCCCCCTGGCCAGTAAGGAGACAAGCACATTTTTTCGGCGCGAAACGGCCCGAAAAACGAGCCAGTCTCCGGCCTGTGAACGGTTACCGGGGCGGTGTTCACCGTCGCCTTCCCTGATTTCGAACGTTCGCCGTGCAGAGAATCGAGACCAAGGCAACGCCGTAGCGGGGTCGAGAGAAGGATCCAGGGTGCGTCTTCTTGCGGTAAAGCGCCTCATCCCCACCCTTCCGTCACCCGACGGCTTGTTCTAGAATCAGCGGCGGCGTTCCCAAGACCCGGTAGGCGGATCCCCATGAGCACTGAATCGCTCGATCTGGGCACGGTTGGCTGCTGGACTAAGCGACATTTGTTGGGTCTTGAAGAGCTTTCCGCGGAAGAGATCACGTTGGTGCTCGACAAGGCCGAGGTGTTTCGCAAGGCGTTGGACGCCGGGCAGCGGCGATTCCCCTTGCTTGGCGGAAAGACGTGCGTGAATCTGTTCTTCGAGGATTCGACGCGCACGCGGACGAGCTTCGGGCTGGCCGCGAGGCGTCTGGGGGCCGACATGGTGGATTTCTCGGCGGCCACCAGCAGTCTCTCGAAGGGAGAGACGGTGATCGACACGGCCAAGAACCTTCAGGCGATGAAGATCGACGTGGCCATCGTCCGCCACCGCACGCCGGGCACGCCGCATCTGTTGGCGCAGAACCTGCACTGTTCGGTGATCAACGCCGGCGACGGGGCCCACGAGCATCCTACCCAGGGACTGTTGGACATCATGACGATTCGCCAGCGTTGCGGCCGGGTCGCAGGCCTGACGGTGGCCATGGTGGGCGACATTTCCCACAGCCGCACCGCACGGTCCAATATCTGGGGGCTCAAGAAGCTCGGGGCCCACGTGATCGTGTGCGGGCCTTCGACTCTGGTTTCGCCGCGATGGCAGGAATTGGGCGTCGAAGTCAGCTACGACCTGGACGCCATTTTGCCGCGGGTGGATGTGTTGAACTTGCTGCGAATCCAGTTCGAGCGCCAGGCGACGCGTCCGTTTCCCTCGGTCCGCGAATATGCCCTGTTGTACGCCATGGACGGCCGTCGCCTTGCCCGCACGAAAACCGACATCCTGATTCTCGCCCCCGGTCCCATCAACCGCGGCGTCGAAGTCACGCCCGAGGTCGCCGACGGCCCCCACTCGGCCATTCTCGATCAGGTCACCAACGGCGTGGCCGTGCGCATGGCCGTGCTTTGGCTGTTGACCAAGGCGACGGAACAGGGGTGACGTGTCGGCGGCGGGCCGGGTGCGTGGCGGCGGGTGATGAGGCGTCAATCCCTCCGCCGCCGGGCTCTGGGCGCCAGCGCGTGGCAAGCCGGTCTTGCGAACAGCACGGAAAGCGTCGGATCGCGCTTTTGCCCAGCGCCCCGCGGCGTTACAATGGGACTTTACGTGAGCCCTCATTTCTGGTGGAAACGTGGAGCATCGAAGCCGACGGGAGGGATGTGCGATGAAGCGATCGCTCAGCATTCGATTAGCCTCAGCCGAGGCCATGATGGTTTGGCGGCGCGTTGCCGGGCGGCCCCGGCGGTCCGCCACAACCGGCCGGGGAGTTGCGGCCTTGGCCACGGTTCTGGCCGTTGTCGCCGGGAGCATCGTCCCGGCGGTGGGCGCCAGGCCGCAGACCGAAGGTCCCGGCGAGCCCAAGCCGACGCCCGGCTTCCATCGCGGGCCCCTGCTCCAACGCTTTCTCGACGGACCCATGAAGGACGTTGAGGAAATCGTCTTCGCCGTGCGGATTCCTGGCCGAGATCATTGGTATGTGACCTTTGGCAACTACGCCGATCACTCGGAATATGCGCGGACTTTGGGTCGAAAATTCGAGGAAGGGGTCTACTGGGGCTACGGCGAGGGCGGACGCCTCTGCCGGTTGAACCTCCGCACCGGCCGGCTCACGGTGGTTTTGGAGGACGCCAAGGGCGGGGTCCGCGATCCGCAGGTGCACTACGACGGCAAGAAGATCCTGTTTTCTTACCGCAAAGGCGGCACCCACCCCTATCACCTTTATGAGATCAACGTCGACGGCAGCGGCCTGCGGCAACTGACCGATGGTCCGGACGACGACATCGAGCCCACGTATTGCCCCGACGGCAGCATCGTCTTCTGCTCCTCGCGCTGCCGTCGGTTCGTGAATTGCTGGTACACACGCGTGGCGACCTTGTACCGCTGCGACGGGGATGGCCGCAACATCCGCATGATCTCCAGCAACAACGACCACGACAACACGCCGTGGATGCTGCCCGACGGCCGGGTGCTCTACATGCGGTGGGAGTACGTGGACCGCAGCCAGGTCCATTTCCACCACCTGTGGACCATGAACCCCGACGGCACCAACCAGCAGATCTACTTCGGCAACGAGTTCGGCAACATCGCCATGCTCGACGCCAAGCCGATTCCCGGCACCAACAAGGTCGTGGCGATCTTCTCGCCCGGACACGGAATGCCCGAGCACCTGGGGCCGGTCACCATCGTGGATCCCAGCCGCGGGCCCGACATCCTCTCGGCGGCCAAACAAGTCTGCAAGGAGCGGGAATGGGCCGCGCCGTGGAAGGACCCCTGGGCGTTCAGCGAAGACTGTTTCCTGGTGGCCAGCGCCAAGGGGCTTTGGGTGATGGATGGTCAGGGAAACACGGAGCTGATTTACGAGCTTCCGCCCGGCGATCGCGAAATGCAGTGCCACGAGCCGCGGCCGATCATGCCGCGGCCGCGCGAGCCGGTCCACGTCAATCGGGTGGACTTGTCGAAGCCTACCGCCCGCGTGGTCCTCTCGAATCTTTATGAAGGCCGCAACATGGCCGGCGTGAAGCGCGGCGAGATCAAGAAGCTGCTCGTGCTCCAGCAGATGCCCAAGCCGGTGAACTTCTCCGGCGGCATGGAGCCGTTGACCATCGGCGGCTCGTTCACCTTGGCGGGCATCGTGGGCACGGTGCCGGTCGATCCGGACGGCTCTGCGTTCATGGAATTGCCCGCCCTGCGGTCGTTGTTCTTCGTGGCCCTCGACGAAAACGACATCGCCGTCAAACGGATGCACAGTTTCACGATCCTCCAGCCGGGCGAGACGCTCGGCTGCGTCGGCTGCCACGAGCAGCGGAACCACGTGCCGGAGGTGATTCCCAACCAGACGGGCTTCCGCCGCAAGCCGACGCCCGTCGAACCGATCGCCGACGTGCCCGAGGTCCTCGACTATCCCCGCGATATCCAGCCGATCCTCGACCGGCACTGCGTGAAGTGCCACAACCCGGATCGCTACGACGGCCGCGTGGACCTCACCGGGGACAAGACGCCGATGTACACGATCAGCTACTGGACGATGCTGACCCGCGGCCTGGTGGTCGATGGCCGCAACCAGCCGTTCGGCAACCGGCCGCCGCGTTCCTACGGCAGCGCTGCCAGCCGGTTGATGAAGCTGATCGACGGAAGCCACCACGAAGCCAGGCTGTCGCCCCATGAAACAAAACTCGTGCGGCTGTGGATCGAGACCAGCGCGACCTACCCGGGCACCTATGCCTCGCTCGGCTGCGGCTACTACCCCGTTCATCTCCCTTACGGGCCCTTGCGCGACCGCTGCGGCAAGTGCCACGGCCGGGAGGAGACCAACGAGCGCGGCAAACACATGGTGCTTGATTTCCCCCGGGCCGGCGGGCCGCGGTCCGAGCCGGTCCTGAACCTCTCGCGGCCGGAAAAGGCCTACATCCTCCTGGCCCCCTTGGCCAAGGAGGCCGGCGGGTTGGGCCTTTGCGCGGAACCTGTCCTCAAGAGCAAGGACGACCCGCTCTATCAGGCCACCTTGGCGGCCCTGCGCGACGCCCACGGTCGCCTCATGGAGGGCAAGCGATTCGACATGGCCGGCTTCCGGCCCAACGAGCATTACATCCGCGAAATGCAACGCTTCGGCTTCCTGCCCAAGGACCTCAAGCCCACCGATCCGATCGACTGTTACGCCGTGGATCGGGCCTATTGGGAGTCGTTCTACTACAAGCCGGTGTCCACGGCGAAGACGGACGTAGAGGGGATGTAGCGTCTGACGGGACGGAATTGTTTTGCCGGGCCAGCGCCCGACCACGGTCGCATTGCGGCGCGCGACGCTCTGAAAACCGGCGCGAGGGATCCAGATTTCTGCGACCGTTCGCAGGCCGGGCACGGGCGCGTTTTTCGGGCCGTTTCGCGCCGAAGAACGTGCCTGTCCCCTGACCGGCCAGGGGGCCAGTCCCATTTTCGCGGACTTCGCCGTGAAAATCGGGAGAGTCCCCGTGAACGGTTCCAGATTTCTCATCATACGGGCGCAACATTTCCCAACGGAACGGCTGGGGAGGGAGCGTCCCCAGGGCCTTTGCGGCAACTGCCCGCGTCACTGGCCCAGGGGCCGGCCGAGGAGCCAGACGGCCCGGGGTGATCCGACAGGCGGCCGGTCTGCCACGCCCCCTGGGAAAATCGTCCAGCCCGAATCCATCCCGTTTGCGGCGCAGCGGTTCGGGGATCGGCCATCAGATTTATATTCGCTAATTGTCATTAGTCATTGACATTAGCCTGCCTAATGTTAGGATGAGTTGGAGCCGATCCGATTGCCTGGGTCGACGAACCAACCCGCCGTCAGGGGCAGACACTCCCGCTGGTTTGAAATATAATCCGTTTCCTTTGCTTTCTCACGTTGTCTGGAGACCACGCCGTTGAGGTTGCCGAGCGCTCAAGGACTCTACGACCCCCGCTTTGAGCACGATGCGTGCGGCATCGGCGCGATCGTGAACATTTCCGGGCGGCGCGAGCACGCGATTCTGGAGTATGGCAAGCAGGTTTTGTTGAACCTCCAGCATCGGGGGGCTGCCGGGGCGGACGAAGCGACCGGGGACGGGGCGGGGGTGCTGTTCCAGATCCCTCACGAGTTCTTCGCCGCCGAGGCCGCCGCCCAGGGAGTAATCCTTCCCTCGGTCGAACACTACGGCGTGGCCATGCTCTTTCTGCCGCGCGACGCCGAAACGCGGCGGCAGTGCGAGGGGGTGCTCACCGACGCGATTGTGGAGGGCGGACTGAAGCCGCTTGTTTGGCGCGACGTGCCCACGCGCAATGATTGCCTGGGCGAAATCGCCCGCAGCTCCGAGCCCGTGGTCCGCCAGTTGATCATTGACGGGCAGGGGCGGGCCGGGGAGGACCTCGAGCGTCGGCTGTTCGTGGTCCGGAAGCGGGCCGAGCACCGGGTGCGGGCGAAACTGGGCGAAGCGGCCAGCGACTTTTATGCCTGCTCCATGTCCTGCCGCACGATTGTGTACAAGGGGATGTTCCTCGCCCCTCAGTTGTTCGCCTATTATCCCGATCTGGCCGATCCTCGCACGGCGACCGCGCTGGCCATCGTCCACCAGCGTTACAGCACCAACACGTTTCCCAGTTGGCGCTTGGCCCATCCTTTTCGGATGATCGCTCACAATGGCGAGATCAACACGCTGCGGGGGAACCTGAGCCGATTGCGGGCGTACGAAAAGACGATGCGGTGCCCGGCGTTGGCCGAAGACCTGTCGGACTTGTTTCCGATCGTGGAGCCGGGGGGGAGCGACTCGGCCAGCTTCGACAACACGATGGAGTTGCTGGTGCGCGCCGGACGCTCCGCGCCGCACGCCTTGATGATGATGATTCCCGAGGCCTTCGGGCCCCAGTACCACATCAGCACGGACAAGCGGGCGTTTTACGAGTACCACGCGGCGATCATGGAGCCCTGGGACGGCCCGGCGGCGATCGTCTTCACCGACGGCCGTCTGGTCGGCGGAACGCTCGACCGGAACGGCTTGCGTCCGTGCCGTTACGTGATCACGACCGACGGGCTGGTGGTGCTGGCCAGCGAGGTGGGGGTCATGGATTTCCCGGCGGAGAGGATCCGCCAGAAAGGCCGTCTTCAGCCCGGCAAGATGTTCCTGGTCGACACCCACGAGGGGCGCATCGTCGTCGACAACGAAATCAAGGGCAAGATCGCCCGACAGAAACCCTATCGGCGGTGGTTGGAGGAAAACCGTATCGAGCTGCGCGGCCTGTTTCAGCCGTCGCGGAACGGGCAGGCGTCCTTGGAGGGCCTGGGCGAGCGTTTGAGGGCTTTCGGGTACACGCGCGAAGACCTCGACATGTTGATTGCGCCCATGGCCCGCGACGGCCAGGAACCCGTCGGTTCGATGGGCACGGACACGCCGATCGCCGTCTTGTCCAACCGCCCCAAGCTGCTGTTCAGCTATTTCAAGCAGTTGTTCGCCCAGGTGACCAACCCGCCGATCGACCCGTTGCGCGAGGGGTTGGTCATGTCGCTGATGTCGTTCACCGGCAAGCAGCGCAACCTGCTGGAGGAGACGCCGCAGCATTGCCGGCAGTTGAAGCTTTCGCATCCGATCTTGACCCACGGCGACGTCGAGCGGCTGCGCGAGTCGAAACGGGACGATTTTCGCGTGGCGACGCTTTGCGCGACGTTCGGGGTCGACGGGCCATCGCCGGGGGAAAGCCTGCGCAAGGCCCTGGACGATCTGGTGGACGCGGCGGCCGAGGCGATCCATTCGGGGGCCTCGCTGCTGATCGTCAGCGACCGCGACGTGGGGCCCGACAAGGCCCCCATCCCCAGCCTCTTGGCGACCGCCGCGTTGCACCACGGGCTCCTCGAGCGGCGGCTGCGGAGCGAGGCGGGCATCGTGATCGAAAGCGGCGAGCCGCGCGAGGTGATGCATTTCTGCCTGCTCTGCGGCTATGGGGCCAACGCGATCCATCCCTATCTCGCCTTCCAGGCGATCGCCAAGCTGCGGGCCGAGAAGATGCTGCCGCCGGAGGCCGACCTCGACGAGTTGTGCGACCACTACATCAGCGCGGTCAAGAAGGGCATTCTCAAGACGATGTCCAAGATGGGCATCTCCACGCTGCGCAGCTACCACGCGGCGCAGCAGTTCGAGGCGATCGGCCTGGACCGCGAGGTGATCGACCGTTATTTCGTGGGCACGGCGTCGCGGATCGGGGGGGCGACCCTCGACACGGTCGCGCGCGAGGCCCTTGCCCGCCATCGCGACGCCTTCACGCCCCGCCCGCCCGCGTCGCTGGAACTGGATTTCGGCGGCGAGTACCACTATCGCCTCGACGGCGAGGCGCATCTCTGGAACCCCACGACGGTCACCCGGCTTCAGCACGCCGTGATCAACAACGACGCGCAGGCGTACGCCGAATATGCCAGGGCGGTGAACGACCAGAGCCGCGAGCTGTGCACGCTTCGGGGCCTGTTCGAGTTCGTGCCCGGCTCGCCGGTGCCGATCGAGGAGGTCGAGCCGGTTTCGGCGATCGTCCAGCGGTTCTACAGCGGGGCCATGTCGCACGGCTCGATCAGCAAGGAGGCCCACGAAACCCTGGCGATCGCCATGAATCGGCTGGGGGCGATGTCGAACACGGGCGAAGGCGGCGAGGATCCGGCCCGCTACCGCCCCTCGCCCAACGGCGATTCCTTGAACTGCGCGATCAAGCAGGTGGCCAGCGCCCGGTTCGGCGTCACGATCGAATACCTCTCCAACGCGCGAATCCTCCAGATCAAGATGGCCCAAGGGGCCAAACCGGGCGAGGGCGGGCAGTTGCCCGCCCACAAGGTGACCGACGAAATCGCCCAGTTGCGGCACTCCACGCCGGGCGTGTCGCTGATCTCGCCGCCGCCGCACCACGACATCTACTCGATCGAGGACCTCGCCCAACTGATCTACGACCTGAAGGCCGCCAATCCCGACGCCCTGGTTTCGGTCAAGCTCGTCGCCGAGGTGGGCGTGGGCACGGTGGCGGCGGGCGTCGCCAAGGGCAATGCCGACGAGGTGCTCATCAGCGGCCACGACGGGGGGACCGGCGCCAGCCCGCTCTCCTCGATCAAACACGCGGGGATCCCCTGGGAAATCGGCCTGGCTGAGACCCAGCAAACGCTCGTGCTCAATGGGCTGCGCGACCGGATCGTCGTGCAGGTGGACGGTCAGATGAAGACGGGCCGGGACGTGGTGATCGGGGCGCTGTTGGGGGCGGAACGGTTCGGATTCGGCACGTCGGCTTTGGTCAGCCTCGGCTGCATTCTCATGCGCAAGTGCCATCTCGGCACGTGCCCGGTGGGAATCGCCACCCAGCGAAGGGATCTCCGCGACCGCTTCGGCGGCAAGCCCGAGTACGTGATCCGTTTTCTCACCTTCGTGGCCGAGGAGGTCCGCCAGATCATGGCGCAGCTCGGGTTCCGCACCATGGACGAGATGATCGGGCGCGTGGACCGGCTTTCCGTGCGCCCGGCGATCGACCATTGGAAGGCCCAAGGGCTGGACTTCTCGGCCGTGTTCGCCAGGCCGACCTCGCCCCGGCCTTGCCCGCTCCGCTGCGTCCGCCCTCAGCCCGACACCCATCGCGACCATCTCGACTGGACGATCTTGCCCCAGGTCGAGGGGGCGATCCAGCGCGGCGAGCCCACGCGCCTGGAGCTGCCGATCCGGAACGTGCATCGGGCCGTCGGCGCGATCCTCAGCCATAAGATCTACAAGCGGCACGGGGCGGGAGGCCTGCCCGATGGAACGCTCGAACTGACCTTTCGCGGCGCTGCCGGTCAAAGTTTCGGGGCATTTCTGTGCCCCGGCGTGACCTTCCGCCTGATCGGCGAGGCGAACGATTACCTCGGCAAAGGGCTCTCCGGCGGCCGGATCGTGGTGCAGACGCCTCCCGGCTCCCCCTTCGATCCTGCCGACAACATCATCGTCGGCAACACGCTCTTGTACGGCGCCACCCGCGGCGAGGTCTTCATCAACGGCCTGGCCGGCGAGCGCTTCGCCGTGCGCAACAGCGGGGCGATCGCGGTCGTCGAGGGGGTCGGCGACCACGGTTGCGAGTACATGACGGGCGGGGTGGTGGTCGTCATCGGCCGCACCGGACGCAATTTCGCCGCCGGCATGAGCGGCGGGGTGGCCTATGTGCTCGACGAGCACCAACTGTTCGACACCCTCTGCAATCTCGACATGGTCGACCTGGAGCCGCTCTGGCAGCCCGAGGACGAACGCCTCCTCCGCGACCTGATCCGGCGGCACCAGCATTGGACGGCAAGCCAGCAGGCCGCGCGGATCCTCGACAACTGGCAGGAAATGTTCGGCAAATTCGTGAAGGTCATGCCCATCGACTACCGCAAGGCCCTCCAACGGCTGCGCGAACGCGAGGCCGTCGGCGCGGAACAAACCGTGGCCACCGAGGAGGTGTTTCGTGGCTGAGTCTTCGGGCTTGAGTCCTGGCATGTCGAGCCGCTTGCGCGAAACCGTCGCGCATCCGCGCGGCGAATCTGAAAACACCTGGCCCGAAGGCCCACGGCCCGTGACGTGAGACCCCAGACCCCAACCATGGCTCACCCAACCGGTTTCATCGATTTTCCCCGCGTCGAGGTCGGCCACCGGCCCATCGAGGAGCGGATTCGCGATTGGCGCGAGATCGACCTGCCGCTGGTCGAGGCAACGCTCCGCCAGCAAGCCGCCCGGTGCATGGACTGCGGGATCCCGTTTTGCCATGCGGCGGGTTGCCCGGTGAGGAACCGCATCCCCGAGTTCAACGACCTGGCTTACCGCGGCCTGTGGCAGGCGGCGGCCGAGAACCTGCATTCGACGAACAACTTTCCGGAGATCACCGGACGCGTTTGTCCCGCCCCGTGCGAAACCTCCTGCACGCTGTCGATCAACGCCGATCCCGTGACGATCAAACACATCGAATACCAGATCGCCGAGCGGGCGTTTCAGGAAGGCTGGGTCAAGCCGATCCGCCCCGCCTGCCGCACCGGCAAGAAGGTGGCCGTGGTGGGGAGCGGGCCGGCCGGTTTGGCCGCGGCGCAGCAACTGACGCGGGCGGGACACGAGGTCGTGGTGTTCGAGAAGGACGACCGCATCGGCGGGCTGTTGCGCTACGGAATACCCGATTTCAAGCTGGAAAAACACATCATCGACCGCCGGCTGGAGCAGATGGCGGCCGAGGGCACCAAGTTCGAGCCGGGCGTGCACGTCGGGTACGACGTCTCCGGCCGCTACCTCCGCCGCATGTTCGACGCGGTCTGCCTGACCATGGGCGCGGGCCAACCGCGGTCCTTGACGGTGCCCGGGGGCGACCTGCCGGGCGTCCATTTCGCCATGGATTTCCTCACCCAACAGAACCGCCGCGTGGCGGGCGAGCGCGTTCCGACCACCGGCCCGGACGCGATTTACGCCAAGGACAAGCACGTGGTCGTGATCGGCGGGGGCGACACGGGAAGCGACTGCGTGGGCACCGCCATCCGCCAAGGCGCCCTCTCCGTGCGCCAGTTCGAAATCCTTCCCAAGCCGCCCGAAGGCAAACGGAACCCCGAGACCCCATGGCCCTTCTGGCCCAAGATCATGCGGACTTCCAGCTCTCACGAAGAGGGCTGCGAGCGCCGCTGGAGCGTGCTGACCAAGGCCCTGTCGGCCGGGCCGAACCTCTCCGTGGCCGAATTGCACGCCTGCGAAATCGACTGGGTCCGCGGTCCCAAGGGCTGGGAGATGAAGGAACGCCCCGGCACGGAATTCACCGTCAAGGCCGATCTAGTGCTATTGGCCATGGGCTTCCTCCACGTCGTCCACGAGGGTATCATCGAGCAGTTGGGCCTCAGGCTGGACGCGCGCGGCAACATCGCCGTCCAAAACTGGATGGCCCACGAGGAAGGCGTCTTCGCCGCGGGCGACGCCACGCGCGGCGCGTCGCTGGTCGTCCACGCGATCTACGAAGGCCGCCTCGCCGCCGCAGCCATCGACCGCTGGCTGAAGCGCTGAGCGGGAAAGCTCGACCGGCGGGGGGTGGCCCGCGGCCCACCATGAGGTTGGTGGCGAGGTCGTCAGCCCTCCGGGACCGGAAACGATGCTGCTCGCCTGGATCCAATCGTACGATCCGTTGGGCTCGGCCTGGCTTTCGCCGTTGGTGGCCGGGCTGCCCATCTTGCTGCTGTTGGGCCTTTTGGTGCTCGAAGTGTCGGCGCCGGCGGCCGCGCTGGCGGGACTGGGCTCGGCCTTGGTGGTGGCCATCCTCGTGTATGAGATGCCCGCGCCCATGGCCTTGGCGTCGGCGGGCTATGGGGCGTGCTTCGGACTGCTGCCGATCGGATGGATCGTGTTTTCCGCGGTGTTCTTGTACCACCTGACGGTGCGCACCGGCCAGTTCGAAATCGTCAAGCGCTCCGTGGCCGCCATCTCGCCCGACCGGCGCATGCAGGCCCTGCTCATCGCTTTCTCGTTCGGCACGTTTATCGAGGGCGCGGCGGGCTTCGGCACGCCCGTGGCCATCTCGGCCGCCCTGTTGATCGGCCTGGGGTTTCGCCCGCTCTACGCCGCCGGGCTGGCGCTGATCGCCAACACCTCGCCGGTCGCCTTCGGGGCCCTGGGCACGCCGATCGTGACGCTGGCCAAGGTGTCGGGTCTGGACGAGATGGCGTTGTCGCAAATGGCGGGGCGGCAATTGCCGCTGTTTTCGCTGGTCATCCCGGCTTGGCTCGTGGCGACCATGTCCGGCTGGAAGGGCCTCGTCGGGTGTTGGCCGGCGATTCTCGTCTGCGGAGGCAGTTTCGCCGCGATCCAGTTCGTCACCTCCAATTTTCACGGCCCGGCGCTGGTCGATGTGCTCGGCGGCGTGGGCTCGATGGTCGCCCTGGCCGCGTTCCTCCGTTTCTGGCAGCCGAAGGAAGCCTGGCGATTCCCGGACGAGACCGATCCGGCTCCACCGTCCACGGCTCTCCGTGAGCCGAAAGACCCCGCCGATCAAGATTCCCAGGGCCCGCGGAGCGCCCTGCGCTTTGGCGCCAGCGAGGGGCCCGGCAACGCGGAGCGGCCGCTTGGGGCCAGAGAAGTCATTTACGCCTGGGTTCCGTGGGTTGTTTTGTCCGTCATGGTCTTCCTTTGGGGATGGCCCTCCGTGAAGAACGCCTTGAATGGCGGAACGTCCGCCGCGCCGAACTTCCTGGCGGGGAAAACAAAGTTCACGTGGGACGTGCCGTACCTGCACGAACAGGTGTATCGGTCGGGCCGGGTCGCCAGCAAGTCCAGCGACTCCGAGCCCGCCGATCAGCCCGAAAAAGCCCAGTTCGATGTGAATTGGCTTTCGACCACGGGCACGGGGATTTTCCTGGCCGCGGTGCTTTCGGCGATCTGGCTGCGGGTCGCGCCGCGCGTGTTTTTCCTCCAGTGCCTCGAGACGCTTTACCGCGTGCGCTGGGCCCTCTTGACCATCGCGTGCATGTTGGCGCTGGCGTTCACCACGAAGTATTGCGGTTCCGACGCCACGTTGGGCCTGGCCTTCACGCGAAGCGGCTGGCTGTATCCCTTTTTCGCCCCCATGCTCGGCTGGCTCGGTGTGGCCTTGACCGGCTCCGACACCTCGGCCAACGCCTTGTTCGGCAGCCTCCAGCGGATCACGGCCGAGCAGCTTGGGCTCAACCCGATCCTGATTGTCGCTTCGAACAGCACGGGGGGGGTGATGGGCAAGATGATCGACGCCCAGAGCATCGTGGTGGCGGCCGTGGCCACCGAGCAGCCGGGGAGCGAAGGCCAGATCCTCCGCTTCGTCTTTTGGCACAGCCTGGTGCTGGCCTCGTTGATGGGCCTCCTGACGCTCCTTCAGGCCTATGTCTTCCCGTGGATGATCCCCTCTGCCTGACGCCGCCTGGAGGCGCCCTTCCCATGACGATCCGCGTTGCCATGGCCCAGATGCTGGTCGAGGGCGGCCGGCCCGACGCGAACGTGGCGCGGGCCGTCCAATGCGTAGAGCAAGCCGCCGCGCGGGGCTGTCATCTGGTGGTCTTGCCGGAGTGTCTCGACGCGGGTTGGACCGATCCCAGCGCACGGACGCTCGCTCAGCCCATTCCCGGTCCGCACACGGAACGCCTCGCCCGAGCCGCGCGCCAAGGCGGCGTGTTCGTGGCGGCGGGACTCGTGGAACGGGCCGGCGCGGCGCTGTTCAACTCCGCCGTGCTCATCGATCCCCGAGGCGAGATCCTCCTGGTCCATCGCAAGATCAACGAGCTGGACCTGGCCCACGATCTTTACTCGATCGGCGACCGCCTGGCCGTGGCCCACACGCCGCTTGGCACGATCGGCCTCGCCATTTGCGCCGACAATTTCCCCGACTCGCTGGCCATCGGCCACGTGCTGGCCCGAATGGGCGCCCAGATCCTCGTGTCGCCGTCGGCCTGGGCGGTCGAAGCCGGCCACGACAACGCCGTCGCTCCTTACGGCGAGCTGTGGCGCCGCGCCTACGGCGAGCTGTGCCGTCTTTATGACCTCCACGTCGTCGGCGTCAGCCACGTGGGCTGGCTCGCGGCCGGCCCGTGGAAAGGCCGCAAAGTGATCGGCTGCTCCCTGGCGATGGGCCCCGGCGGCGTCATCCTTGCCGAGGGCCCCTATGGCCACGACGCCGAGGCCCTCCTCACGGTGGACCTCGCTCCTCGGCCGCCGATCGGCAAGGGAACGCTCATTGCCGAGGCGCTGCGGGCCCGTGGGTACCACGGGCCATGACGCCCGTTGCGTGCCGCCGGCCGGCAGCCTGGAAGGAGCCTGGCGCGGCTTGCGCCCTCTTGCGCGCGGAACTCACGGGCGCGGCGTCTTTAGAGCCGCCATCCTTCCCGGTACGCCTTGCGGATGAAGCGGTCGGCTTCCGGGCAGCCAACGGCCTTGAGGTTCTCCGCGTCCCACGCGAGCTTCTTGCCCACGCGATGCGCGACCGTGCCCAAGAGCACGGTCTCGGCCAGCGTTCCCGAGTAGTCGAAGTTGCAAGTCGTCGGTTCGCCCGTCTTGCACGCGCGGATCCATTCGGCGTGGTGGCCGATCGAGTCGGGGATGGTTTTTGGCGGCGGTTGGAAACCGGCGAATTGCGCCTCGGGCAGGAGTTGGCGCCGGCCGTAGTCGGCCAGCAACATGCCCTTCTGGCCGATGAACAGCACCGCTGCGCCCCAGTCGGGCACCTTGCGCTCGGCGAGAAAGCGGGGCCTCTTGCCCCCGTCGTACCAGGTCATGGTGACCGGCGGCAGGTCGCCGCGCGCGGGAAACTCGTAGCGGATCACCAAGCCCGGCGAGGTCCGCTCGGGGTGGATCGGCGGGCCCTCGACCGGCTCGACGGTGGTCGGATGGCGCAGCTTGAGGGCCCAAAACGGAAGGTCCATGTAGTGGCAGCCGAAGTCGCCCAGCCCGCCCGTGCCAAAGTCCCACCAGCTCCGCCAAGCCCCCGGCACATAGACCGGATGGTAGGGGCGCCAAGGGGCGGGCCCGAGCCAGAGGTCCCAATCCAGCTCGGGCGGGACGGGCGGAGTCTCCTTGGGGCGGTCGCCGCCGCCGTAGGCCACCGGATGCCACACGTGGACCTCGCCCACCGGGCCAATCGCCCCGGATTGCACCAACTCGACCACCCGGCGATAGTTGCTGCCCGCGTGGATCTGCGTCCCCATCTGGGTGGCCAACTTGTGCTTCTTGGCCACCTCGATCATCGTCCGGACCTCATGGACGCAATGGGCCAGCGGCTTCTCGCAATAGCAGTGCTTGCCCATCTTCATGGCCATGACGGCGGGCGGGGCGTGGGTGTGATCCGGCGTCCCGATGACCACCGCGTCGATCTCGCGGTCCATCGCTTCGAGCATCTTGCGAAAGTCGCGGAAACGTTTCGCCTTGGGGAATCGGTTGTACGATCCGGCGGCACGGCGGTCGTCCACGTCGCACAGCGCCACGATGTTCTCGCTGGCGCACTCCCCGATGTCCCAGCCTCCCTGCCCGCCCACGCCGATCCCGGCCAGGTTGAGCTTCTCGTTCGGCGACTTCGGCGGCTCGCCGCCCCAACTCTTTGCGGTCGTCCAAACCGCCACGCCGGCCAGGCCGGCATGGCGAAGCAGCTCGCGACGATCAAAACGCCCTGCAAAACGACGAGGATGGGCCACGGCAGCACTCCTTTCTTTCTCATTCTCAAGGCGGATGACGGCTGATCGCTGACGTCCCTTCCGCCGCCAGCGCGGCGGCCGCCGGCCAAAGCCGCCCTCCCGGCCAGACTCAGTTCGGATCAAGCAGCGCGCGGCTCATTCTAGGCCCTCCCGCCTCGCCGCACAATGACAGCCGGTTCGCAGCCCCGGCGCTGCTTGGCGATGCATCGGATGTAGCCGCAGGGGATGGGAGCGAGGATCTTGTCGGTCGAGGTGGACCGGGGTATCATCGGTCCATACTCGGTAACCGTTCACGGGGACTGTCCCGATTTTCGCGGCGAAGTCCGCGAAAATGGGACTGTCCCCCTTGGCCGGTCAGGGGGCAGACGCATTTTTCGACGCGGAACGGCCCGAAAAACGCGCCAGTCCCCGGCCTGTGAACGGTTACCTTACTCGCGTGGGTGCGGACGGAGCGGTACCTGTTCTGGCTTGCAAGCGATGGGGCTCCGGCCTGCTGCCGGTCGGCAACGCAATCCGCGCATCTGGCAAGAGGCGGCCGCCCGGCGGGCCGACGCGGTTCGGCCGAGACCTCTGTGCGGCGCGGGGCCGCCGGGGAAACCTTGTCGACGAGCCGACTTTTGCAAGGCGATCCGCGTGAATCAGCCGAGGGGCATTGCTCATGACCAAGATCGTACGATTTTCCGTTTCGGTTGAAGACGATTTGCTCGAGAAATTCGACCGCTTCTGCAAGGAGGAGCACTTCGCCACCCGCAGCGAGGCGGTCAGGCAGATCATCCGCGACACGCTCACCCGCCGGGCATGGGTCGGGCAATCGCACGAGGCGGCTGGCACCCTGACCTTGGTCTATGATCATCATCGCGCCCAGCTCCGCGACAAGCTCCTGGCCGTGCAGCACGACCATACGGACCACGTCGTGGCCACGTTGCACGTTCACTTGGAACACGACCTTTGCCTGGAGGTGATCGCCTTGCGCGGTCCCGCCGACAAACTGCAACAACTCGCCGCGCAGTTGCGCGGCCTTAAGGGCATCTTCAAGGGCGAACTCGTCATGGCCAGCGCCCAGACGTAGCGCCTGTCCGAAACGGGGACCGTGTCCTCGCAGTCGGGAATGCGTCACCTGATCCAAAACACGGGTAATCGTCCACGAAACCGCCGGGAAGGCCACGCACTGTCGTGGCCGCACTCACCGCCGTGGTGGCCGTAGTCACCGCCGTGGTGGCCGCGGTCACCGCCATGACGGACGCGACGCAGCGTACCCCACCTGTCCCTCACTCCCGTCAGGGCGAATGGGGCGGCCCGATTTTCGGCAACCACTCCGCGAAAATCGGGCAGTCCCCGTGAATCGATACCAAAAACGGTTGGTTCGCGCACCCGCCGGAGGCGATCAACAAACCGGTGCGGCGGCCGAAACCTCGCGGGCCAGGTGGCGTCCCGAGGGCAAAGCGATCGCGCCGGTCCGGTTCTCTTTTTTGTAACCGGCAGCCCAGGCCGCGTGTAAACGTTGGCGGACCGAAACCACACTCATCCACCCCGAAGCAGGAGAAACCGCGTATGAGAACGGGAGGACTTGGAATCGCCATTCTGGTGGGACTTGTCGCTTTGGGCCAGGCGGCCCCCTTGGATCCGCGGGCGGTCGCCGGCGGGGCCACGTGGGTAGCCCATCTCGATGTCGACGCAATGCGGGCGTCGATTGTGGTCCAGAACGCCTACCGCGAGTTTGTGGAGAAATGTCCGATCGGCCAGGCTGCCTCTCCGATGCTCGATGCTTCGCGCGCGATCCTCGGCCTGGACCCGCGAGAGGACTTGCAGGGCATCACCCTGTACGGCACACAACTTGGCAAGGAACAAGGCGTATTGATCGTCTACGCCAAAGTGAACCAGGGGTTGCTCGAGGAGAAGGTGAAGAGGGCCCGCGGGTACGAGTCCGGCTCGCACGGTCCCCACACCCTGCACACGTGGATCCACAGGGATCCAAGGGGCGAGCGGCGCGTGACCGGCGCATTCTACAAGGACCAGGGCATGGTGTTTAGCGGCTCCAAGGAGGACGTGGAGGCGGCCTTGGACGTATTGGACGGCAAGAGGCCGAGCCTGACCCATCCCACCTTGGCGGCGAAGATCCCGGCGGGCGCCATGGTGCTGTTCCGCGCCGTGGGCATCGCCGAGATTCCCGGCGCGTCGAACTGGATCCAACAAATCGAATCGGCCGCGCTCGTCGCGGGCGAAAACGAGGGCCGCTCGTTCCTGGAAGTCCACGTCGAGGCCAAGTCTCCGCAAGCCGCGGAACTGTTGGGCAAGATTGCCGAGGGCGTCCGCGCCGCGGCAAGCCTTCATGCTGGCGGCGGTTCTCAAGACCGGGAAATCGCGGCCGGCATGAAGGTCCGCGTCGCCGACAAAACGGTATCCGTCGAGGATCAAGCTCCGGCCGAAGTCGTGTGGCGGCACCTGCAAGGCGGCATGGAGAAGATCGTCGAGCATTATCGGGAATTGCGCAAGCTGCGCGAGGGCCGTCGCTAGACCGGATGGCATGATTCGGAAAGAGGCTCGCGGCGCCCGCCGCGCCGCGGCTGCGGGGAAGTCGCCGAACCGCGGAGTTTCAAGGAAAAGAGCGTCCTCACGATGGATCACACGCCGACATCGGATGCCAGCGACGAGGAACTCGCCTGGCGAGCCCAGCGCGGCTGCGCCAGCAGCTTCGAGCGACTGATGGTGCGCTTTCAGGTCCCGGTGTTGCACTTTTTGCGGCGCCGGGGCCATGCTTGCGACGCCGAGGACTTGCTCCAGGAAACGTTTCTTCGGGCGTACTCGAACCTGCATCGGTATGAGCGACGATGGCGGTTTGCCACCTGGCTTTTCACCATCGCTCGGCGGGTAAGCATCAATCATGGCCGCCACCTGCGGGCAGCGCCTTCCTGCGAGGCCGTGCATTCCGCAACGCCCACGCCATCCTGCCCGCTGGAGGCCATGGTCGCGGAAGAGGAACGCCGCGGTCTCTGGGACCGCGCGGCGCGGGCGCTGGGCCGCGAAGAGTTGACGGCGGTGTGGCTGTATTACGTCGAGGAGATGACCGTCCAGGACATTGCCGTCGTGCTGGAACGTTCCCGGGTGTCGGTCAAGACGATGTTGTTTCGGGCCCGGAGGCAGCTCCGGGACGTGTTGGAACGCTTGGAAACCGGCGACGGCGACTCCTCCCGGCGCAGCGGACTGCAAAGGGGAGAAGAGATGACCTGTCGGGCCGTGGAGGGGGGCGATGCCTGATCGCAATTCGTCGTTTGGAGAACAGGCGCTAGCCGATCGCTTGCGCCGCGAAGCGATGGAGGAACGGCCGCGGTTTTCGCTTTCGCTGCATGAGCGCCTTTGTGCCGCCATCGTCGCGAGCAAGGTCCGGGCCGGCTCCGTCCCGGTCGGCCCGGCGGCCGGGCGGCGACCTCGCCGTGCGCTTGCCGCGGGGGCCTGCGTGGTCGTCTTGCTCGGCGTTGGCATCGGGTTTTGGCTAGCGAGGTGGCACGGCGGTCCGCTGCCGCGAGGGGCCTCTTCGCAACCGGGCGGCGTGGCGGCCTTGCCCCATTCCTCGGCGTGGCGAGGATTGGGCTCCCAAGGCGCGCTCACCGGACTAGAGGACGCGTCGTCCGGAATGGAATGGATGAGTCTTCTGACCGGCCAGGTCGCCGAGGACGCGGGCCTTCTCATGGAACGGGCGGTCATCGAACGCCTGGTCGAGCATGGCAGGCGGACGTACCACGCGCTCGACAACCGCGTTCCGCTCAACGCGGCTTGCGCCCTGATTTTTGGATCAGCGGCGAGCGACTCGCCGTGAGCGCGGCCGCGCGATTCGGGCAAGAGGCGTCGCGCGCCCCCTTGTTGAGAGCGAACCAGCGTGCCGGAGCCAGGAGGATTCAAGGTGTCGCCCGCTTGGAAACGACCGAAATTCGCCTTGGTGGTACCCCGGCAGTCCGGCGGCTGGCTGGATGTCATCCCGGGCCGACTGCAAATACGCGTCCATGGGTTGACCATGCCGCTCGGGGTGCTCTACGTCGCGACCGTGCTGAGGGCAAGCGGCTTTGAGGCGGTCGTGCTCGACGCCGACCGGCGGCGCATGGAAGACGAGGCGATCCTGGCCTGGTTGATCGAGTCCGAGGCCGACGTGGCCGGCTTCAGCGTCCTGATCGGGGCTCACGAGTGCGCGTATCGGGTTGCTCGAGAATACAAACGCCGCCGCCCGGACTCTCTGGTTCTCTTCGGCGGGGCCCATGCCACCCATCAGGCCGCGCGGATCATGGAGACGTATCCCTTTGTCGACCTGATCCTCCGCGGGGAGGCCGAAGAGAGCGTGGTCCTGCTTGCGGAAGCGCTCGACGAGGGAAGGAGCCTGGAGGGAATCCCGGGACTCTGCCTGCGGCGGCCGGGAGGCGCGGTCGTGGTCCCGCCCCCCGCGCCGTTCATCGAAGACCTGGACAAGCTTCCCTATCCCGATCGGACGTTGTTGGGAAAGGAATTCTATTCGCTGCCGATCGAACTTGCCGGCAGAAAGAGGAGCGTGGTGTATGACCCTTTCCGCAACACCGGCCTTGCGACCATCGTCACCTCGCGGGGTTGCCCCTACCAATGCCGGTTTTGTTTCTGCGGGATGATGAATCGAGGCAGGTGGCGCACGCGCAGTCCGGCGAACATTCTGGGAGAGATCGAGGACCTGCATCGGGCTGGCTACCGGACGTTCTTCTTTCCCGAAGACAACTTCATGGTCGATCCGCAGCGGGTCGAAGCGATCTGCGACGGCTTGATCCAACGGAAGCTGAAGATTCACTGGGCGACCGAGGGCTCGGTGCGCGCGGCCTCGGCGAGGCTGTTGCGCAAGATGAAGGCGGCCGGGTGCGAGGGCGTCTTTTTCGGCATGGAAAGCGCCTGCGAGCACGTGTTGAAATACTACGGCAAGCCCATCGCTCCGGAACAGTCCCTGGCCGCGGCAAAGGCCGCCCAGGAGGCCGGGATCGGCGTCGTGGTGGGCAGTTTCATTCTCGGCGCCCCCGTGGAAAGCGCGGAAGACTGCCTGCGGACCCTTCGTTTCGCCACCCGGCAGGCGGCGATCGACCTGCCGATGATGGGACTCTTGACCATGACGCCCGGCGACCGGATCTGGAACGAACTCCGCCAGCAGGGGGCGATCAGCGACGACGCCGAATCACGGCTGTGGGAGACGCCCTGCGCGGCCGCCGATTTCGGAAACGACGCCTCCCTGCGAGCGACCGCGGAGAAATGCATCGCGGCCGCGTACCGGCATTTCTTCCTCAACCCGCTTTGCCTCGGCAGGGCGGTGCGAAAATCCGCGGTCAACGCATTTCATCGCCGGCTCACCGTGGAACTGCTCCGATGCCTTCCCGGGCTCTTCCGCGCGCTTGCCTGATCGGGCGAGCGGAACACGTCCCTGCGTCGGCCGCCTTCGCGGTCCCCAGACGGTCAGGCGATCACGCGGCCGGGATCGACCAGCCCCGGCGGCTGCAAGCCTTGCTCGAAGGCGGTGATGTTGGCGAGCGTTTCGCGGGCGATGGCTTCGAGGGCCTGACGCGTGAAGAACGCCTGGTGCGCGGTGATCAGGACGTTGGGAAAGGTCAACATCCGCGCGAACACGTCGTCCTGGATCACTTGCGTGGAAAGATCCTCGAAGAACAAGTCGGCCTCTTCCTCGTACACGTCAAGCCCCAGCAGGCCGATCTTGCCGGTCTTCAAGGCGCGAATCACCGCCTCGGTGTCGATCAGCCCCCCGCGGCTGGTGTTGATGAGCATGACGCCCCGCTTCATGCGGGCGAGGCTTTCTTCGTTGATCAAGTGGCGGGTTTCCGGGACCAGCGGGCAGTGCAAGGTGATGATGTCGCTGCGCGCGAAAAGCTCGTCGGCGGAGACGTAGCGGGCCAGTTCCGCCACCGCCGGGTTGACGGCCACGTCGTGCGCGAGGATTTCGCACCCAAACCCGCGGAGGATCTGAATCACGATCGCCCCGATCTTGCCTGTACCCACCACTCCCGCCGTGCGGCCGAAAAGCTCCATCCCCAGAAGTCCCTCAAGGGCGAAATTGCCCTCCCGCACACGGTTGTAGGCCTTGTTGATCTTGCGGGCAAGCGCAAGGATCAGCCCGACCGTGTGTTCGGCCACGGCGTGCGGCGAATAAGCGGGCACCCGGGCGATTGCGATGCCCAATTGAGCAGCGGCCTTCAGGTCCACCTGGTTGAACCCGGCGCATCGCAGCGCCACCAGCCGGATGCCCAGGCGGTGAAGGGATAGCAAGACCCCCGCGTCGAGTTCATCATTGACGAACGCGCAGACCGCACCGAATCCCGCCGCCAGAGGGGAAGTCTCGCGGTTCAGGCGAGGCTCAAAGAAGACAAGCTCATGCCCGACACCTTGGTTGGCCGCCAAAAGGAATTCGCGATCGTACGATTTGCTGCTAAACACCGCAACCTTCATAGGTCCCCCGTTCGAGCCATCTTGCCCGGCGTGTTGCCCCATCGGATACCTCGAAATGGGGCTCCGGAGCGATATCGCCCTTGGGTCCGCACCTTGTTTCGTGCTACAATCCCACCCGCCATGAGGCGGTGGCGGTCCAGGCCCCGGCACCGGTCCAGCGAGACCCGTATAGAATCATTGGCGTCGCGACCCGCGACGGCGCGGCCTGGTGAACCATTGAGGGCACGGCTCGTGATCTGTCTGTCTGGACGGCGCCGTCTGGACGCCTTCGGCGCGCCCAGCAGGGCTGAAGGCACAATGGGCCAAGCCAAACGCAGCGCCGTGAAGGTCCATTTGGACAGACCATGAGTCCAAATTCAAGGGAGGGATTCCATGAATTCGCGTCTGGTTGGGGGAGCGTTGGCGATCCTTTTCGCCGTGGTGGCCGGGTCGATGGGGCAAGTCCCTGACGGAGGCGCGGGGGGCTCCCCGCCCGATGCACGCCCCTCGATGCAGCAGTCGCCGCCTGCCTATCCCGACCAGCCCGTCGAACCCCAGGATCCTCGGCTTCGCCGCCGCGGGGAGGAGGCCCCCCCTCGTTCGATGCCCGGGCAAGGCGGTCCGCAAGGGATGGCCGGTCCCAACCCCGCCCCGCCGCAACCGCCCTTTGTTCTCACCCCGGCCGAGGAACAACAACTCGACCGCGTGTTGCTTTTCTGGGAGAAGAGCAGCAATTATGTGAAGACGTTCCGGGCGGACTTTCGGCGTTGGGAGTACAACCCTGCGCTGGCTGACCCGCAGAAACAGGACCCCAATCAACCCATCTCCGAGGACGATGGCGAATTGCGTTTTCAGGCCCCCGACAAGGGGCTGTTCAGCATCGAAAAGGGCCCCCGCGCGGAAAAGTGGGTCTGCGACGGCAAATCGCTGTTTCAATATGATTTCCGCACGCAAAAGGTTTACGAATACAAGCTCCCGCCCGAGGCCCAGGGACGAGGCATCACCAACGGCCCGATGCCGTTCCTCTTTGGGGCCAAGGCCGAGCAGCTCAAGGCGCGCTACTGGGTGCGGATCATCACCCCGCCGGAAGCCAAGAACCAGATCTGGCTGGAGGCCTACCCCAAGCATCTCGCCGACGCCCAGGATTTCCAGAAAGTGGAGATCATTCTCGCCATCGGCAGGGACGACGTGATGCCGACCGCGATCCAGATTTACCTGCCCGGCGGCAGGGCGCGCACCGTTTACACGCTCTCCAACATCAAAGTCAACCAGGTCGACCCGCGGCTGATCTTCCAGGATCCGTTCACCGCGCGCATTCCGCCAGGCTGGCAGAAGATCGTCGATCCGGCGGGCTTCGCGCCCAACGCGGCCCAACCGGGACCCCCGCGACGTTGAGAGAATCCGCACGAAGGATGCTGATCGGGGACGCCCTCCGCTGCGCCCGCGAGCGATGGGAACTTTTTCGGACAGGCTCGTGGACCGAGCGATCATTGAAGTTGCGGCGGCGCGATGGGAAATCCACGCCGCTGGGCCGCCAAGGCGTCTTCTTCGTAAGTTCCGTAAAACGGCGCTTGGGCGTCCAGCCACAGATAAATGAGCCGAAGCTCCGAATCGGGCACCTCCAGATGCCTGCGGTGGCGGGCGCTGATCAGGATGGCGGCCAGCGGGCTTGCGTCGGCGCCAAGTTGGCCTGGCGGCGTGGGACCGTCGTAGGACGGCCAGCGAAGATACGGCTTCAGTGCCTGGTAAGAAGTGCTGAAGGGCCCGGCCGGACCCTCGGTCAGCATCGGCGGCGCCTTGTCGGGTCCGGCGGACCCGTCATGACACCGCACGCAGCGCCGATCCAAAATCGGCTGGATCAGACGGACGAAGCCGAAGGGCCGCGTTCCGTCCGGGCCGGGCTCGATGGTCGAAGGGGGGCGGTTGGCCGCGATCCGCGGCCGAGCCGAGGGTGAGACCCCGGCCGGCTCGTGGCAGCCCACGCAACTTCGGCGTTCGCCCGGCTGCAAATACACCACCGAGCGCATCCCCTGGACCGCCCGGCCCGCTTCGTCCACGGCCTGGAAATACAGCGGCTTGCGCGCAGGCGCCCGAAAGTAGGCCGAGCCGTCTGCCTCCACCGGCACCGTGCCCAGGAGCATTCGTGCGTTGGACTGTTCCGGGTGTCCGATCCGCGGATGGTCGGCATGGTCGGTGCGCGACTTGGGCAGGAGCTGGAACACGCGGAGCTGCCGGATGGGCCGGTCGGCGGGCAGGGGCATGAGGCTTTGCCTCACATCGGCCAGGAAGAACTCCCCGGCGTCTCCCAAGGCCTCGTCCACCGAACCGACCCGCACCGGAGGGGCCGTCCTCGGCGCCAAGGGAATCGGATACGCCGCCGAAATCCCTTCGCGGCGGAAGAGCAATTCCAGGTTGCCGAAGCGGTCGAAGTAGTACAGTCCCGTCTCGCTCTCTTCGTGCCGGCCCGTATAGCCGCCGGAAAGCGGCGCATGGCTGAAGGCCACGAGGAAGTACTTTTCGGACAACGGCCAAGGGCTGTAAAAGAAGCTCTTGGGCCATCCGTCGGATTCGGCGAACAGGACGTCGGGCGTGAGGCATTCCAGGGCGTCGAACCGGTCCTCGCCGCGGTTCGGATCGAGTGACGCGCGCGAGGGATCCAGCATCACCAGCGTGCCGCCGACGTTGGCGTGGTGCCCTCCGGCCACGAACAGCACCAGGCCTGAACCGGGCATCGCCTTCGCCTGGTAGCAGGCCCAAGGACGCGTCGTGTGGTTGCCGAACAGCGCCCGGACGTGCGTGCCGTCGGGATTGCAGGTCCAAAGGCCGTGAAACTTGGCGGCGTTGCGATCCACGTAGTCCCAGCGGGTGTAGACGATCCGTCCGTCGGCCAGGACGCTGGGATGCCATTCGTGGGTTTCGTGGAACGAAAGGGTGCGGAGGTTCGAGCCGTCGGCATCCATGCGGTGGAGGGTGTAGACGACCTCCGGGCTGCCGCCGCCGCAGCGAAGCTTGCCCCCGCGGCGTGTGGACAGGAAGGCCAGTCCCCCGTCGGGAAGCGGGCAGGGGTCGAAATCGTCATTCGGTCCGTCGGTCAGTTGGCGGAGCCGCGATCCGTCGGCCTCCAACGCGAAGAGGTGGAACGTGTTGTATTTCGCGCCGGGCGCGGCCGGGGCCTGCGCATAGCCGGGAAGCGTGTAAGGGTCCTGCCCGGTGGGGTCGGCAAAGGCGAAATACAGGGTTTTCCCGTCGTAGCCCAGTGCCAGGGTCACAAAATGCCCGGGCGGGAGGCGGCCCGCCGTCAGTTCCACCGTCGCCATCGTGCGGCCGGGATGTTGGAGAACGTAAATCCCGCCGCCCGGCTTTGGCGTTGGAAAACGAGCGTTTTTGTATCCGCTCGTCGGATCGTTGCCGTGCGCGTAATACCAGCCGAGGTACTCGTACAGCATGTAGCCGACCGCGCGGCGGCGGAGCATGAAGACGATCGGCCGGGAAGCGACCAGGGGATTGCGGAACGCTAGGGCGCGCACGAACGTCCGGCCTTGCCGGTAAAGCGCGCCTCGCGACGACTCGTCCATCGCGGAAGCTCGCTCCGCACGAGCCGCCAGCGCCCGCAGCTCGGCCGCCTCCGAACTCAAGTCGCCGACGCCGCTCATCGCAGCCAGGTCGGCCAAGAGCTGTTCGCCGCGGCGCACCGCGGCGCGAATGGCTTCGGGCGAGTGCGGCGACCGGCCGAGACGCCGTTCCTGCAACTCCCAATCGGCCGCCACAAGGAGTTCCATCTCCCGGGCGCTGGCGTCTTGGGCCCCCTCATCGGCCCGCGCGCCCGGCGTGAGAAGGGATGAAACGCTCGCCAGAAGCAAGATCCATCGCCGCCCGGGAACCATGAGCTGCCTCCCGTCCCCAAGGTCAACACAGCCATCTCGAAAAAACTCGCCTTGCTCCGCCCCTGCCAAGACGCGCAAGTGCGACTTGCTCCGATTCTCTCTCAGCGCGACTCGAAGCGATTTCAGGAATTCCTTCGATTTGCCCGCGAAGGTCGCGGTTCTGGGGTGGGATCTTCGCGGTCGTTTCGGCAGATCGGCGCGGATTGGAGCCGCCTTCGCGGCGTTTCTCGCTTGCGCGCGGAGAGAAGGGAAGTCGTTGTCCACTCGTTCATTGTAGCAGAAGCGAGCCCAGCGTCCCAAGGCGCAGCGAGCGAAGGAAGCGGAGGCGCCTGCCGGAACCAGCGTGGCGGACGGCAATGAGCCGACGCCCCCCGGCGCGTGTGGCAGGGCGTCCGGTTTTCGTCTACAATTCGGGGTCAATGACGTTCCTTGAGAATCGGAGGGCAATCATGCGGAAGAATACGGGAAGCAAACGTCCGACGCGGCGCGAGGTGCTTCGAGGATCGCTGGCGGCCGGGGCCGCGGTGGCCCTGCCATGGTGGACGCCGGCCAGGGCCTTGGGGGCCGACGGCAAAGCGGCCGCCTCGGAGCGAATCACGTTGGGAGTGATCGGCATCGGCCCGCGGGCCACCTACGACCTCGGCGGCATGTTGAAGCAACCCGACTGCCAGTGCGTGGCCGTTTGCGACGTTCAGGCGAGCCGTCGCGAAGCCGGCAAACGGCTGGTCGACAAGCACAACGGCAACACGAGTTGCGCGGTTTATCGCGATTTCCGCGAATTGCTCGCCCGTCGCGACATCGACGCGGTTCTCGTCGCCACGGGCGACCGCTGGCACGCCCCGGCTTCGATTCTGGCGGCCAAGGCGGGCAAGGACGTCTATAGCGAGAAACCCTGCGGACTGACGATCGAACTCTGCCAGGCCCTCGACGACGCGATTCGCAAGACCGGCCGCGTGTTTCAGGCAGGCACGCAACGGCGGAGCGTGGCCAATTTCCAGGCCGCCGTCCGATTGGCCCAGAGCGGCAAGCTGGGAAAGATCCACACGCTGTATGCGTCGGTCTACACGCCGGCGATCGAGACGACGTGGCTTCCGGGCGAGCCCACCCCGCCGCGCGATGTGGTCGATTGGGACCTTTGGCTTGGCCCGGCCCCTTGGCGGCCGTACAACCGGCGCTACGTCGAGGGGGGCTGGAGAGGCTGCTGGGACTTCGATTCGGGGGCGAGGCTGCTCGATTGGGGCGCGCACACGGTCGATCTCTGCCAGTGGGCCAACCAGGCCGACGACACCGTGCCCGTCGAATACGAAGCGGCCGACAAGACCATCGTGGCCCGTTATGCCAACGGCGTGAAACTCGTGCTCGATTGCCTGGAGACGCCCTTTGGCCAGCGGCCGGGCTGGGTCCAGGCCTTGGGAACCTGCCCGGTGCGGTTCGTGGGCGACGAAGGCTCGGTCGAGACCGGCGACAACGGCGGCATCGAGGTCCAGCCAGCGTCGCTCAAGAGCGAACTGAAAGACGTGATCGCCAAGCGAGAAACCGGCTTGGACGTTTCGGCCCACGCGAGGAACTTCTTCGACTGCATCAAGTCGCGCGGCAAACCGGCGGCCAATTCGCAGGTCATGCGGCGGTCCCACATCGCTTGCCACGCCGCCGCCCTGGCATGGATCCTCAAGCGAAAGCTCCGGTTCGATCCCGCCAAGGAAGCGTTTATCGACGACGACGAGGCCAACGGACTCCGCTCGCGTCCGGCGCGTCCGCCGTGGACCGTCTGAGGGGCGAATCGCAAGGGGTCGGAGTAACCGTTCCCGGCGTTCCCGGGCTGGGGGGCGGCTGATTCTTCGGGCCGTTTCGGACCGAAAAATGGCCACGACTCGCCAATCCCGACGCTCCGCAAGTCCTTCCGGCGGGACGTTTCGAGCGTCGGGGACGACAGGTTCTTGGGGTTCAGGCGGCGCGTGGTGCGGACATGGTGGCTTGCGCGACCGTTGCGCAACGAGGCGCGCGCCGCCGCCGGTCGATTGCCAAGAGAAGGAGGACGGGGATTTCAACCCGAATTATCGCGACGCTTCAGCTCGACCACGATTGCCTCGCGTCATCCGTGGATCGCGAAGTGGACATTGCCCCCTGAAAAGAAGGTTTTCTCGTTGGGCACGCGGGCGGTTTCATTGGGGGCGACCTTGCCTCACGATGGAGGGAGCGCTATAGGGCGATCGAGGGGATTCACAGATCGCCCTTGACGCAGATTCTTCCACCCCCTACGCTTCGCGCCGTGCGAGACGAAGGCGTCTTGCACCTTTTGACAAGGCCGAGATGGGACCATTGAAATGAACGCAAACACGAGTGATCCAAGAGGATGCAACCCTGGCGAGCAGGGAGTGCCGCTCTTGGATCTCCGGCGCCAGCATGTCCCCCTCAAGGACCAGGTTGTGGCGGCTTTGGGTCGGATTTGGGACACGGGCGCCTTCATTCTGGGCCCCGATGTCAAGCAGCTTGAAGCCAATGTGGCCCAGTATTGCCGGGTGGGCCATGCGATAGGGTGTGCTTCGGGGAGCGATGCCCTGCTCTTGGCCCTGATGGCGTTGGGAGTCGGGCCGGGAGACGAAGTCATTCTGCCCAGTTTCACGTTTTTCGCCACGGCCAGCGCGGTCACGCGACTCGGGGCCCGACCCGTCTTCGCCGACATCGACCCCGCCACCTTCAACCTCGCGCCGCGCGACGTAGAACGCCTTGTTCGACCCGCCACCAAGGCGATCTTGCCCGTGCATCTTTTTGGCCAATGCGCCGACATGGAGGCGATTGGCCGCATCGCCCGGTCCGCCGGCATCCCGATCGTCGAGGATTGCGCGCAAGCGATTGGGGCCGAGTTCGCGGGGCGGCGCGCAGGGTCGATGGGACAGATTGGATGCTTCAGCTTCTATCCGAGCAAGAATCTCGGCGGCGCCGGCGACGGGGGCGTGATGACGACCAACGACGACGCCTTGGCCCAAAAACTTCGACTGCTTCGAGTCCACGGCATGGAGCCGCGTTATTACCACAAGGTCGTCGGGATCAACAGCCGCCTGGACAGTTTTCAGGCTGCGGTGCTGAACGTGAAGTTTCCCTATCTGGATAGTTGGAGCGACGCCCGCGCAGCCAATGCCCGGCGGTATGGCGAGATGTTCGCCGCCGCGGGGCTCGACGGCGTCTTGGGCCTGCCCCGACACGCGACGCCGGGACGCCACGTGTGGAACCAGTATGTGGTCCGCGTGCCTGACGGACGGCGCGACCGGCTGCGGGCGTTTCTCGCGGAGTCCAAGATTGGCACCGAAATCTATTATCCTCTGGGCCTTCATGCCCAAGAGTGTTTTCGCCACCTTGGCTACTCGGCGGGCGACCTGCCCGAAACCGAGCGCGCCGCCCAGGAGGTCGTTGCCCTCCCGATCTTCCCCGAACTTACCGCGGAAGAACAGCAATTCGTGGTGGATCGCGTCGCAGCCTTTTTTGCCAAGCAATAGATCGAGTCTTGCCGGGATGCCGCTCGGTTCGCGCGCAGCGAAGCATGGGATTTGAAGGCGGCGCAACCGGTCCCAGCCCGGTCCCCCGCAAGCGGTGCGGGGGACAGTCCAATTTTTGCGGGTTTCGCCGCAAGAAAGCGGGACAGTGCCCGGGTGCGGCCACCACGGAGCGTGGCCCTCCAGGGAGTGTCGTGAACGAGGACCCATTCGTCTTCGGAGTCTCGGGCCATGTCTGGCAACAGGAATCGCATGTCCACCATCGGACGATCGCCGCTATGCGGCCTCGTCGCCGTCATGCTTTTGGGGATTCTCGCGGGCGAGGGCCGGGCCGAGCCGTCGCGCGCGTACTTCGGCGTCCGCGTCGTGGACGAGCAGACGGGCCGGGGAGTGCCGCTCGTGGAATTGGAGACCGTCAACTGTTTGAAATGGATTACGGACAGCAACGGCTGGGCCGCCATGGACGAGCCGGGATGGAGCGGCCAGCGCGTCTTCTTCCATGTGCGAAGTCACGGATACGAGTTTCCCAAGGACGGATTCGGGTTTGCGGGAGTCGTCTTGGAGGTGGGGCCTGGCAAGCGGTCGGTTGTGAAGATCAAGCGGATCAACGTCGCCGAGCGATTGTATCGCGTGACCGGCGAAGGGATTTACCGCGACAGCGTGCTGCTGGGCGAGCCAACGCCCCTGGTCGAACCGCTGGGGAGCGGGAAGGTGGCCGGGCAGGACTCGGTGTTCGGCGAGCGGTATCGCGGCAAAATCTTCTGGTTTTGGGGCGACACGGCGCGCCTGAGCTACCCATTGGGGCATTTCTGGATGGCGGGCGCCGTGTCCGATCCGCCTGGCGAGGGCGGGCTCGATCCAGGCCAGGGCGTCAACCTCCGCTACTTCACGAACTCGGATGGCTTCAGCCGGCCCGTGGCCCGCCTCGGAGTCGAAAAGGGGCCGATTTGGGCCGATGGATTCGTGACCCTTCGCGATCCGTCGGGGCGGGAGCGGCTCGTGTGCCACTACGCCCACATGGAATCGCTGGCGAAAATGCTCGACCACGGACTCGCCGTGCTGGACGACGAGAAGTCGGAATTCGAGCGGCTTTGCGCCTTGGACATGAAAGACCGTTGGTGTTTTCCGGCCCAGGCTCACCCCATTCGTTGTTGGAAGGGCGACGCCGAGTATGTTTACTCGGGCGAGGTCTTTCCGAACGTGCGGGTCAAGGCGGACTGGCGACATTATCTCGATCCGAAATGCTATGAGGGGTTCACCTGCCGTCGGGAAGGCGAGCCCGGGGACGACGCCGTGCTGCGGGGGCCGGACGGCCGGATTCTCTGGCAGTGGCGGCGCGGCGCCGCGCCGGTGGACGCCGCCGCCGAGCGGAAATGGATCGCCGCCGGCCTCATGAAGCCCGACGAGGCCCGATTCCTGCCCAAGGACGTCGATTCGGGACAGCCCGTGCTCATGCACCGCGGTTCCGTGCGATGGAACGCGTATCGCCGGCGGTGGATCATGATCGCCGGCCAGCATGGCGGGTCGTCGTTGCTGGGAGAAATCTGGTACAGCGAAGCGCACGACCCGACGGGACCGTGGCGGCGGGCCAAAAAGATCGTCACCCACGATCGCTACAGCTTCTACAACCCCGTCCACCACGCCTTTTTCGATCAGGACGGCGGACGGCGGATCTATTTCGAGGGCACCTACACCCAGTCGTTTTCCGGCAACCCTTCGGCCACCCCGCGCTACGAATACAACCAGGTGATGTATCGGCTGGACCTCGACGATCCGCGTCTGCGGCCGGTGCGCGAGGAAGGGTCCGCGGAGCGGGCCGAAGTTACCGCGGAACGAACTTCTGGGCCCGCTGGCCCTTGATGTCGCCAACCAAGAGGTTGCCCCGAGCGTCGACCGCCACGGCGTGGAGCCAGTTCAGCTCGCCGGGCTTTTCCTTGCCGTCCTCGCCCTTCGGGAAAGTCCAAAGCTGGAGAACCCGGCCCGTGGTGTCGAACTTCATGACGAGTTGATCCTTGGGCGGGCAACCGAGGAGGCCCTCGCCTTCGTGCCAGGGCATGGGCGAGGAGCCGCAGGCCCAGATTTCGTCTTCGCCCTGCTTGCCCTTGGCGACGTAGAGCCCCCACGGCACCATGAGATGGCGCCACTCGGCCAGGAACTTGCCGTTCTGGTCGAAGACCTGGATGCGGTTGTTGTTCCGGTCGGCCTCATAGAGTCGGCCCTGGGAGTCCATGACGAGGCTGTGCGGGAAACTGAATTCGCCCGGTCCCGTGCCGACCTTGCCCCATTGCTTGACGAACTTGCCGTGGCGGTCGAAATGGACGATGCGGGCGTTGGCGTAGCCGTCGGCCACGAACACGTCGCCCGACGGACTGATCGCCATGTCGGTCGGACGATTCATGTGGGTTTCATCGCAGCCGGGTTCGTTGGGCGTTCCGAGCCGTAAGAGGACCTGGCCGTCGGGCGTGCAGCGGAAGACGACATGCTGCTTCACGTCCGCCAGCCAGATCATCCCCTCGTGGTCGATGCGGATGAAGTGGGAAGAGAGCAACAACCCCTTGCCCCAGGCCCGAACGAACTGGCCGTTCGCATCGAAAACCTGCACCGGAACCTCGGCGCGCGTGGCGAGCCAGATCTGACCCTTGGCGTCCAGGGCGATGCCGGTCATGTCCCCCCAGGCCAAATCGGCGGGCCGGCGGAAGAACGCCGCGTCGACGTCGTAGCAGATGGAGAGGTTGACTCGCGGCCACTCTGGTCCGGTTGCCTGGCCTAGCGCGGGGAGCGGCGCGACGACCCCCGCGAGCGCGAGAGCGGCGCCGACCACCCCCCCGAGCCCGAAACAACCCTGGCGAAAACAAGCAGCTTGCATGGCGGGATCCTTTGTTTTCAGGAAGCGCGGAATCCTTGGTCGATCTGCCGTCTCAGCCGCGCGGCTGTCTCCGACAGGACTTGCTCCGGCACGTTCTTTCCCCAAATAATCTCCAGCGAGACATAGCCGCGATAGCCGATCGATTTCATGCGTCGGGCCGTATCGACCAGATTGGCATTCTGGGGATCGAGGACTTCGTCGTGAACATGGAAGTGGCGGATCCGGTCCTTCAAGGCGGCGAAGGTCGCGTCGTCCATTTTCGAGTCGTTCCAGAGGGCCCCGAAGTTCTTCGTGCGAACTCTCCGAATCACCTCGGCGGCTTCGTCGGCGCCCTTGATGATGTCGTGTCCGCACTCCAAGACCGGACAAACGCCGGTCGCCTTCGCATAGTCGCCCACTTCGTCGAAGGCCGCGGCGACCTGCTCGGCGGCGGCGGGGGTGAGCTTGGGAATGCCGCCGCCCGCGAAAATCCGCACCACGGCCGCCCCCAAATCGCTCGCGAGATCGAGATTCGCTTTCGCCGCCTCGAGGTGCTTCTTGTGGTCCTCGGCCTTGGGCGAGGCGAATTGCACGGAAGTGGCGACCGCCGCGACCTCGACTCCTTCGTCGCGAAAAGCCTTCCGGACGGCCCGCCGGGACTCGGCCGAGGTCGCCGAAGAAATGCCGTGGCGGTGGCCGGCGTCGACCCGAATTTCCACCCCGTCGTAGCCTGCACGCCTGGCCAGCGCGACGATCTTTTCGATCGGCCACTCGGGGCAGACAAAAGTCATGAAGCTGAGTTTCATCGGCGGCGGCGCGGCGAAAGCGTGGGAAGTCGCGGCCGTCGCCGCGGTCGCGAAGGCCGCCCCCAGGAATTCCCGTCGGGAAACCACGTCAACGATCGGGACTGATCGCGTCATCCCCTCTCTCCGTCAGATTCCTCGCAAGGACCAGCGGAATGCCGTCCGCCGGGCCGTCGGCCGGATCCCCGACGGCGAGCCGCTCGATTCGCCGAAAAACGGCCCAGCAACCCGCCGGGGACCGAACGCCGTTTTTCTCGACGCCCTGCCATCTGGCCACCGCCTCGGACGCGAAGCTGAACACCCTTCGGCATCCTCGGCAAGGCGTTTTCAGTTTAGCAACTCGCCCTGCCGCCCAAAAGCCCTTGCCAACGAGCGTCATGTCGCGATGCGATCGGCGAAGGTCGGCGGCCAGCCGGGCTTGACGACTTCGCCGTCGGCCGGCGCTGGACCGTCGCCGAGAACGGGCCATGAAGCCACTCGCGGCGGCCGCCTTGCGACGCGAGTCCGGCCTCATGGGGAAGCGAGGGGCGGCGGGGCGACGTCCTCACGCGACGAAGGGCGGGAGGCTTGCCCCGCCTGGCCGTCCCACGAGAGGCCCAGGCTGCCCAGGCGTCGCTGGAACTCCCGGTCGAACTGGACCTCTTGCTCCGTGGTGAAATAGGCGGTCCAATCCCCGACGCGCCCCTTGCGGAGGAACTGGTTCATCGTGAATCCGCGCTCCCACATCACCTCGGCGGCGTGGTCGAAGAGAAGTTCATGCTGCTTCATGAAATCGAAAGAGCACCGCTGGAGGACCCGCGGCATCGCCTCGGGCGGGACTTCGAGGCCGCAGAAGTCGATGATCCGGCGGATCGTGCCCTCCAGGTCGGCGACCAGATCTTCGTACCGGAGGAAAAGCACGTTGGGCCGGTCGCGGTGCTTCCACCAGCCGCGCACGTGCTGGAACCACGAGCCGTAGACCACCCAGCCCCGCATGAAGTCCCCGAAAAACCGCTCGAAGCCGTGGCGGTAGCGGAAGTGCGACTTGTAGAAGCTGTAGAACGAAACCGCCACATCCTTGCCGTTTCGCGCCACGTAGAGATACTTGCCCCTGCCCTTGGGCATGAACCCGTAAGGCAGGTGGCTCTTGAAAACGCGCGGCGAGGGCAGCTTCTGGAGGTCGCGCCGGTTGACCGCCGCGCGTTCGAACCAGGGACACGCCTCGGCGATATGGCCGATCGTCATGTCGCCGTCGGTCGTCAGTTGATACAGGATCATCTGCATCCAGGTGGTTCCGGACCGGGGATAGGTCACGATGAAGATGTCGTCCGGCCGCGAGCGGTAGTCGAAGAGCACCAGGCGGAGATAGTCGATCGCCACCGCCAGCCCGCGCAGGCCGACCGAGGCCCAGCGGAACAACGTGCTCACCGTCCAGAGGAGCCGCGACAAGACACGGCGGACGCCATCAAGGATCATGGCAGGCAATCCGGTCCCAGGGGCTCGAACGCCTTGTAGGTAAGGATGAACTCCCGATGGCCGAGACGCTCGGAACAGGTTCGCCGCCCACCGGCGACCTCCACGACGAGTTCAAAGATTTCTTGTCCCACCTCGTCCAGCGTGGCCCGGCCCTCGAGAATCCTGCCCGCATCGACGTCCATGTCCTCCGCCATCCGGCGATAGGTGTCCGGGTTAGCGCAGATTTTGATGACGGGGGAGATCGCCGAACCGACGACCGAGCCCCGCCCCGTGGTGAAAAGCGTCAGGTGCGCGCCGCAGGCGATCAGCTCGACGATCTCGGCGTTGTCCGAGATGTTGGGGAACCCGAAGCGGACGTCGCCGTCGGGCACGACGTCCAAGAGGTAAAGCCCGCCGCGGGGCGGGACGTCGCCCGGCTTGATCAGGCCCGAAATCGTCGACCGCCCGCTCTTGCTGTACGCGCCCAGCGACTTTTCCTCGATCGTGGTCAGCCCTCCCTCGGCGTTGCCCGGCGCGAAGCTGCTATGGCCCAGCGTTCGGTAGTAGCGCTCGGCCTTGGCGACGCTGGCCGCCACCTCGCGTCCCAACGCCGCTGTGGCGCAGCGCTCGGCCATGAACTGCTCGCACCCGATCAACTCGCCGGTCTCCTCGAAAATCGCGGTGGCGCCGGCGTCGACCAGCAGATCGAACGCGCGTCCGGCCGCGGGATTGGCCGTCAGGCCGCTCGTGGCGTCCGAGCCGCCGCAAATCGTGCCCACCACCAGGTCGCGGACTTCCATCGGCGCGCGCGGCGCGGATGCCAACTGTCCGAGCGTCCCCTCGATCCATCGCTTGCCTGCCTCGATCGTGGGCCGCGTGCCGCCGAGTTCCTGGATCACCACGGTCTGCACCGGTCGTCCCGAAGCGCCGATCGCCGCTTCCAGCCCGCGCCGATCAAAACTCTCACAGCCCAGGGACACCAACAGCGCGCCGCCCACGTTCGGGTGCGTGCAGAGTTGCCTCATGATCCGGCCGGCGTAGGCATTGGGAAAGCACCCAGGAAAACCGATCAAGTGGACCTCGTGCTGGCCGAACGGCGCGGCGATTTCCCGGGCCACGTGGTGCGCGCACTCCACCAAATAGGCCACCACCAGCACGTTCCGAACTCCCTTGCGCCCGTCGGACCTGAGATATCCCTGCATCGGCTCTCTCCGTGGAAAAGGACTGCGCGGTCCATTGTAGAGGAACGCGTGCGAAAGGGGGAGGAACGGGCTGGCGGGCGCTTGTCCCTGCCGGCTGTGAAGCCGACCCCTCTTCTAAGGGGAACAGGGGTTGAGGTTGTCGCCTCGGCACGCCGTGCATCCATGGTGTGCGGTGGGGGTTCATTCTCGGGTTGTGGGCCTGGGCCGCGTTGCCATCGATCGGAGCCTGTTTTTTCGCTCGTTCGATATCCGGGCCGTTGTCCGGTAATCGCGGACTTGGACTTTACTGGCCAGCCAGGCAACAAGGGACACCAGGACCAGTGAGGTTGACGGACCTGCCGAGCCCAGGGGTGGTGTGGCCGTCTGGGTTCCCCTGCCCATTCCCTTGGGCCTGCCCATGCCTCGAAAATCGCCTGTCCGAAGCGTCCGACGGTTTTCCATTTTCCGGGCGGCTACGCCAAACCACGCACGGTCTGTCAGGCTGAGAGCCAGCCTCGCGACGGTCAACCCCCAAACGATCCCCGAAGCGGCAGCGCGGAATCTCGCCCGCTGTCTTGCTTCCCAAGAGGGCGCGATCCGACAGGGGGGCGGCCGGTTGGGGGATAGGCCCTGGGCCGGCCAGGCGGTCGATCCTGTTTGCGGCCCGCCTGGGGGACGATATAATCCAGGCTGAGGAATGCCTCGCCATTGCGTCCGTCCAAAAACTGGTTAGGCTCTTGCCATGGCCACCGACACTGCAACCCACGGTCCGCTGCTGGTGCTGCCCCCGGAGCTGCATCCGAATGTGGATCACCTGGTAACTGAGGACGACACACCGGTGGACAACATCTACTCGGAGAAACAGCAGCGACTGCTCACCGAACCGCTTTACAGTTCGTGGAACGGCCCGGGGCCGGGGCGTCGCTTTGTCGTCATGTCCAACGTCGGCCTGTTCTACGCCATCCGCCAACCGCCCTACGTCCCGGACGCGCTGCTCAGCTTGGACGTGGAAGTGCCCGCCGATCTCTGGCCCAAGGCCCATCGTTCTTATTTCGTTTGGGAATATGGCAAGGCGCCGGAGGTGGTCATCGAGGTGGTCTCCAACCGGGAAGGCGGCGAGGATACGGAGAAGCTGACTGGCTACGCCCGGCTCGGGATTCGGTACTACGCGATCTACGATCCCGAACAATTGTTGAGCAACGAAGTCCTTCGGGGATACCGCCTTGTCGGGCTTTCGTTTCATCCCATCGAGGGAAGGATCTGGTTTCCCGAGGTCGAGTTGGGTTTGCAGCTTTGGCAAGGCCGTTACGAGGACCACGAGAACACGTGGCTGCGCTGGGTGGACGCGGAAGGCCGGGTGATTCCGACCGGCCGAGAGCGGGCCGAGGCCGAACGCCAACGGGCCGAGGCCGAACGCCAACGGGCCGAGGCCGAACGCCAACGGGCCGAGGAAGAGAAACGGCGGGCCGACATGGAGCGCGCCCGCGCGGAGAGTCTCGCCGAGCAGCTTCGGCGACTTGGCGTTGCCCCCGAGTGAGCGTCTATTGACGACTTGCCTTCACCGCCTCGTAGAGCGCCACGAGGTTTTCCTGCGGCGTGTTGGCCTGGACGTTGTGGACCGTGTTGAAGACGTAGCCGCCGCCCCGGCCGAAGATGGCGATCCGCTCCTGCACTTCACGGCGGACTTGTTCCGGCGTGCCGAAGGGGAGCGTCTTTTGGGTGTCGACGCCCCCGCCCCAGAACGTGAGCTTATCGCCGAAGCAGTCCTTGAGACGCCGCGCGTCCATGCCCGCCGCCGAACACTGCACGGGGTTGAGGATGTCGAACCCGGCGTCGATGATGTCCGGCAGCAGGTCCACGACGGAACCGCACGAGTGAATGAACGTCTTCCACGGCGTGTGCTCGTGGACCCAATCGTTGACCTTGCGATGGAACGGCTGGAAAAGCTTCCGGTAGGCAGAGCAGCCGATGAAGGGGCCGTTCTGCGTGCCGAAATCGGTGCCCGTGATGAACACGGCGTCCACCCGGTCGCCCACCGCTTCGTAAATCTTGGCCAAATTCGCCAAGGCGATGTCGCACTGGCGGCGAAACACCTCGTACACGTAATCGAATCGAAGCACGGTGCTGACATACCATTCCTCGACATCGCGGATGCCCTTGGGTCGTTTGAGCCAGGGGGCGGGCACCAGGGCGATGTCGCCAAACGCCGTGCCGCCGAAATTGGCCAAGATCGCTTTGTCGGTGTCCCGGAACAGCCGATCGGCCTGGCGAGCGAAGTGCTCTAGCGTGGCGTCGCTGATCGGGCCGAATTCCTCCAAGTTGTCTTCCGGATCGAGCTTCGCGTCGTCAATCGGCTCCTGGCGCACGATCGTGTCGAAATAGTAACCGCCTTTCGGCATCCGACCGCTCGGAGGGGCGGTCTTGTCGCCTTCGGGATACATCAGGATGTCGCCGTTGGGTTCCGGCTCGGTGTTGAACGCCCCGGGCACCAGCACCGGCGTGCCGTCGAATAGGGTCCACGGTTTCCAATCCTTGTTCTCGAAACCGAACATCGTCCGCGGACCACCGAGGCCGACCACATCGACCCCCAAAGCCTCCATCAGATCCGGCGCGATCTCGCCGAGCATCTGGTACGGCTCGACCACCTTGACCGGCGTGCCGGGCGGGTCCAGCTTCAACGCCTGCCGCAACAGATAGACGGCGCTGACGTGCATCCCCGTGACCGCGCTGGCTCCAAGGTCCAAGGGCACATAGTCGGGCTGTTCGTGGCGCAAGGCTGTGCGGACGCGCTGGCGAGAGTTCATGGCAGCACTGGGCAAGAGGTCGTAGGCAGGGGGCGGACCATGGAGCCGCGATCGCTGGCTGCGGCTCCGGTCGCCCTTCTGCGATTCATTGGATTGCCGCCCCGACCTCTTGTCAAGGGCAGACGCGGGGCGCTAGGATGGGGGCCAACTAGCGGGGCAGTGTCGGGAGGAAAGCGCGTGTCCAGCATCGAGGAGAATCGCGGCGGGAGTGTCGCCTACGTCTATCTTTTGGCCCTCGTGGCGGCCTTGGGCGGCCTGCTGTTCGGCTACGACACAGCAGTCATTTCCGGCGCCATCGGGTTCTTGACCACCCACTTCAAGCTCGACCCGGCGTTCGAAAAGGGCTGGGCCGCGGCAAGCGTGCTGTTGGGGTGCGCGGCGGGGGCGGCTTTGGCCGGATTCTTGAGCGACGCCTTGGGCCGCAAGAAGATGCTCCTGCTGGCCGGCATTCTTTTCCTGCTTTCGGCGTTGGGCACGGCGCTGCCCAAAACGGTCGCGGTGTTTGTGATCTTCCGCCTGCTGGGCGGCGTGGCGATCGGCGTGGCTTCGATCAGCTCGCCCATGTACATCGCCGAGGTCTCCCCCGCCCGCATCCGCGGCCGAATGGTCTCGATCAACCAGTTCGCCATCGTCTCCGGCATTTTGGCCGCGTATTTCGTCAACCTGCTCATCGCGTCGTATGGCGAGGGCGCGGGCCCGGAGTGGAACGTGCAGTACGGGTGGCGGTGGATGTTCGGCCTCGGCGCTCTGCCCGCCCTCGTTTTCCTCGTGCTCTTGACCCTCGTCCCCGAAAGCCCCCGCTGGCTGGTCAAGCAAGGTTTTCCGGACAAGGCGGAATCGATCCTCGGCCGCATCCATGGACCGCAAGCGGCCCGGGACGAACTAGCCGCCATCCAACAGGCGATCGCCGAGGAAAGCGGCTCCTTGGCGCAACTCTTCGAGCCGGGGATGCGCGTGGCCTTGGCGATCGGAGTCGTTCTCGCCGTGCTCCAGCAAATCACGGGCATCAATGTGTTCTTGTATTTCGCCCCGGAGATTTTCAAAAAGATGGGGTCGGGCGTGAATGCCGCCTTGCTCCAGACGGTCGTGGTGGGCGCGGTGAACATCCTCTTCACCGTGATCGCCATCCGCACCGTGGACCGCTGGGGCCGCAGGCCGCTGATGCTCGTTGGCTCGGCGGGCATGGGGGCGACGCTCCTGGGCATGGGAGCGGCCGCGTATCTGGGGCGGGCCGACCTTTGGGTGCTGGCTTTCATCCTGGGCTACATCGCCTGTTTCGCCCTGTCGGTCGGGCCGGTCACCTGGGTGATCCTTTCCGAGATTTTCCCCACGCGGATCCGCGGCCGGGCGATGGCCATCGCCACCGTCTGCCTCTGGTTGGCCGACTTCCTCGTCACCCAAACCTTCCCGATGATGGATGAAAACGCATGGCTCGTCGCCGTGTTTCGCCGGGCGTTTCCCTTCCTCCTCTACGCCTTCTTCTGCGCCGTCTCGCTCGTCTTCGTATGGCTCTACGTGCCGGAGACCAAGGGCAAGACGCTCGAACAAATCGAGCGGAGTTGGAGACGGTAGCGCAGCAGCTCGATGCGGCGGACGCCCCGCAGCGAAGCGCTGCGCACGGCGTCGATGGACCCCACGCGCATCAACGCGGGAGCGCCGCTGCCCGAATCCAACGCCTGGCCGATCCGCGGCTCCACCGAGCGGCGGGGCTTGCTTCCCACGCGGAGCGTGGGAACGTGGATTATCGCTGGGCATGGACGACGATCGCTTTCTCCGGCGAGGTCGGGCAGGCGACCTCGCAGGCGCCGCAGCCGGGGCAGCGATCCGCGTCGATCTTGACGGCCATCGTGTATTCCTCTTCGGACCAGACGGTCGTGATCGCCTCGTAGGGGCAGCAGTTCCGGCAAATGCTGCACTCGCGGTTGTCGGTCAAGAGGCAAAGCTCGACGTCGACCTTGGCCAGGCCCATCCGGGCCGCCTTCTTCTCGTCCGGCGCGAGCCGCGCGATGGCCCCGCTGGGACACACGTCGCCGCAACGGCGGCAGTCCTCGCGGCAGTAGCCGGGGTCGAACTTCACCACCGGGCTCATCAGCCCGGAGAGTCCGTTTTCGCCAAGATCGGCATAAAGGATCTTCGTCGGACACGCGCGAAGGCAATTGCCGCAGCGCACGCAGACGCCGCGGAAGCGGGCTTCGTCGATTGCCCCGGGCGGCCTCATCACGCCGCGCGCCGCGGCAAGGCGGCGCCCGACCGCCCATGCCCACGCCGCACCTAGCCCGCCGGCCAATACGGCGCGCCGAGCCAGGGACCAGCCAGTGTGGCATGGTTTCCCCGTCGCGGCGGCGTCGTTGCCGAAAGCATGAGTCTTCTTCGCTGCGGGCAAACGCTGGCACACGGCTGCCAGCAACTCTTGGGTCGCCCCCAAAGGACAAATCCGCATGCACCACAGCCCGGGGGCGAAAAGGCTCAGCGCCAGCACGGCCGAGAGCCCCGCCGCGGAGAGCAGTGTGGATGTCGCCAGCGGATCGCTCCAGCCCGCTCCCAGAAAACTGGTCAGCAACGCCAGGGGATCAAGCCAGAGAAACAGAGGATATCCAAGGACCGCACCCGCGAACGTCATCAGCGCGAACCAGTGCCCAAGCGGCAGTCTGGCCAGAAAACGCCGAGCGATCGCGAGTCTTTGTCCATGTCGGGGCGCGGACGCATCCCCTGCCGAAGCCCTGTTTTCTCGAAATGGAAAAAGACTCCCAACCCCTTCGCTCAGCAGCCCGGTCGGGCAGAGCCACCGGCAGAACCATCGCCGGTGCAAGAGAACCATGACCAGCACGGGCCCGGCGACCCAAGTCGTCCAACCGATCGCCCGCGTGGCCAGCGACGCCCCAATGGCCACGAAAGGACTCACCGCCACGATCGTCGCCGCAGTCCCATGGGACGAGGTGAGCAGCCAGACGGCGAGGATCGCCACGGAGAGTGCGCCGCAACGGGCTGCCAAGCGGCCCCGGGGCCACGTTTGGCTCTCGACCGTAGCTCGCGATCGCACCTCAATCGCCCGTGGCGCGCTCCTGCGATGTGACATGAATGGGTTCCTCGCAGGTCAGCGTCAAGTGAAACCCTTCGACTCGACTTTCCCCCAATCGGGCCAGGTTGAAAAGCGTCAGGTCGGGGTCGCTGCAAACGCTCCGTCGCGCCGGTCCGAAAATGGCGGTCGGTTTCGTGCGCGACAGAATCCATATGAACATCCGTTCAACATGAGGCCGCCCATCCCCCAGATCTCTGATGGTCGTCTGCATTGGCGGAAGTTGTGGAAAGAAGACTCAACCGGCGCGGACCCCATACCATCTGATCGCGTCAGACGAGACGGGACAACCCCTGTGTCGCGGAATGGAAGACACCGGCCAGCGCTGGATCGCGTTGCTCAGTCGATTGATGAACGCGCGCCAGCAGGCGTGGCAGGCCCTTTGCCGGAAGGTTTCCGCTTTCCCAATGTTTCATCTGCGTTCGAATCGACTCCGCAACTGGGTTTTCGACAGAAATCCCCAGGGCGGCGCACGCATCTGCCAGTCGGGAATCATCGGTTCCAAGAACGGCAATGCCACGCTGGCGGCAGCTTTCGAGGAGGACAGCGTCATTAAAATCAATCCCGAAGGTCCGCCGCAGGGGTAGGGCAGCCTTTGCGAGGGAGGCGGTCAAGTCTTCGACGACCAGCGCGTTGCACAGATCGGCGAACTTCGCATCCGCGTCGGTTTCCGTTACCCCGTAAACGGCAATGAGGACGCGGTAGAGTTCCACGAGGTTGACGACATTCGTGATCCACGCCGAGCCCTCGGTGAGGTATTGCTCGCAGACAGTCGTAGCGGGATGGTCGGCGAGCGAAGCGTACACCAGCAGATTCGAGTCGACGGCTTTCACGCGGCCTCCTACCAGCCGAGCGTGTCCATGTCCACGTCAGCGAGGTCCAGATGGATCGGACGATGCATGGTCAGCTTCCGCTCCAGAGCGACCTGCAACGGCGTCTTGCGAAGAGGCCGAACCAGAATCCCCTCATTGGAGCGAACCAGTTCCACTTGGTGTTCCGGTGCGAAGTCCTCGCCCCAATCCTTCGGAATGCGTAATCTTCCATCCGGTTCGATTCGTGTGACGATCTTCGACATCGTGGTCATCTCCCATCAAGGAGGCCGAGACCACTGTAGGGTCTCATTCGCGCGACGATCGCATCCTCTTCTTCCGCCCGAGGGTTACTTGGAAATCGGTCGTTCTCGCGCGCCTGTGCCCTATATTGTAGTGAGAATCGCGGTGCATTTCCACGCCGAGCAGTTGAGCAGGTCGGCTCATTCTGCGGCCGACGTGAAAAAGCACTACCCCGTTCTTCGGTCACTCGATCCGCGGTTCGCCCCAGGCGGCCCAGTCGCAAGTGAACGGGCCGTCGGAATCGGTCACCAGGGTCAGCACGACCGGCTTTCCGGCCCAGGGGGCGAGATCGGCGCAGAGCGATTCCCACTTACCGGGCATCATGCGCCGCCGCGCGACTTCGCGCCCGTTGATCTCGACGACGAAGATCACCCCATCCGAGCACGAGTTGTCGCGGATGCCGACGTGCGTCGTGAACCGGGCCGGCGTTCCCGGAAGGCGCATCGGAAAGAGCGCGACGGCGCGGCCGTGGTCGGGCGGATGGGCGAACAGGCCGTCCCGGGCCGTGCCGCCGACCGTGTTCCGTTGGCGGCTCACGCCGACAAATCGGGCGGCGCTCGAAACCTCCTGCCCGGAATCTGAAATCAGCAGAAGATGCCACGGATGCCTGGCCAGGTCGAGCGGAACCTTCGCCGGTTCCGGCTCCTTGTCGAGAAAGAACACCGTCCCCGGCAAGGGAGCTTCCACGCGGTGAACGTTTCCCGTGGAATGAACGGCCACCGGGCCGGAAGGGCCAAGGGCCACGCGCCATGGCTTGCCTCCGGCCAGGGCCAGCGTGCCTTGCGACTCCATGTGGCGCTCGATCCGCGGGCGGAACCAGCGGGCCCAATCGAAGCTCGGGTTGCGCTTCGGGCCGGGATCGACCGACAATTCGATCGTCGTCCGCTTGCCCGCCAATGGCGTCAAATCCAAACGCAACGGCCGCCGTTCGGCCGTGGCGTTGTGCAGCCGAGCGTCGATCTTCCGGTCTCCAGATTGAGCGGAAGCGCCAAAGGTCACCCCATCGCTCTTGTCGGCGCCCACGGCGCCTGGGTCGAGCGCTACCTCGGCAATCAGGTCGATTCGACCCTCGGCGGGCAAATCAACCTCGTAGCGGGCAAAGGCCACCCCGCTTCCGCCGATCTTCCACGGCGGGTGGGCCGACAATCCGCCCGAATCGCCCTGGAACTGGCCGCCATCGGTGGAATCGGTCAGCGGTCCGGGCCTTTCCACGCCTTGCCCTTCAAACGGTCGCGTGCCGCACACGGCCCGCTCGATCATCCGCCCAAGATCGGCCACGACCGACACCGCGGTTCGCGTGCGGACCATGGCCAGATCGGGCGTCTCGATCACGGCCTCCACAATCAACCCTTCCGGCAACTGGCACACGTGCAGCCCGGACGCCTTGCGGGGTTCCGAAAAGTAGGGATACCACCGTTCGGGATCGAGGCCAAACAGCCGCTTGTCGTCGAAGGCCCGCCAGCCGGGGATCGTGCCCGGCCCCTCGATCCGGTTGACGCCGCTCACCGCGCGGCTGATTTCGCGCTCGCCGCACACCAGCCGCCCGTCCGTCGTATGGGCCGCGCGGCGGCCGTCAGCGGTCCGCAAGGGGAACGCGACGTCCGAGGGCCAGGGCCCGTCCATGTCGATCTCGACGCGTTCGCGCTGCCAGAAGGCCGCCTCGTCGAAGAACTGCCGGGCGAAACCGGTCGGCTCGGCGAGCGAAGCCAGCGACGGCTTGAGCGTGGGAATCACGCCCCAGTGCTCGTAGGCCTCACGCCACGCCGCGTAGAGCTGGTCTTGCTCAGGCGGGGCGCAGCCCAAGTAGCCGTAGATCACCGTGTAAGGCCGCAGCAAGTACGAACTGATCGGATGCGACGCCTCCAGCCAAGGCCGATGCCAGCGCCCCTGCGTGTGGTCCAAGCCCCAAACGTGCCGCTGCGCGAAGGCCTCGTAGCGGCAGGTGACTTCGTTGAGTCCTTCGCCGCTCAGGGCCACGTCCGGCAATGCCTCGCGGAGCTGCCGGTGGAGGGCGATGTTCCCCTCGATCATCGTCAGCCCGTCGATCAGGCCGTTGTGGTCGTTGTAGATGCAAAGCGTCTGGTCCAGGTGCAGGGCGTCCGCGCCGGTGCGGCGGCATAGGTTTGCCATCGCGGCCGTGAAGTGGTCGCGCCACTTCTTCAGCGCGGGGTTGATGTAGGCAAACTTGATTACGGGATCGGCCCTGGTCCACAGCCACCACTGTTTCTCATGGTTGCCGAACGGGTCGCGGACCTGATACGGCTCGAACTCCTGGTAGAGCGGATTGAGCGGATCGACGCCGAAGTAATTCACGTGCAACATGACCCGGAAGCCGAGTTCGTGGGCCCGCTTGATGAACGGGTCGAGCTGCGGCACGGGCTTGTCGTACTCCGGATAGTCGCGGTCGTAGCCGGCGGTGCGCCAGTCGGGCAGGTAGAGCAAGGTCTGCCGGGGATCGAGCCGTTTTGGCAGCGCCTCCAGGATGGCCTGGTCGAGCCCCATGATGACGCACGCCCGGATGTCCCTGACCCAACTTGGCTGCTGTCGCTCGACCGGCGTGGGACGGAAATGGGCCTCGCTCCAGTCGCGGTATCGCCGGGCCGGGACGCGCCAGTCGCCTTCGTACACCCCCAGACGCCATGCGACGGACTCGCACTCGGTCAGGTTGTCGAAGGGAGCATTGTTGAGGGTCGTCAGCCCCAGACGCCACCCGCTTGCACGCCGTTCGACCGTCAGGCGTTTGAACCGGCCTTTGGCGTCCTCGGCCCAGACGTAGAACCCGTGCCCCGGCCCTTCGACCACGACGAGTTGGGCCTCCCAGGACATCGGATAGTCGTACTGGTGCAGCCCGCCGGGCGAATCGGCGGTGAGGCGGAGTCCGGAGCCGCCGGGCACCAGGATCGCGTAGTCCAGCGGGATGTCGGCAATCGACCAGCTCACGCCCCACAAGCCTTTGGCGGGCGAGACGGCCCGTTGCGACACGACCCACTCTCCGCGCTGGCCATCGTGACGAACGATCATGTTCACCGACGCCTGATCGAGCCCGGCAAACTTCTCCAATCGCATCGCGTCGCCGACTCGGGCGGTCGACGCCGCCCAATGCGAGCCTTCGCGAAGATGGATGCCTGCGCCGCGAGGCTCTCGGGGGGCCTTGACCAATCTGCGGCCCGACCGGTCAATGAGCGTGGCGAGCGAGCCGTTGAGCAGTTCGATGGCGCCGTCGTCGGACCGCAGGGCGACGGGCTCGGCGACGGACGGCAGGCAAAAGCCGACGCAAGCCGCGCAGCATGTCAATCTCAGGAACCATCGCGTCATGGGGCTGCCGTTTCTCTTTTGAGGATGAGGAGGAACTGGCCTTCCTTGGTGGCGAATTCCGTCGGCCGCTTTCCGCCTGGCATCCCCACGCACCATTTCAGCGTGTCGCCTTTGAGCGAATAGATGCCCAGGTATTTCTCGCCCCGCTTGCCGCCTTTGGTTCGTGTGGCGTCCATTCGCGGCGGGTTGGTGGCGAGATCGAGCTTGAACGTGCCTGCCCCAAGGTTTTGCCGTCCGTCCTTCATGCCCGAGATGGTCGTCATGGTGAACGTGAGAACGTGCCCGGTTTCTCCCTCGTCCACCTGGCCCGTCCAAGTGCCGACCAGTTCCTTGCGGGCCTTTGTGTCGGCTTCCTTGCGGGCCTTCCCATCGTCGCTCGACGCAAGGGCCAAGGCGCCGGCGAACAATACGGAAGCCAGAACCAATGGTCTCATCGCTGCCTCCTTCGACGTTCGAGCTGAGGAAGAGCTTCCCGGGACCCTGTCCGCGACCCCGTGGTGAACAACTGCTGTACCATTGCCGCCCGGCGCGCCATCGTCACAGTTCAGCTCACGTGTTCTCGCGGGCGGGTGTTTCGATTACACTTGCGCTGAAGGTTATAGGCCGAAAACAGCGAGTGCAAGGGGGAGAGCCCATGACCAAGGCGATTCGTGGCCCGCGGCGGCTCGCCAAACGCTCGGCCAAGGCCAGGACTCGTCCAGGAAAACGCACCCGAGGCAGTGAGGCATCGAGACGCGTGATCACGGCGTGGACGGGCGTCGCTTTTCTCCTCGGCATTTTGGCGCCGAGCGCCGTAAGCGGGTTGGCGGCCGAAGGGAAGGACGACGGCGACGTTCTGTTTGTCGTCGGGACGCCGGATCATCGAGCGGCGGAATTCGGGTTGACGCGGCCCGGGGAAGGATACGCCGCCTTCCCGCGGATCTTCCCCAACCCTGTGGTCTTTGTCGCTGGAAAGAGTTCCTCCAGCCAGTGGCCTTACATTCATCCGGGCCCGAAGGACCTTTGGGCGGGCGGACGAGTCCATCCGTTCCGCATTCAGTTCGATTCTCCCGGGGCCCAGGACCAGCCCTGGTTCCTCGTCCTCGGCCTGGCCGGCGGGGCCCCGGTCGAGCGATCCGAGGTGGTGGTGGCTGTGAATCAGACCACCTTGCCCGGCCAGACCGCGCCAGCCGCCGACCCGCGCGTGGCGTTCCATCCGAAGGCCGTGGGCAAGCCCGAAACCATGATTTTCACCATCCCGCCCGGGACGCTGAAAAAAGGCGACAACTCGATCTCCATTCGGCTGGAGCGCGAGAGCTGGATTCTCTACGACTACGTGGCTTTGCGTCGGCGGGCCGAGCCGCTTCTGCCCGTAGTGCCGCCCGAACCGAATCTCTTGGCCCAATTCCGCAAAGGCCCCATGGCGGGCGTCGAGGAAATCATCTTCGCCGTGCGCCGCTTGGGCGAGGACCCTCACTGGTACGCCAATTTCGGATATACCTTGGACCACTCCAACTGGCGGACCTATCTGCCCGGCGGCCGGCTGTGCCGGCTGGACCTGCGGACCGGGAAGGTCCAGGTCCTGCTCGACGACGCCGACGGCGGCGTGCGCGATCCCGTGGTCCACTACGACGGTCGCCGCGTGCTGTTCTCCTATCGCAAGGGCAAGAGCCCGCATTTTCATCTGTACGAGATCGGCGCCGACGGATCGGGCCTGCGGCAGTTGACCGATGGGCCTTACGACGACGTGGAGCCGGTGTGGCTGCCCGACGGAGGGATTCTGTTCGTCTCCACCCGCTGCAAGCGCCGCGTGAATTGCCACACTACCCAAGTGGCCGTGCTTTACCGCTGCGACGCCGACGGCCGGAACCTCCGCATCCTCTCCAGCAACAACGAACACGACAACACGCCCTGGGTGCTCCCCAACGGGCAAGTGCTTTACACGCGATGGGAATATGTCGACCGCGACCAGGTTTCCTTCCATCACCTCTGGACGACCACGCCCGACGGCCAGCGGCAAACGGTGTTTTTCGGCAACCAGCATCCGGGCACGACGATCATCGACGCCAAGCCGGTGCCCGGCTCGCGCAAGATCGTGGCCTCGTTTTCGCCGGGGCACGGGCTGCGGGAGCACAACGGCGTGGTTACGCTCGTCGACCCGCGCAACGGCCCCGACGAGCTCGCCTCGGCCACGGCGATCAGCGACGGCTACCAGTACCGCGACCCGTGGGCCTTCTCCGAGGACGCCTTCATGGCGGCCAGCGGGCCGGAAATCGTGCTTCTGGACGGCGCGGGACGCACGCAGAGGATCTACCGCCTGCCGGCCGCCGACATCCAGTCCGGCCTGGAGTGCCACGAGCCGCGTCCCCTCGCGCCCCGGCCGCGCGAGCCGGTCGTCCCGGACGCCAACGATTGGCGCCGGGCCACCGGCCGGATGGTGCTGGTCGATGCGTACCAGGGCCGAAACATGGCGGGCGTGCGGCGTGGCGAGATCAAGAGACTGCTCATCCTCGAGACCCTGCCCAAGCCGATGAACTACACGGGCGGGATGGAGCCGTTGAGCTACGGCGGCACGTTCACGCTGGAGCGGATCCTGGGCACGATTCCCGTCGAGCCGGACGGCTCGGCCTACGCCGAAGTCCCCGCCCTGCGGAGCCTGTTCTTCGTGGCCCTGGACGAACGCGACCTGTCGGTCAAGCGGATGCAGAGTTTTTGCACGGTGATGCCGGGCGAGACCGTCGGGTGCGTCGGCTGCCATGAGCAACGCACCACTTCGCCGCCCCATCAACCCAAGGCGCTGGCTGCCCTGCGCCGCGGGCCGAGCCGCATCGAGCCGATCCTTGACGTGCCCGACGTGATCGATTTTCCCCGCGACATCCAGCCGATCCTCGATCGTCATTGCGTGAAATGCCACGACGAGGACCGCCGCGGCGGCGGCGTGTCGTTGTCCGGCGACCGCGGCCCGATCTTCTCGATCAGCTACTACACGATCACCGCGCGCAACCTCGTGGCGGACGGGCGCAATGGGAACGGAAACCGCCCTCCCCGCTCGATCGGCAGTTCCGCCAGCCGGCTCGTCAAGCTGGCCGACGGGAGTCATTACGGCGCCCGGCCTTCGGCCTTGGAGCAGAAAACGCTCCGGCTGTGGATCGACAGCGGGGCGGCGTACCCGGGCACGTACGCGGCCCTGGGTTGCGGCGCGTATCCGGTCCACTTGCCGCAGGCGGCGCTCAACCAGCGGTGCGCTCCGTGCCACGGCAAGCCCGTCAAGGACCAATACGGCGAGCGGACCGTCTGCTTCTTCCGCGACGGAACCGCG
>Ga0073932_1000776_pt1 | contig 71981 bp, 69 predicted proteins | sample DewCreD2012metaG_FD_76967 | JGI IMG/M metagenome (GOLD analysis project Ga0073932, IMG submission 76967) | Hot spring sediment bacterial and archeal communities from British Columbia, Canada, to study Microbial Dark Matter (Phase II) - Dewar... ...
GACCAGATGGTGCGCACGGCGCCAAACATCCGCGAGGTGCTGCCGAGCCTGGCGGCGTTCGTCCAGGACTTGCCCGTCCTGGGTCACAACGTGCGCTTCGACCTGGGCTTCCTGCGGCGCTACCGCGTGCTGACCAACAACGCCCCCCTGGATACTTATGAGCTGGCTGCTGTGCTGCTGCCGACAGCCAGCCGCTACAACCTAGGCGCCCTGGGGCAGCTTCTCAATATCCCCCTGCCCGCCACCCACCGCGCCCTGGATGACGCCCGCGTCACCCGCGGGATTTTCCTGCGGCTGTATGAGATGGCGCAGGAATTGCCGCTGCAGCTCCTGGCGGAGATCGTCCATCATTCGGACAGGGTGGAGTGGGCAGGCGCAGCCACCTTCTACGAGATTCTGCGCTCGCGCTCCAAAGAGACCGTTTCAGCCCGCCAGGCGCGCGGGGGCTTGTCCGGTCCGCTCTTCGAGGGCTATGAAAGCCGCAACATCCCCGAATTGACCCCCAACCCCACGCTGTACGCCCTCGACGTGGATGAAGTGGCTGCCATCCTGGAGCAGGGCGGCGTCTTCGCCCACTACTTCCCGAACTACGAATACCGCCCGCAGCAGGTTGCCATGCTGCGCGCCGTGACCGAGGCGTTTTCGCAGAGCCGCCATTTGATGGTCGAAGCCGGCACCGGCACCGGAAAGAGCATGGCTTACCTGATTCCCGCCGCGCTGTGGGCGCTGCAGAACAACACCCGCGTGGTGATCTCGACCAACACCATCAACCTGCAAGACCAGTTGATCAACAAGGATATTCCCGACCTGCGCGCCGCGCTGGGCATCGACCTGCGGGCGGCGGTCATCAAGGGGCGCGCCAATTACCTTTGCCCGCGGCGGCTGGAAAACCTGCGCCGGCGTGGTCCCGAAACCGCCGACGAAATGCGCGTGCTGGCAAAGGTGCTGGTCTGGCTGCAGCAGACGACCAGCGGCGACCGCGGCGAGATCAACCTGAACGGTCCCGCAGAGCGCGAGGCATGGATGAGGCTCTCGGCGGAGGACGAGGGCTGCACGACCGAAACCTGCATCAAGCGCACCGGCGGCGCCTGCCCGTACTACCGGGCGCACCAGGCGGCGCAAAGCGCCCATCTGCTGATCGTCAACCATGCCCTCTTGCTGGCAGATATTGCCACTGGAAACCGCGTCCTGCCGGATTACCAGTACCTGGTGGTGGACGAAGCCCATCACCTGGAAGACGCCACCACCAACGCGCTCTCCTTCACGGTCAGCCAGGTGGATATCGAGCGCACGATTCACGAGCTGGGCGGCGCTGCCAGCGGCGCCTTGAAAAAAATCCTGGACTTCACCGCCTCCATGCTGCCGCCGAACGACTTTGCCGCCTTCGACTACCTCATCCAGCAGGCGATCACCTTTTCCTTCCATTTTCAGGAGCTGATTCGGGATTTCTTCGAGGCGATCGATCACTTCCTGTTCGAGCAGCGCGAGGGACAGCCCGTGGGCAGCTACGCCCACCAGGCGCGCATCACCCCCGCCACCCGCACCCTGCCTGCCTGGGCAAACGTCGAAATCGCCTGGGATTCTGTCGAGAAACCTCTGCATGGGCTGCTGGAAACGCTGGGCAAGCTGATTGCCTCCTTTACCGAACTGATGGACGTCTTCGAAGCCAAAGAAGAGAGCGAAGATGTGTTCAGCAGCCTGAGCACGCTCTTCCGGCGGCTGAGCGAAATCTACCAGAACCTCAACGGGATGGTCTTCGAACCCAACTCGGCGACGATTTACTGGATTGAATTGAGCCCGAACGGGCGGCGCATCTCGCTGAACACCGCGCCGCTGCACATCGGTCCGCTGATGCAAAAGTACCTGTGGCATGAAAAGTCCTGCGTCATCCTCACCTCCGCCACGCTGACCGCCGCCAGCGAATTCGATTACCTGCGCTCCAGGCTGTACGCCGAGGAGGCGGACGAGGTGATGCTCGGTTCGCCCTTCGATTACGAATCCTCCGCCCTCATCTTCATCGCCAACGACATCCCCGAACCGTCCGACCGCCACGGGCACCAGCGCGCCCTGGAACACAGCATCCTGGAGATCAGCAAGGTGACCGGCGGACGCATGTTGGTGCTGTTCACCTCCTACGACCAGCTCAAGCGCACGTCGCAGTCGCTGACGCCGCTGCTCGCCCGGCATGAAATCCGCGTGTATGAACAGGGCGACGGCGCTTCGCCGCATACCCTGTTGGAGAGTTTTCGCAGCGACGAACGGGCAGTGCTGCTGGGCACGCGCGCCTTTTGGGAAGGCGTGGACGTCCCCGGCGAAGCGCTCTCGGTGCTGGTCATCGCCAAGCTGCCCTTCGATGTGCCCTCCGACCCGATCATCGCCGCCCGCTCAGAGACTTTCGAAGACCCCTTCAACCAGTATTCGCTGCCCGAAGCCATCCTGCGCTTCCGCCAGGGCTTCGGCAGGCTCATCCGCACCCAGTCTGACCGGGGCGTGGTGGCAATCCTGGACAAGCGCGTGCTGACCAAGCGCTACGGCAAGCTGTTCCTCGACTCGCTGCCCACCTGCACGGTGCGCATCAGCCCGCTTTCTGAGTTAGCCCGCGCCACGAAGCTCTGGTTGAATTTGTGAGGTTGCAAACTCAGGCGGCTGGCTGGGCGCGCGGCAGGCGGATGGTAAAGGCGCTTCCCTTGCCCAGCTCGCTCTGGACGGCAATCTCCCCCTGGTGGACTTTCACCGCCTGGCGGGCGATGGACAAGCCCAGCCCCACCCCGCGGAACAGGCGACCGCCCACCTCCTCCAGGTGAAAGAAGCGGTCGAACACCCGCGGCAGCGCCTCGGGCGGAATGCCCACGCCGTGGTCGCTGATCTCCACAAAGACGGCAGCGTCATCATAACCCACGTTCACCAGCACATCGCCGCCATCGGGGCTGAACTTGATGGCGTTATCCAGCACGGCAGCCATTGCCCGCTCCAGGCTGCGGGGGTCGGCGTTGACCAGCGGCAGGCTGGGGGCGATGTTCAACTGCAAGCCCACCTGGTTCTGCGTTGCCCTTTCCCGCTGGCGCTCGACCACAGCCGCCGCCAGCCCGCCGATATCCGTCGGGTGAAAGTCGCTGAGGATGAAATCCATCTCCTGCAGGAACAGGATGTCGTTCACCAGCGAGATGATCTGCTGCAGGTTATCGGATACGGTGCGCAGCGCGCTCTGCTGCGCTTCGCCCTGCAGCTTGTTGGATTGCACCATTTCGAGGAAACCGCTGGCGACCGTCAGCGGGGTGCGCAATTCATGCGCCACCACCGTCAGGAACTCCGACTTGGCAAATTCGACCTCCGCCAGCCGCTGGTAGGCGGCAGCCAGCTCCCCGGCTTTCAGGCGCAGGTGCTCGACTGCCAGGTCGTTGTTCTCCCGCAGCCGGCGGCTGACCTCCTTGACCATCGCCATCGAAACGCTGCTGTTGCGCTTGACCAGCGCATCGAAATCGTCTTTTTCGATTTCCAGCACGGTTGCCGGCGTCCGCGTGACTACTGAGGCGGTGCGCGGCGCTTCGTGGATGAGCGCCATCTCGCCAAAGAACGCCCCCGGCGTCAGGTCCGCCAGGAAGCGGTTTTCCGCCTCGTTGATGACCTTGGTGACGCGCACTTCGCCTTCCAACAGGATGTAAAAGACTTTCTCGACGGCGCCTTCGGCGCAGAGCATGGTCTTTGCCGGGTAGGCGCGGATGGCGCCCAGCGCAACCAGCTCAACCGCTTCGGAGTGCGATATTTCGGGAAACGCCTGGCGGATTACTGCAACGGGGTCAATGGAGATGCTCATACCACCGATCCTTTCTGGCGGAGAAATGCCCTCAATCTGTCGGTCCTGCAGGGAGGCGCTCGTAGAAGACGAGCAGCGTGCTGCCGTAATCGCGCCGGTCGAACTGCTGCAGGCAGCGCAGCGCCTCGCCCGTCCGCAGGTCTTCATATTCGACCGGGTGAATCTGCACAATCACCCAGGCGTCATCCGCCAGCCAGGCAGGGTTGGCGTCCAGCCTCAACAGCGCCTGTTTCCACAAGCCCTGGTACTGCGGCGGAGCGATATAGACATATTCGAAGCGGCGCGGCGCAGGACCTGCGAGCAGCGCCAGGGCGTCTGCGCGGCGCACCTCGGCGCCGGTTTCCAAATCGGTGAGGCGCAGGTTGTGGCGGATGACCTTCACCGGCTCGGGGTTGAGGTCGACGAACAAGACGTGCGCTGCCCCGCGGCTGAGCGCTTCGATGCCCACGCTGCCCGACCCGGCGAACAAATCCAGGAAACTGGCGCCCTGGATGTCGGCACCCAGGATGTTGAAAAGCGCCTCTTTCACCCGGTCAGTGATCGGGCGGGTGGTATCGCCGGGGACGCTGCGCAACCGGCGGCTGCGCGCCTTGCCGCCAATCACCCGCAAACCGCTCACAATTCGACGCTCCGGCGCGCCGCGCGGATGTTGCCGGCGGGCGCAATGATCGGCAGCACGCAGCCGGTCCCCAGGATGAAGCGCCTGCCGCCGGTCGCCTGGATGGCATCGCGCGCCTCAGCCGTCACCTGCAGCGAGGCGCCCAGCGCCATCGTCCTTTCCCGCTGTAAACCGCCGCAAACCACGCCGGGGAAGAGCGCCTGCGCTTCAGCCAGCGAAGGATAGGTATCGCGGTCATGCCAGTTGAGAATGGGCACGGGGTAATCAGCAAGCAGGTGGAACATCACGTTTTCGCCGTGCAGGTGCGCCATGTTCAGCCACAGCTTCTCGGCGGTCTGCAGGATGGGGAGGTCAAAAGCCTTGCCGAAAGCCAGGAATTCTGCTTCAGACAGCAGGTCATAACTGGCATGCTGCACGGCGTAAAAGATGCCGTCAATTCCTGCGCTCTGGGCGGCTTCGATGAACCGGCAGGTGCTTTCCATGATGACCTTCAACCCGGCGTGGACGGCATCGGGATATTTGCGCAGGTGAACCAGCAGGGCATCGCCGCCTGCCAGGTTCTTCGCCTGCGAGAGCGGGCTGAAGATCGTCTGCAATACCGGCGGGGAGTCTTCCCAGCTTGAGAAAGCCTCCGCCAGCAGGCGCAGGCAGGCAAGCTGATCGCCCAACCGTCCCTGGTAAGGATCGAGGGCGGTCAGGCTTTCCCAATCTTCGGGCGCCTGAATCACCCGCCGCGTGTAAACGCGCGTGCCCTCGCTGCTGCCCTGCCATTCATCATCCACCCCCCAATCCTTCAGGCAGAACGAAGAGGCGGGCGTGACCTTGACAAAGTCGAAGTCGAAGAGGCGCTGAAAGTCCACCGTCGCCTGGGCAAGCCCCTCCGGCGTTTGATCGTCCACCGGGAAATGCCGCCACAAGGCAACCGGAGGTCGGTCGGGAATGCCGCCGCCCAAGCAAGTCTCCAGCCTTTGACGCTTGTTCATGGTCACCTTCCTGTCTAAGGAATCGAATCAACCGGTCGGATTTTGCCTTGCCTGATCGAGCAGGTCTGCCAGCTCTTGCTCCTCGACCGCTTGTTGGGTGAAAAAGCTTTCCATGAAAACCGAACGGCGCATGCGCAGCGCCATCGGCGCCACGCTGAGCACATCCTCCAGGGCAGCTTCATAGCGACCATCCAGGGCGGCATAGGCGCGGGCAGCCTCGAACAGGGTGATCTCAGCCCGCAGGGAATCGACCTTCAAGCGCTGCACCAGCTCCAAGCCGTGCTTTGCAACCTCATCGGGCAGCGCCACCTGGTGAATCGTGTCGCGCAGCCTCTGGATTTCCTCCTGCACCCGCACAATCTCCTCAGCGTAGGAATAAGCCACCTGGCGCGGGTTCCTTTGATATGCCAGCACCCGGCGGTACGCCTCCAGCCGATCCTGCGGTTCGCTCAAGCCATGCACCACCACCCGCAAACCAAAGCGGTCCATGATTTGCGGGCGCAGCCTGCCTTCCTCCGGGTTCATCGAGCCGATGAGCACAAAGCGGGAACGGTAAGTGGCAGATACGCCGCCGCGGCGCAGGGTATAGGACCCCTGGGCAGCGGCATCCAGGATGGCATCCACCACCTCATCCGAGAGCAGGTTGACCTCATCGATATAAAGCAGGTTACGGTCAGCCTGCGAGAGGATGCCGCGGCGCACCTTGAAGCGCTCCTGGGCGGCAGAACGCTCATCCAGGCTGCCAACCACGTCATCCAGCGTGGCATTCAAGGGCAGTTCCACCAGGCGCACCTGATCCATCCTGGTCAAAGGCTCGCCCATGGCGTACTTTTTGGCGCATTCCGGGCAGACGGCATCCATGCCGCCGGCTTCGATATCTTCCGGCAGGCAGCCATAATAGCACAGGCTGCGCGGTATCTGCGGCAGCAAGTCGGTCAGGCTGCGCACGGCGGTCGTCTTGCCGGTGCCGCGTGGACCGATGAGCAGCACCCCGCCCACCGCCGGATTCACCAGCGCAATCAGCAGGGCAATCTTCATCTCACGCTGCCCTACCAGCGCCAGGAATGGGAAGGGCATCACCTCGGCAACGCCGGCGTCCTCCGGCAGCGGCTTCCACTTATCGCGGCCGGTCACCCGGTCGATGAATTCTCGCAGCGTGCGGAAAGGCGCCTGCTCTGGTTCAGCGCTGCCCGCGCCAGGCTGTTCTTGGGGAGGCAGAGCAGGCGTTTCGCTCATCAATCCATGTCCTCGCGCAGTTCGCCGGCGTCCAGGCAGGGCATCAACTCGGGGGCGTCTTCCAGCACGTCGATGGTTCCCTGGGTCAGCTCAGCCATCATCGGCGCCAGCGGGTTGGTCGCCGGCGCCCGCACCGTCGGCGGCTTGGGCGGCGGCGCCTGGCGCGGCTGGTCGAAACCTTCGGAGACCTTCCGCAAGATGCGCGGCTCGTTGGTCAGCGTGCCAACGTAATGACCATGCACTGAATACACTTTTCGGTCCGCCGTCACCCAGCCGATCCACTCGCCCATGGGATTATAAATATACGGATAATGCAAGTACCCGCCAACATCGCCGCGGGTGGTGTAGATGGGGATGAGTCGTCTTACGGTCGTCATAGTGTGATTATACCTTTGTCACATACTCCACGTTAGGTAAATCGACATCATTATACGTCCAATAGCGATTGGCAAAGAAGTTCCAAAACATGACAATGATGACCGCCACCGCCAGGGTCAGGTTATCTGCCAGGAACTTGGGCGGAAAGAACGGGATGAGCCAGGGCGCTTCGTACAGCGCTTTCGTCAAAAGGTCGCCCAGGAACTTGAGGATGGGCAGGCGGATTGCCAGCCCCATCGTGTTGATGGTAAAGAATTGAATCAACTGGCGCAACAAGGGCTTGCTGCGGGAATCGGGATACGTCCAGTAGCGGTTCCAGATGAAATTGCTGAAAATGGCAAGGATAAAAGAAATCGTCCCGGCGATGGTCAGGTAAACGTGAAAGACGTTGGTCAACAGGTCGGCGACGCCAAAGTCGATGACCGCGCCGATGACGCCCACAAAGGCGAACTTCAGGAAGCGCGTGCGCTCTTTTTCATCAGTAAGGATATTCTTCATACAAGCCCCAGCTTTTGCCGGAAGTAAGGAATCGTCCTCAGGATGCCTTCTTCCAGGTTGATTTTCGGTTCCCATCCCAGGATTTGCCGCGCCCGGCTGATATCCGGCTGGCGGCGCTGCGGGTCGCCCTCGCCGCGCTGATTGGGCAGATAGACGATGCCGGCTGTGTTGCCCGTCAGGCGGTTGATCACCCGGGCAAATTCCAGGATGGTGGTCTCGACGGGATTGCCGATGTTCACCGGCTGGTGCTCGTCCGAAAAGAGCAGCCGGATGATACCTTCCACCAGGTCATCCACGTAACAAAAGCTGCGCGTCTGCTGCCCATCGCCGTAAACGGTCAGCGGCTCGCCGCACAAGGCTTGCTTGAGAAAATTGGGCAGCACCCTGCCGTCTTCGAGGTGCATGCGCGGACCGTAGGTGTTGAAGATGCGCACGATGCGGGTATCGATGCCATGATAACGGTGATATGCCATCGTCAGGGCTTCGGCAAAGCGCTTGGCTTCGTCATAGACCGAACGGGGACCGATGGGATCCACATGCCCCCAGTAAGACTCCTTCTGAGGATGCTCCAGCGGATCGCCGTAGATTTCGCTGGTGGAGGCAAGCAAGAAACGCGCCTTGTGCGCCCGCGCCACGCCCAGCGTGTTATGCGTGCCCAAAGCGCCCGCCTTCATCGTCTGGATGGGCAAATTCACGTAACCGAGCGGCGATTTGGGATTTGGGCTGGCTGGCGAGGCAAAATGCAGCACGGCATCCACCTTGCCTGGCACAAAGATGAAGTTCGACACATCGTGCCGAATGAAGAGGAACCCTTCTTTCCCCGCCAGGTGCGCCAGGTTCTCCGGGCTGCCGGTGATGAAGTTATCCATCCCAACCACCTGGTGACCCTCCTGCAGCAGCCGCTCGCACAGGTGCGACCCCAGGAATCCAGCAGCTCCCGTCACTAAGACTCGCATGTTCACCTCCAATCGATTCGTACCGTTAAGTTATCGCCGGTGATCTGCTGCGCCGTGCCGTCCTGGACGCTCACCAGCCAGATGTTCCCCTGGTAAACCAGGGCAATGACATAACCTTCGTCCTCCAGCGGCGCTGGCGACCATGCGACCCGCTGCGGTTCCAAGCCGGCGACGCCCTCGGCAGGAAAGAGCAGTTGTCGGTTCGAGCCATCCCGGTCCATGACTGCCAGGCGGTAACGGCTGTTTTCGCTCTGCTCAGGGCTGAGCGACTGCAGGTAAGCGACCATAAAATCGCCTGGCGCGGGCGGTTCGGTCAACAGCGGCGAGACGACCGGATAAGCGAACATGCCCACCCGCGAAACCAGCGTCACCTTTGCGCCCTCCAGCGGCAGGGCGACCAGGTCGAATGACTGCGACGCCTCGGCATCGGGCGCGCCGGGCGGCGCCACGTGATCCACCAGGTACAGCATGCCGCCGTTGGGCGCCCAGCTCGAGCCGGGGGTCCACGCCCAGTTGCTGCCGGTGCGGAAGGGCAGCAAGTTGTAGAAGGGCGTCAGGCTTTCGGCTTCGAAATCGTAGAACCCAATCCCATCGGGTCGGGCGTAGAGCAGGCGGTCGCCTGCAGGGCTCCAGGCGTAATCGGTGCCCCACCAGCCATAGAAGCCTCCGGCGTTGGTTTCGACCAGCGTTGTGGTCGGCGCGAGCAGCCCTCCCGGGCTGACCCGCACCAGTTGCAGGTCATTGTTCGCCTGCCAGCCTGGGGCGGCTTCCCGCGGTTCGACGGTCGAGTAGGCGACCTGCTTCGAATCGGGCGACCACTGCGCAAAGTGGACGACATTGGCTGCCTTCAGGTCAACCAGGGTGGTTTTTTCGGTGTCCACTCTTGCCGCCCAGAGCGTGTTGATGACGCCCTCCTGCTTCAGGTCGCGGGTGAAGAGCAGCCAGCGCCTGTCCGGCGAGAGCGAAAAGATGCGCCCGTCCAGGTCGCCGGTGGTCACCACCGCTTTACGCTCGCCGGTGGAGGACTGCATCACCCAGGCGTTGCCTGCCGAAAGATAAGCCAGCCGCCCCGGGATAGGCAGCGAGGTGAAGAGCGCCTGACTGCCGACCATCCAGATTTCGGGCGCCGGCTCTTTGATGGTCACCGACTTGACTTCTGTGCGCGAAATTTCCTGGTCGTTTTCGAACAGCCGCCGGTAGGTGATCTCGCGGACGCCGTTTTCACCCGGCTGGCTGAGGCGCGTCTCGCCCACCGGCAGGGTTTCATTTTGAATGATCTGCCGCTCGAAGGGGATGATGACCTTTTCGACCTCGAATTCTTCCCGCACCCGAATCAGGCGTATCACCGCGCCATCGCTGAGCAGAGTAAAGAGGGGCGGCTCGCTGCGGTCCAGCTCGGTCAAGAGGACTCCCGCCTTGTCGAACGCCTGCTGCACGGTGCTGCCGGCGGGCAGCTCGATGCGGTAGGTGCTGCCATCGGCAAACAGGGTGACTGCGATCAGCGCTTGCGTCACCTGCGGCGAGGCGCAGGCTGAAAGCAGCAAAACCGCCAGGCTGGTCATCAGCAGCCAGGGCAGCCGCCGCGCCTGCCAGGCAGCGCCCCTGCCGAACGGCGCTTCGCGCTGACGCCTCCAACCGGCGGAACTGGATTTATTTCGAACGTATCTTGCGAGCATGTTGCCTTTCTGTTGAACGCCGCCCTAAATGGTATAATCTCCGGTGCTTCAGCGCTTGACGCCCTGCAGGTTCAACTGACCATCCTGGATGCTGAGGGTTTCGACAGTAAACTGATCACCGGCATTGTCGAGCGCCTGGAGGAAAGCGCGGTCGATCTCCTCCTGCAGGCGCTGCTGGACGGCATCTGGCACGGCGATTGCGCCCATGTCGATGGACTCCAGCTTCAGGCGGGCATTGCCTGAGGCATCGACCTGCGGCTCGAAGATCACCCGCACGGGAAGCGTTACCGAGCCGCTGTCATAATCGGCGAAGAATTGCACTTTGTCATCACGGAGATAAATTTGCGGGCTGCTGATTGGCAAATCGGTTTGCGCTTGCAACTGGAGGGCGACATAAGAGGTCAGTTCCTCTTCGCTGAAGGCAACAGCCACTCTGCCGTCTTGCTGCGCCTGCGCGACTGCGGTTTTGACCTTGCCTTCGAAGCTGCCAGCCGCCTCGGTGGAGACCGGAATCGGGTCGCCTGGTTTCGCCGGGCTGCCCAGGCTCAAGCGGCACGCCATGCCAACTGCAGCGATTAACAGGATGAGAACCAATAAACGAATTTGACGAAACTTTACCTTTTTCATAATTTCTGATTATAGCATGAGCGACACGACAAACCCAGAACTTGCGCCCGACCTTGCAAAAGACATAGATTTAATTAATGTTTTAGAAGCGCTCCTGTTCGTGGCGCCTGAGCCGGTTTCGCCCGCGCAACTGGCGGCAGCGCTGGATATTCCGGTCAAGGAGGTAGAAGCCGGTTTGGAAGCGCTGGCTGCCCAATACGCCCGGCGCGGTTTACGGCTGCAGCGCCACCATGGGCGCGTCCAGATGACCACCGCCCCCGAAACCGCCCCCATGGTGGAGCGCTTCCTGGGGCTGGAAGCCACCAGCCGCTTGAGCCATGCGGCGCTGGAAACGCTTGCCATCATCGCTTACCAGCAGCCGGTAACCCGCCCCGAAATCGACGCCATCCGCGGGGTCAATTCCGATGCCGTGCTGAAGTCGCTGCTCAACAAGGACCTGATTCAGGAAGCCGGGCGCGCTGAACGCCCCGGCAGACCCTTCTTGTACCAGACGACGCCGGAATTCTTATCCTATTTTGGCTTATCCTCGCTGAGCGACCTGCCGCCCTTGACCCCGCCCGAACCTCCAGCAGAACAGACAGAGCAGGAACTCTTGAAAGGTTAGCGCGGCGGCAGAATGCAGTTGGACCAGGCAAGACAAGACGATTTTCTCAACAAGAGGAGTTCACGATGAAAGTAGCAGTTTTTGGCGGCGGTTCCACCTACACCCCCGAATTGATCAGCGGATTCTTAGCCCGCGCCGAGACCTTCCCGCTCACCGAACTATGGCTGATGGACATCAACGCCGAGCGGCTTGCCATCGTCGGCGGGTTTGCCCAGCGCATCGTGGCGGCGCGCGGCAACCCCTTCCAAGTGGTATTGACCACCGACCGGCGGGAGGCGATTGCCGGCGCATCTTACGTCACCACCCAGTTGCGCGTGGGCATGATGGAAGCGCGCCGCGCCGATGAATACCTGGGCTTGCGCCACGGCTTGATCGGTCAGGAGACCACCGGCGTCGGCGGCATGGCGAAGGCGCTGCGCACCATCCCGGTCATCCTGCAGATCGCCCGCGACATGCGCGAGCTGGCGCCCGGCGCGCCGCTGGTGAACTTCACCAACCCTTCGGGGCTGGTGACCGAGGCGCTGCAGCGTTACGCGCCCGAAGTGCCCTCGGTGGGCGTCTGCAATGTGCCCATCGGCGTCAAAATGGGCATCCTGAACCGTTTGAAGGAGACGACCGGTCAAACCATCGACCCGGCGCGCGCCCAGCTCGATACGCTGGGGCTGAACCACCTCTCCTGGCACCGCGGCTTCACCCTGGACGGGGAGGACATCTGGAACCAAGTGTTCCAGGCGTACCTGGAGGACCTGCGGAGCGACCCCCACCCCGAATGGGATGTGCGCCTGATCGAATCGCTGGGCATGATTCCCAACGGTTACCTGCAATATTTCTACTACACGCACCATAAGCTGGAAGATCAAAAGAAATGGCCCCCCTCCCGCGCTGAAGCCGTGATGGAGGTGGAAAAGGAGCTGCTGCGCCAGTATGCCGACCCGGCGTTGACCGAGCCGCCAGCCGACCTGATGAAGCGCGGCGGCGCTTACTACTCGACGGTTGCCACCCACATCCTCAACGCCCACTACAACGACACCGGCGAAATCGAGGTGGTCAACACCCGCCACAACGGCGCCGTCCCCGGCTGGGCGCCCGATTGGGTGCTCGAAATGCCCTGCAAAATCGACCGCCAGGGCTTTCATCCCCTGCCCGCCAAGCCGCTGCCGCCGGTGTGCTTTGGCTTGCTGGCGCAGGTCAAATCCTACGAACTGCTCACCGTCGAGGCTGCCGTCTATGGCGACCGGGACGCCGCTTACCAGGCGCTGCTCGCCAATCCCCTGGGACCCAAGCCCGACCAGGCGCAGGCGGTGCTGGACGACTTGCTCGAAACCAACCGGCAGTATTTGCCGCAGTTTTTTAAGTAAGACGTTGTTATAATTACGCTGTATGGAAGAACGCCTGCAAAAGATACTGGCGCGCGCCGGGTACGGCTCACGCCGCGCCTGCGAGCAGTTGATTATCGCCGGGCGGGTGCGCGTCAACGGACAGGTCGCCGCGCTGGGCAGCAAAGCCGACCCTGCCAAAGACCACATCACCCTGGACGGAGCGCCGCTGCCCAAGGCGGAACCGCTGGTCTATATCGCCCTGCACAAGCCGCGCGGCGTCATCAGCAGCGTGGATGACCCCCAGGGACGAACGACCGTGCGCGACCTGGTGCCCGTCGCCGGAACGCTTTACCCCGTCGGCAGGCTGGACGAGGACAGCGAGGGCTTGGTCCTGCTCACCAACGACGGCGAGCTGGCAAACATCCTGACCCATCCCCGCTTCGAGCACGAGAAAGAGTACCGCGTCCTGCTGGCGCGCCGCCCCGATGAAAGGCAGCTCGAAGCCTGGCGGCGCGGCGTGGTGCTGGAAGACGGACACCGCACCGCCCCGGCGGACGTCTTCCCCGGCGAGACCTTCGGCAAGGGCGCCTGGCTGAAAGTCATCCTGCGCGAAGGGCGTAAGCGCCAGATTCGCGAGACCGCCGCCCGGCTGGGCTTGCCGGTGGTGCGCATCCTGCGCGTGCGCATCGGACCCTTGCTGCTGGGGCGCTTGAAACCGCGCGAATGGCGTTACCTGACTCCCCGCGAGGTTGCCTCGCTGAAAAAAATCACTCCTAGGAATTGACCGCATGCACTCTGCAAAACCAATCGATGCGCCCAGGCAAAGCTTGCTGGATCAGCCTCTTCTGTCAAAGATCAAGATCAATTGGGAGACGGCGCTCTTTGCGCTGATCGTCCTGGCTGCCATTGTCACCCGCTTTTACCTGCTGGAGCCGCGGGTGATGAGCCACGATGAGAACTCACACGTCTATTTTTCCTGGCAGCTCTATCGCGGCGGCGGCTACGCCCACGATCCCGTGACGCATGGTCCGCTCCAGTTTCACTTAGTCGCCCTGTCCTATTTCCTCTTTGGCGACGGCGATACCTCGGCGCGCATCCCGGCAGTGCTGTTCAGCATCGCCACCGTCTGGTTTGCCTGGTATTACCGCCGTTTTTTAGGGCGCGGCGGGGCGCTGGTCACGGCGGCGCTGTTCGTCATCTCGCCGTACATCCTCTATTATGGTCGCTACGTGCGCAATGAAGCCTTAGTGGGCTTGTTTGGGGTGATGAACATCTGGGCAATCCTGCGCTACTTCGAAACGGGCAACAAGCGTTACCTGTATTGGCTGACGCTGGCGACCATCCTGCACTTTACCGCCAAGGAAACGTCTTATATCTACACGGCGCAAGCGCTGCTCTTTTTGGGCATCTACTTCGTGGAAAGGCTGCTGGTGATTGCCTGGCGCAAACCGGCTGAGCGGCAGCGCTTCTTCCTGCTGCTGCTGGCGGGTCTGGCGCTGTTTGTCTTTGGCTTGTGGGCGCACGCCCGCGAAGGAAAGGCTGCCAGTACACCCCAGGCGCCGCAGGCTTCCGAAGGCGCGCCGCGCCTGGATACCGCGCCGCCGGTGAGGGCGCGCTCGCCGCTTTCCACCGGCTCGATCCTGGCGGGCGCCGGGCTGGCGCTGGGCTCGCTGTATTTCATGGGCAAGGGGCTGGGCTGGCAGCGGCTGCGCCAGGAGCGCTCGTTCGACATGCTCATCCTGCTGGGGACGCTGGTGCTGCCCTTGCTCTCCGCCTTTGTCATTAATTTCCTCGGCTGGAAAGTCCCCATCAACATGACCGAGGTCAATGCCCTGACCTTTACCCAAATTGTGCAGATGGCGCTCGTTGTCCTGCCTTTGTTCGGCGTTGCCGCGGCAATTGGCATCTGGTGGAACCGGCGAGAGTGGTTGATCAACGCTGCCATCTTTTGGGGCATCTTCGTCATCTTTTTTACCACGCTGTTCACCAACGGCGCCGGCTTCACCACCGGGCTGGTCGGGTCGCTGGGTTACTGGCTGGCGCAGCAAGCCGTCAACCGCGGCAGCCAGCCGCTGTATTACTACCTGCTGATTCAAATTCCGATATACGAAAACCTCCCCGCGCTGGGGTCGCTGCTGGCGCTGGTTTACGCCTGGCTCCGCCCGCGCGCGGCGCGCCAGGTTGTCCCCTCGGCTGCAGCCTTGCAGGCAGACAGCGCCGCGTCGGAGGCTGCCGACGCTGACCCGCCCGAAAAGGCGCCCGTGTTTTTGCTGCTGGCGTTTTGGACGATCACCAGCGCGCTCGCCTTCACCATCGCCGGCGAAAAGATGCCCTGGCTCACCTTTCACATCGCCCTGCCGATGATTCTGCTCACCGGCTGGTTCATCGGCTGGCTGATCGAAACGCTGGACTGGCAGGAAATTGCCCGAAAACGGGGCTGGCTGGCGCTGCTGCTCGGCTTGATCTTTCTGCTCAGCCTGGCAGCCAGCCTGGGTTCCCTGCTCGGATCCAAGCCCCCCTTCCAGGGCAAATCGCTCGACCAGCTTAGCGCCACGACCACCTTCGTCATCGCTTTCCTGACCGCCGCCGCGACCGGCTCCAGCCTGGCTTACCTGCTCAAAGAATGGAGCAGCGGTCAGATCACCCGCTTTTACCTGCTGGTCGTCTTTGGCTTGCTGGGCGTGCTGACCACCCGCACCGCCTTCATGGCGTCGTACATCAATTACGACAACGCCACCGAATACTTGGTCTATGCCCACTCCGGTCCCGGCGTGAAGATCGCCTTGGAACAGATCGAACAAATCTCACGGCGTACGACCGGCGCGCTGGACGCAGTCGTGGCGTATGACGACGACACAACCTATCCCTATTGGTGGTACCTGCGCAATTACAAGAACCAGCGTTACTACGGCGCCAACCCCACCCGCGAGCTGCGCGATGCGCCGCTCATCCTGGTGGGGGACAAGAATTTCGGCAAGATCGAACCGGTGGTCTCACAGGCTTATTACCGCTTTGATTACATCCGCATCTGGTGGCCTAACCAGGATTACTATAACCTGACCCCCGAGCGCATCTGGAACGCCTTCAAAGACCCGCAAATGCGCAACGCCATCTACCGTATCTGGATGTACCGCGATTACAGCGAGTATGGACGCCTCACCAACCGGGATTTCAGCCTGTCCAACTGGTCGCCGTCCGCCAGGATGCGCCTCTACGTCCGCAAGGATGTGGTGAACTCGCTGTGGGATTACGGAGCGGCGCCATCCGCCGAACCGGTGGTTGCCGACCCCTACGAAGGCAAGGAGATCAGCCTGCTGCCCGACAAGGCGATCGGCGGACAGGGCAGCGCAGCGGGGCAGTTCATGAAGCCGCGCAACCTCGCCGTGGCAGCCGATGGCAGCCTTTACGTGGTCGATACGGAAAATCACCGCATCCAGCATCTCGCCGCCGATGGCAGCATCCTGCAAGTCTGGGGCAGCTTTGCCGATATTTCCAAAGGACCTGCGCCGGGCGGCACGTTCTTCGAGCCGTGGGGCATCGCCATCGGGGATGACGGCGCTGTATTCGTCGCCGACACCTGGAACCACCGCATCCAAAAGTTCACCGCCGAGGGCGAATTCTTGAAGATGTGGGGGACATTCGGGCAGGCAGAAACGCCCACCAGCTTCTGGGGACCGCGCGGTCTGGCAATCGACGTCCAGGGCAACCTGCTGGTCACCGATACCGGCAACAAGCGGGTGGTCATCTTCGACCAGGAAGGGAACTACCTCAACCAGTTCGGCTCGGTAGGGCTGCTGCAGGGTCAGTTCGATGAACCGGTGGGCATCGCCGTCTCCAGGGGCGGATTGGTTTACATCGCCGATACCTGGAACCAGCGCGTCCAGGTCTTTGCCCCCGATGCGGCAGGCAGCTACGCACCGCTGCTGCAATGGGAAATCGCCGGCTGGTTTGGACAGTCGCTGGATAACAAGCCTTACCTGGCAGTGGCTGCCAATGACCGCGTGTACGTCACCGACCCCGAAGGCTACCGCGTGCTGGAATTCTCAGGCACCGGCGAATTCCGCCGCTATTGGGGCGCCTTCAGCCTGGGGACGGATGGTTTCAACCTGCCGGTGGGCATTGCCGCGGACAACCTCGGCGGCTTGTGGGTGGCAGACAGCGGCAACCATCGCCTGCTGCACTTCACCCTGCCCGCCGACTGACGCCTTGAACGCATAAAAAACGGACAATCCACACAGTCGCTTTGTGACATTGCGCACAAAGCGGCGGTGGTATAATCCTTTGGAATTAAACGCGGGTGGATACACCAAGAAATGCGGAGTTTACTTGCATGAAACTACATGAATACCAATCGAAAGGGTTGTTTGCCAGGTATGGCATCCCGATTCCAAAGGGGCAGGTGGCGACCACAGCCACCGAAGTCCGCACCATCGCCAAGGAGCTGGGCGGCTGGGTCGTCGTCAAATCGCAGGTTCTCGTGGGCGGGCGCGGCAAGGCGGGCGGCATCCGCCTGGCAAAAAGCCCGCAGGAAGCCGAGGAGCTGGCGGCGCAGATTCTTTCCATGGAAATCAAAGGGCTGCCCGTCCGCAAGGTGCTGGTGGACGAGGCGGCAAATATCAAGAGCGAGATTTACCTGGGCATCACCAACGACCGCGCTGCGCGCAAGCCGGTGATCATGGCGTCGGCTGCCGGCGGCATCGACATCGAGGAAGTTGCCCGAACCAGCCCTGAGAAAATCGTCAAAGTGCACGTCGATCCCCTGCTGGGATTGAAAGAGTACCAGGCGCGCGACATTGCCCTGGGCATCGAAATGCCGCGTGAACTATGGCGGACCTTCACCCAAATTACCTTTGGCTTGTGGCGCGCATACCTGGAATGCGATGCCACGCTGGCAGAGATCAACCCGCTGGTGATCACCGAGGATAACCGCCTGGTGGCGCTGGATGGGAAGATGGTGCTGGACGACAACGCGCTGTTTCGCCACCCTGATCTGGCTGAACTGCGCGACCTGGACGCCGAAGTGCCCTCTGAGATCGAAGCCCGCAAGTACGGTCTTTCTTTCATCAAGCTGGACGGCAACATCGGCTGCATGGTCAACGGCGCCGGTCTGGCGATGACCACCATGGACATCATCAAGCTCTTTGGCGGCGAACCTGCCAACTTCCTGGACATCGGCGGAGGCGCCGGATCGGACAAGGTCGCAGCGGCGCTGCGCATCATCCTGACCGACCCCAACGTGAAAGCCGTTTTGTTCAACATCTTCGGCGGCATCACCCGCTGCGACGAGGTCGCCCGCGGCATCCTGACGGCATTGGCAGAAGTGAAACCCGTGGTCCCCATGGTCATTCGGCTGGTGGGGACCAACGCCGAAGAAGGTCGCCAGCTCTTAGCGCAGGCAAACATGATCACCGCCGAAACGCTGGCAGACGCCGCCCGCAAAGCGGTTGCCGCAGTGAGTCAGGCAACAGGAGGTTTCCCCGCATGAGCATCTTAGTCAACAAAAATACCCGCCTGCTGGTGCAGGGCATCACGGGCAACGAAGGGCTCTTCCACACTCAGCAGATGGTCGCCTTTGGCACGCATGTGGTCGCCGGCGTGACCCCCGGCAAGGGCGGCGAATGGGTGCTGGGGAACATTCCTGTCTTCGACTCGGTCAAGGTGGCGGTAAACGCCACCGGCGCCAACACCTGCGTGTCGTTCGTGCCGGCGCGTTTTGCCGCCGATTCGATCTACGAGGCTGCCGACGCCGGCGTGCCGCTGATCGTCTGCATCACCGAGGGCATCCCGGTGCAGGATATGATGCGCGTGCGCAACTACCTGGATCAAAAGGGCGTCCGGCTGGTGGGACCCAACTGCCCCGGCTTGCTCACCCCCGGCGAAGCCAAGGTGGGCATCATCCCGGGCAACATCGCCATCCCGGGAAATATCGGCGTGGTCTCGCGTTCAGGGACGCTGACCTATGAAGTCCTGTATGCCCTGAAGATGGTGGGCAAAGGCGTCAGCACCTGCGTGGGCATTGGCGGCGACCCGATCAACGGGACAAACTTCATCGACTGCCTGGAAATGTTCAACGCCGACCCCGATACCGAAAAGGTGGTGCTCATCGGCGAGATTGGCGGCACAGACGAAGAGAAAGCCGCCGAGTACATCGCCAAATACATGAAGAAGCCTGTGGTCAGCTTCATCGCCGGTCAGACGGCGCCCCCCGGCAAGCGCATGGGGCACGCCGGCGCCATCGTCGAGGGCGGGTCGGGCTTGGCTGCTGATAAGATCAAGGCGCTCAACGCCGCTGGCGTCAGCGTGGCGGCGCATCCAGAGGAAATCCCCAGCCTGTTGTAAGGCGCCCGCCATCAAAGGCGCTTCGTCCCTCCAGGGGAGGGGGGCTGAAGGCAATCCATCGCCTTCGACAAAACCAAAAACAGCCAGCGCCAACCGGCGAACTGGCTGTTTTGATTATCTGGATTGAACAAAGAAACTAGTGTGATTCCAGGTACTTGATCGCCTCGCCAACGGTGGTGATCTTCTGCGCTTCCTCGTCGGAAATTTCACCCCCGAACTCATCCTCGAAAGCCATGATCAGCTCGACCAGGTCCAACGAATCCGCCTCTAAATCCTCTCGAAACCGCGCCTCGGGAGTGACTTTGGCTTCGTCGACCCCTAACAGCTCGACGATGATTTTCTTAACCCGCTCATAGGTATCTGACATGGAACGCTCCTCCTTGCAAGAATTGATAGCTTAGTTAACCGGGGTTATTGTAACCCGGCAATCTGATCTGTCAAGACCTTTATCGCGGTGCGTTGACAGGCTCATCCTGGACTGGTAAGATTACTTCACCCTCCGAGAACACCGAGCCATGGAAAAAGTTACGCCGATTGGCGCCCGAAAATCCGATCACATCCGCATCAACCTGGAAGAAAACGTCCGTTCTGGTTTGACAACCGGGCTGGAGCGTTACCGCTTCATACACCGGGCGCTGCCCGAGCTTGACCTGCAGGCGGTGGACCTGAGCCAGGTCTTGTTCGGCAAACGGCTCGCCGCCCCGCTGCTCATCTCCTCGATGACGGGCGGCACGCAGCAGGCAAGCGAGATCAACCGCCGGCTGGCGGCGGCTGCCCAGGCGACCGGCATTGCCATGGGCTTGGGGTCGCAGCGGGCGGCGCTGGAACACCCTGAACTGGCGGAGTCCTTCCAGGTGCGCAGCGTTGCGCCGGACATTTTGCTCTTCGCCAACCTGGGCGCGGTGCAGCTCAACTACGGCTATGACGTGAATCACTGCCGGCGGGCGGTCGAGATGATCGAAGCCGACGCCCTGATCTTGCACTTCAACGCCTTGCAGGAGGCGCTGCAACCCGAAGGCGATACCCGCTTTGCCGGTTTGCTGAGCAAGGTGGAGGCGGTCTGCCGGGCGCTGCCGGTGCCGGTGATTGCCAAGGAAGTAGGCTGGGGCTTCTCGGAAAAGGACATCCAGGGGCTGGCGCAGGCAGGCGTCGCCGCCATCGACGTGGCAGGCGCCGGGGGCACGTCCTGGTCGCAGGTCGAGATGCACCGCGCCCAATCCGAAGCGCAAGCCCGCCTGGCTGCCGCCTTCATCGACTGGGGAATCCCCACCGCCGAGTGCATCCAGCTCATCCGGCAGGTTGCCCCGCAGCTCGTCATCATCGCCAGCGGAGGACTGCGCAGCGGGCTGGATATTGCCAAGTGCATCGCGCTGGGCGCTTCGCTCGGCGGGATGGCGTCGCCCTTCTTGAAAGCTGCCGTCGAGTCGGTGGAGAAGACCATCGAGACGATCGAAAGCCTGCGGGAAGAGATTCGCATCTGCATGTTTGCCGCCGGGGCAGGCAGCCTGGATGAACTCAAACGCACACCCCTGAAATCCATCCCAGAATGATTTTCGAGGCAACCCCCATGTCCTTCGACACGCTCACCCATGAAATGCTGCTCCAAATCGAAGATGAACTGCGCCAGACGGTCTCTTCCAGGCTCTACCGCAAGGAACTGGAAGAGCTGCTCAAGATGGTCTCGCATCACATGGGCTGGAACGAGGAGAACCCCGCCGCCCGCGGCAAGCGCATCCGTCCCCTGCTGGTGACGCTCACCTGCGCCGCCGCCGGAGGAAACTGGCTTAAGAGCCTGCCCGCGGCGGCTGCCGTCGAATTGATTCACAACTTTTCGCTGATTCACGATGACATCGAAGATAACAGCCCGCTGCGCCGCGGGCGACCGACGGTTTGGACGCAATGGGGCGTCCCGCAGGCAATCAACACTGGCGACGCCATCTTCACCCTGGCTCATTTGAGCCTGCTGGGGCTGGAAGACACCTGCGATGCCGGTACTGCCCTGCAGGCGGCTGCCATCTTGCAGGATACCTGCCTGAGCCTGACGCAGGGACAGTTCCTGGATATCTCCTACGAAAAACAACATGCCGTCAGCCTGGAATCGTATTACATGATGATCAGCGGCAAGACCGCCTCGCTGATTTCCACCTGCACCGAGCTGGGAGCGTTGGTGGCAAATTGCAGCTTCGACCTGCGCCAATGCTACCGCGAGTTCGGTTATTTCCTGGGAATGGCGTTCCAGGTGCAGGATGATTACATGGGCATTTGGGGCAAGGAAGAACTGACCGGCAAGTCCGCCGAAAGCGACCTGGCAGCGGGCAAGAAATCGCTGCCGGTGTTGTATGGCTTGCAGCAAAAAGGCGCCTTTTACCAGCGCTGGCTGCAGGGTCCGATTCATCCCGAAGAAGCGCCTGCGCTGGCGAAGCAGCTCTCTGACGAAGGGGCAGAAAGCTATACGAAACAAACAGCCGATTTGCTCACCCGCCAGGCGCTACAGGCATTGGAGGAAGCCCAGCCCGCCGGCAAGGCTGGCGAAGCGTTGCAGACCCTGGCGCTGCGGCTGCTGAACCGAGCCCATTGACCGGGCTCAAACGAAATCCCGGAAGACGACGTTCCCCAGCAGACGCCCCCGGCGGCTGAGGCGCAGCCGCCCGCCGCCATCCAACCATTCCAACAAGCCCAGGCGCGCCAAAGGCTCGATGACCTGCCCGTAGCGTTCCGCCAGGCTGACGCCAAAGCGCCGTTCGAAATCCTCGCCGGAAACGCCCTCCTCCGCCAGCCGCAAGCCCATGAGCATATATTCTGACATCATCGTTTCCGGCGTCAACCGCGTCGCCTGCTCAGCAGCCGGGCTGGCTGGGAAGGCAGGCTGACCGCCGCCAGCCGCCATCGGGTCTGCTGCCATCGCCTGGATATAGCCCGCGGGCGAAGCGATATTCACCGTGCGCACCCCGCCGGCAAAGCCGTGCGCCCCGGCGCCAAACCCCAGGTAGGGCAGCGAGCGCCAGTACTGCAGGTTGTGGCGGCAGGTCATCGCCCCCAAATGAGGATGCAGCCGCGCCCAATTCGAAATTTCATAAGCCAGGAAACCCGCCCGTTCCAGCCGCTCTGAAGCCATCTCGTACATATCCGCCGCCAGGTCGCCGTCTGGTTCAGGCGCCAATCCGCGGTCGACCCACTGCGCCAGGGGCGTGCCGGCTTCCAGGGTGAGCGCGTACAGCGACAGGTGATCGGGCTGGAGGCTGAGCGCCATCGCCAGCGTGCCCTGCCATCCGCCCAGGCTCTGCCCCGGCAGACCAAAGATCAGGTCCAGGTTCAGGTTCTCGATTTCTGCCTGGCGCGCCCACCGCACCGCCTGCGCCACCTCCTCGAGCTGATGCTGACGCCCCAGCAGAATCAATTCTTCTGCCTGCGCCGATTGCATCCCCAGGCTGAGGCGGTTCACCCCCATGCCGCGCAGGTCGCGCAGGTAACCAGGCGAGACCGTCCCCGGGTTTGCCTCCAGCGTGGCTTCCAGGTCTTCAGCGCAATCAAACGCCTGGTGAATGGCTTCGAGGATGGCGGCGACATCACCGGCTGGCAGCAGCGAAGGGGTGCCGCCCCCGAAGAAAATGGTATGAACGGGCAGCCGTTCGCCTGCCAGCGCGGCGACCCACCGGATTTCGCAGCATAAAGCCTGCACGTACGCCGGAATCAGGCTTTCCAAGCCGGCGTAGGTATTGAAATCGCAATAAGTGCAGCGCCGCCGGCAGAAGGGGATGTGCAGGTAGAGGCTGAAAGGAGTCATGGCTGCCATTATAGCCGTTTGGCGCGGGGTGAGACAAGAGCAAAAAAGGCTGGTATAATCCGCAAGCCAAAACATGGCAAGACAAGCTTATGACAACCGAAACACCTTCTACCCCCACAAAATTATGCCCCACCTGCGGCAGCCGCCTGCCATTGGAGGCTGTCCGCTGCCTGGTCTGCGGGGCTGACCTGGGCACCAGCGAAAGACCTTCGCAGCCGGCAAAGGTCGTCCAGGGCGGCAGGATGCCTACCGTCACGCTGAGTATCCCAGTCATCCTGCTGCTGCTGGCGCTCTTCCTGACGCTCGGGGCAGTGATGGTTTACCTGGCGCTGCGTTCTGCGCCCGAAGTGGTCGTCCCTCCCACGCCAACCGCCACGGCGACGATCACCGTGACGCCAACCGCCACACAAACCGAAGCGCCGCCGACCCTGACCTTCACCCCTGAGCCAAGCCCCACGCCGCTCACCTACCTGGTCAAACAAAATGACACCTGCATTGGCATTGCCGCCTTTTTTGGCGTCTCGGTGCAGAGCATCGTCACGTTGAACAATCTGCCCGCCGCCTGCGACAATTTGTACATCAACCAGCCGCTGCTCATCCCACAACCCACTGCCACGCCCACGCCGCTGCCTTCAGCCACGCTGGGACCTGCCGAGCAAACCGAAGCCGCCTGCGAAAAAGTGCTCTACACGGTGAAAGAGAATGACACGCTGGGCGGCATTGCCAGCGCCTACGGCTTGCCCATCGCTGCCATCCAGGAATACAATGGTTTACCCAACGAAGCGGTCTTCCTGGGACAAACCATCACCATTCCGCTGTGCAAGCGCTTTGCCACGCCCGGACCGACCCCCACGCCAACCCCTCCACCGCCCTACCCGGCGCCCAACCTGCTGCTGCCGGCTGACGGCGCACCGTTCACCCTGGCAAACCAGGTGATCACGCTGCAATGGGCTTCAGTGGGCACCCTGCGGGAAAACGAAGCGTACGAGGTAGCCATCGAGGATGTCACAGCGGGCGATGGCATCCGCAAGCTCAACTACGTCACCGATACCAAGTTCATCATCCCCAACAGCTACCAGCCCTTCGGTTCCACGCCCCATGTGTTCCGCTGGACGGTGAGCGTAGCGCGCCAGACCGGCACCGATGACAACGGAAATCCCATCTGGGTTTCGGCAGGCGCAACAAGCACGCCGCGCGTCTTCACCTGGACGGGGATCGCCGGGGCGACGCCGACGCCCTAGCCCGCCAGCGCCGCTGAGCGAAAGCAAAAGGCTGTCCGGGGTGAGCCTGGACAGCCTTTTTTCTTCATCCGTTTTCCTCAGCCGCTTTTCGCTTTCAGCGCGGCTTCTTCCAGCATTTGCGTGGTCACCGACTTGGGGCGCTCGATGGGCTGCCCCAGGGCGCGCGCCCACACGGCATTTGCCGATACCCCCAGGACGCGGCTGACGCCAAACATCACTGTGTAAAAATCGAACTGAGTGACGCCGTAATGATATTGCAGCACGCCGCTGATGGCATCCACGTTGGGCCAGGGGTCTTTCGCCTTGCCCTGTTCCAGCAGGACGCCCGGCACCACCTCATACACCAGCGCCGCCAGGCGGAAGAGGTCATCTTCTGGGAAGTATTTCTTGGCGAACTCGAACTGCGCCGTGAAACGCGGGTCGGTCTTGCGCAGGACGGCATGCCCATAGCCTGGGATGACATGCCCGCTTTGCAGCGTGTGCCAGGCATAAGCGCGCAGCTCATCCTTGCCGGGCACGCCGTTATACTTGCGGTAAACGTCCAACAGCCAGCCCAGGCACTCCTGGTTCGCCAGCCCGTGCAGCGGACCCGCCAAGCCGTTCATCCCCGCCGATGCTGCATAATAGATATCCGACAGCGACGAAGCCACCAGGTGGGTGGCGTGCGCGCTGACATTGCCGCTTTCGTGGTCAGAGTGCAGGATGAAATAAAGCCGCGACAGGTCGGCGTACTGGGGATTCTGGATGCCCATCATACAGGCAAAGTTTCCCCCCCAATCGAGGGAACAATCGGGCAAAACCACTTCACCGCCCTTGTACTTCAGGCGGTAGATGAAGCTGGCAATTCCCGGCAGCTTTGCCGTCAGGTTCATGCTGTCTTCGAGCATGTATTCCCAGTAGTCGTTCTTGTTGACGCCCTCGGCATACGCCTTGGCAAACAGCGACTCGCGCTGTAATGCCAGGATGGCAGTCGAAAACATGGTCATCGGGTGGGTGTCTTCCGGCATTGCCCGTAATATGTCGAAAATGTAGCCGGGCTCCTCGCCGCGTTGGCGCCATTCCTGCTCGACCGCCCATGCCTGCTCAGCCGTGGGAACCTCGCCCACCAGCAGCAGGTAATACAACCCGCCCACGTAGGGCATCTCGGCGCCTGCCGGCTTGGGCAGTTTTTCCAGCAGCTCCGGGATGGTAAAACCGCGGAAGCGGATGCCTTCGCTCGGATCGACATAGGAGATATCCGTCACCAGGCTCTTGATGTTGCGCATCCCGCCGTACACCTGCCCAATGGTGACCTCATCGATCTTGACATCGCCGCTTTCTTTGAGCAGCTTGCGGACGCGTTCGCGCCAGTCAGGCAGGATTGCCGCAATTTTTTCCTTCAGCATCATGTTCGAAACTCCTCGTCTTTAGAATTGAACCAACTGGCGCAGCGCGGCGATCGTCTGACTGACCGCTTCTGCCGATTTCATCAGCATTGCCTGTTCATCCGGCTCGAGCTGATACTCGATGATTTTCTCGACGCCCCTGCGTCCCAACTGGACGGGCACGCCGAAGAAAATATCCTTCAAGCCATACTGACCATCCAGGTAGGCGGCTGCCGGGACGATGAGGTGTTTATCCTTGAGAATCGCCTCCACCATCTGGGCGACGGCGGCTGCCGGGGCGTAATAGGCGGAGCCAGTCTTGAGCAGGCTGACGATTTCGCCTCCGCCCTTGCGCGTGCGGTCGACGATTGCCTCCAGGCGGTCCGCCGGCAGGATGTCCCGCAGGGGAACGCCGGCGACGTTGGAATGGCGGGTGAGCGGCACCATCTCATCGCCGTGCCCGCCCAGGACATAACAATGGATATTTTCCACGCTGACGCTCAATTCCATCGCCACGAAGGCGCGCATGCGGGCAGAATCCAGGATGCCTGCCTGACCCACCACGCGCTCGGGCGGCAGATTGCCCACTTTCATCGCCAGGTACGCCATGGTATCCAGCGGGTTGGTCAGGATGACGAAAATCGCCTCAGGAGAAAGCCGCGCCGTTTCTGCCACGGCTTTGCGGACGATTTCAGCATTGGACACGAGCAGATCATCGCGGCTCATGCCCGGCTTGCGCGGCAGACCAGCCGTAATGACCACCACGTCAGAGCCGGCGGTGGCTTCGTAATCGTTGCTGCCCACGACATCAACGTCCTTCCCAACCACCGGCAGCGCCTCCTGCAGATCGAGCGCCTTACCCTGCGGCATGCCTTCCACGATATCTACCAGCACCAGGTCGGCGATCTCCCGCTCCGCCAGCCAATGGGCAGTGGTCGAGCCGGTCATGCCGGCTCCAATAATGGACACTTTACTCTTCATCGTCACTTCTCCTCAGGCAAGCAATTATACCTGCAACGACTCCAGGAAGCGAATGGCTTGCATGGCAGCCGCCGCGCCCATCCCGGCGGAGGTGACCACCTGGCGGTAATGCGGATCGCCCGCCTCGCCAGCCACAAAGACGCCCGGCACGCTGGTGGACATCAGGACATCCGTCTTGAGATAGCCGCGTTCGTCGATCTCGAGCTGACCGGCGAACAACTGTGTATTGGGGTGATGCCCGATGAAGATGAAGATGCCTTCGGTGGGATAATCTTGCACCTCGCCGCTGACCACGTTTTTCACCCGCACCGCCTGGACTTTATCTTTACCCAGGATTTCGGTCACGACCGAATTCCACATGAATTTGATCTTTGGCTCGGCAAAGGCGCGCTTTTGCAAAATGGCGCCAGCCCGCAGCGCATCGCGCCGGTGGATGATGGTGATCGAACGGGCATAGCGGGTCAGGAAGAGGCTTTCTTCCAGGGCGCTGTCGCCCCCGCCCACCACCACGACATCTTTGTCCTTGAAGAACCAGCCATCGCAGGTGGCGCAGTAAGAGACGCCTTTGCCAGTCAGTTCAGCTTCACCGGGCACGTTCAAATGCACCGGCGTCGCGCCGGTGGCGATAATCAGCGTCTCGGCTTTATACACCGACATCTCGGTGGTCACGGTAAACGGGCGGCGGGATAAATCGACCGAAGTGGCATATCCATATTCGATTGTCGCGCCAAAGCGTTCCGCCTGCTTTTGGAACAGCTCGACCAGTTGCTGCCCGCCCACGCCCTCCGGAAAGCCGGGGTAATTCTCGACCGTGTGGGTCAGAGACACCTGCCCGCCCAGCTCGAGACCGGTGAGCACCACGGGCTGCAATTCGGCGCGGGCGGCATAAAGCGCCGCTGAAAGTCCGGCGGGACCAGAACCAATAATCAAAACCTTGACGTGTTTTTCTTCTTCTTGTTCGAGTTGACTGGGAACAGCCGAAAGGTTAAAATCCATTTCTTCCTCCAGGGTAGAATTTCCTATATATCAGATGAGCAAACCGCCTGAAACGTTACATTATAATTATCAATTGTACTCCAGCCATCGAAAGACAAGCTAATTTGATGGGAACTCCGCATTTATGGTATGCTTGCAGCCATGTCCCTGCTAAACCCACCGGCAATCCAGCAATTATACGAGCGCTTTCACCAGCCCATCGCCGCGTTCGACTGCGGGAAGAAGTGCTCGCCGTATAACGAGGGCGGCATCCCCTTCTGCTGCGACACGCGCCACATGGTGCCAACCGCTTACCTGGCAGAGTGGGCATACCTAAAGGCGAACACAACGCTCTGGCGATTGTGGGACGGCAACAGCCGCGCCGAAACGCGCCGCCTGCAATCCGAGGCGCCGCCGGGTCAGGTGTTGATCGCCTGCCTGGGGCACAAGCAATGCCAGCGGGAATTTCGCGCCCTCACCTGCCGGGCGTTTCCCTTTTACCCTTACTTCGATTCTGGCGGTCGCTTCCTGGGGCTATCCTGCTATTGGGAGTACGCCGACCGCTGCTGGGTCATCAATCACCTGGAAGTGGTTTCGCCAGATTACCGCAATGAATTCATCGCCGCCTTCGAAACGCTCTTCCAGCTCCAGCCAGCCGAAAGAGAGGTGTATCAGCGCCATTCCGCCGTGACCCGGCATCTCTTTACCCAAAAACGGCGGACGATTCCCCTGCTGCACCGCGATGGCTTGCTGTACAAAATATCGCCCCGCAATGAGATACTGCGCCCCGCGCGCGCGGCTGACCTGCCCAAGTACGGTCCGTACCGCATCGCAGCGCAACTTCCCTTTCCAGATGAACTGCAATGACCACACAAACCTTAACCGCTTCTGAATTTACCCTGCCGAACCTGCCCCGCACCGACCGGCGCGGTCCCGTGCGCTGGGTGTTTTCCTACGCCGTCCGCTATTGGTACCTGTTCTTGCTGATGATTGCAGGCGCCATCAGCAACGCCGTCCTGGCGAGCTTCGTCCCGGTGTTGACCGGGCAGGCGTTCAACAACATCCTGCTCGACCCGCCGCTGACCAACACCCTGATCAGCATTGCCCTGATGATCGCCGGAACGCAGACGCTGCGCGGCGCCCTGCAGTTTGGGCGCAACTTTGCCGCAGAGCTGATTGCGCAGCGCGTCGAGCGGGACATCCGCGAGGAGCTTTACGTCAGCCTGCTGGGCAAGAGCATGACCTTTCACAGCCTGCAGCCGGTGGGCGATACCATGGCGCGGGCGACCAATGACGTGCGCGAGGTGAACTTCCTGTTCAGCCCCGGCTTGAACCTGGTCATCGGCTCGCTGAACTTCTTGTTTGTGCCCTTCTTCGTCGCGCCGCGCTATCACCCGGCATTGCTGCTCACGCCGACGCTTTTCCTGATAGGCTATCTCCTTGCCCTGTGGCAGTACCTGCACGAGCTGAACCCGATCACCCGCGACGTGCGCGCCACTTTCGGGCAAATGAACACCCGCCTGGCTGAAGCGCTGGACGGCATCGAAACGGTCAAGGGCATGGCGCAGGAAGAGCGTGAGATCGACCGCTTCGGAGAAAACGCTGCCCGTTACCGCAACGCCATCGTGCGCCAGGGCGATGTGGAAGCCCGCTTCATCCCCATGCTCCTGCTCGTCCTGGCAGTCTCGGGCGGCTTGCTGCACGCTGTCATCCTCTTCCGCCAGGGTCAGCTCGATATTGGCGGCGTCATCGCTTATTTTGGGCTGCTGCAGTTGTTTGGCTTTCCGACCTTCACCTCCATGTGGGCGTACTCGCAGGTCTCGCTGGGGATTGCCGGCGCCCGGCGCATTTTAGACCTGATCAACCGCGAGAACAACCTCGATCAAAACCTGGCAGGTGAAGCGCCCGTCATGAAAGGCGAGGTCGAGTTCCGCGATGTGTCTTTTGGTTATGCCCCTGGCAAGAACGACCTGGAGAATATCCGTTTCAAAGTGCTGCCTGGTCAGACCGTCGCCATTGTCGGTCAGACGGGCTCGGGCAAGACCACGCTGATGAAACTGGTCAACCGCACGTATGACGTGACCGCCGGCGCCGTGCTGATCGATGGCATTGATGTGCGCCGCTGGAACCTGGAAGCGCTGCGCAAGCGGATTTCGATCATCGAACAGGATATCTTCCTGTTCTCCCGCACCATCCAGGAGAATATCGCCTTTGGGAAGCCCGGCGCCACCCAGGAGGAGATCGAAGCTGCCGCCCGGGCTGCCCAGGCGCACGACTTCATCATGGAACTCAAGGATGGCTACCAGACGGTCATTGGAGAGCGCGGCGTGACCCTCTCCGGCGGACAGCGCCAGCGGCTGGCATTGGCGCGCGCCTTCCTGACCGACCCTGCCATCCTGATTTTGGACGACTCGACCAGCTCGATCGACAGCGCCACCGAAGATAAGATTCAACGCGCCATTTACGCCGCTGCGCACGGGCGGACGACCTTCTTGATCACCCACCGCCTCTCGCAGATTCGTTGGGCTGACCTGATCATCGTCCTGCGCAAGGGCAGGGTGGCTGCCATCGGCAACCACGAGCAGTTGCTGGCAACCTCAGAGGCTTACCGGCGAATTTTCAGCGAGTCATAGGAGCCTGGCATGGGATTCTTTTCTAACCTCGACGTCGAAGCTTACGACCGTCAATACACCGACCGCCAGTTGATTCGCAGGATGTCCTCTTACCTGCGACCCTACCTGGGGAGGCTGGCAGTGATCACCGTGCTTTTCCTGGTCAGCGCGCTGGCGGGGGCGTTATCGCCGATTATCGTCTCGCGGGGGGTGGATATCGTGCGCCTCAGCCACACGGCGAGCGCCATCTGGCTGCTCTTCAGCGCCATCTTTGGCGTGGGCGTGCTGGGCTGGGTATCCAACTGGCTGCGCCGCCGCCTCACCGTCCGCACGCTGAGCGATGTGGAACTCAAACTGCGCTCCGATGCCTTCCAGGCTGCTGCCCGTCATGACCTGTCCTTCTACGATGAAATTTCCTCCGGTCGCATCGTCTCACGCATCACCTCCGACACGAAAGAATTCGGGCAATTGGTGGTGATGATCACCGACCTGTTCTCGCAGATCGTCCAGGCGGTCTTCCTGGGCGTTGCCTTGCTGCGCATCGACCTGCGCCTGTCGCTGTATCTATTCGCCTTCCTGCCGGTCATCTTCCTGTTCGCGGTGGCTTTCCGCAAACTTGCCCGCGCCGTCACCCGCCAGGGGATGCGCGCCATGGCAAACGTAAACGCCGCCATCAAGGAAACGGTGAGCGGCATCGCCATCGCCAAGAACTTCCGCCAGGAAGCCTCGATCTATGACGAATTCAAGAGCGCCAACCTGCAGTCCTACCGGGTGAACGTCCGCCGCGGGCTGGTTTTCGCCTTCGTGTTCCCGTCGCTGTCCATCCTGGGCGGGATGGGTTCTGCCCTGCTGGTCTATGTTGGCGGGCTGAGCGCCGCCCAGGGGGCAGTCACTGCGGGCGCCTGGTTCCTGTTCCTGCAAAGCCTGGACCAGTTCTTCTTCCCGGTGATGAACCTGAGCGCCTTCTGGACGCAAGTTCAATCGGGTCTTTCAGCAGCAGAGCGGGTCTTTGCGCTGATCGACGCCGAAAGCTCAGTGCAGCAAACCGACAACAAGAAAGTCTATACTCTCAGGGGCGAAATTGTCTTCGAGCACGTGGAATTTCGCTACAACCAGCAGCAGAAAGTGTTGGAAGACTTCAACCTGCACATCCAACCTGGCGAGAACATCGCGCTGGTAGGGCACACCGGCGCCGGCAAAACATCCATCGCCAAACTCATCGCCCGCTTCTACGAGTTTCAGTCAGGGAACATCTACATCGACGGCATCAACATCCGAGAGCTGGATTTGAACAGTTACCGTTCCCACCTGGGAATCGTCTCGCAGGTGCCGTTCTTGTTCTCGGGCACCGTGGCAGAGAACATCTGCTACGCCTGCCCCAGTGAAGCGACCCTGCGCGAAATCGAAGCCCTGTCCCGTCAAATCGGCGGCGGCGAATGGCTCGAAGCGCTGCCCCAGGGGCTGCTCACCGAGGTGGGCGAACGCGGTTCGCGCCTTTCGATGGGGCAGCGCCAATTGGTCTCGCTGATGCGCGTCCTGGTGCAGCGCCCGGCAATCTTCATCCTGGACGCAGCCACCGCCAGCATCGACCCCTTCACCGAATGGCAAATCCAGCAGGCGCTGAACCTGATTCTCTCTCAGACGACCAGCATCTTGATCGCCCACCGCCTTTCCACCGTCAAAGCCGCCGACCGCATCATCGTGCTGGAAAAGGGGCGCATCATCGAGGAGGGCAACCACAACTCCCTGCTGGCGCAGGGCGGGCATTACGCCTCGCTGTACAACACGTATTTCAGGCACCAGAGCCTGGCTTACGCCGAACAGGCGCGCCAGCTTGCCCAGGCAGTGACAGGAAGTTGAAGCGAGATACTTGCAGAAGCTGCCGCCCTGACATAAAATAGGAACATGGCAGGATCGAGGCTGAGATGAAAGCAAAGATCACCGGGTGGCTGAAGCGCACTCCCGTCCTGTTAGCCAGCATTTACCTCTTCCTGGCGCTGATCCTGCTGGTCATCGCCCCCCTCCTCGCCGTCCAATGGAATCAGAAACCTTTTATCGGCGCGTTCGTCGAGCACACGCTGGCATTGAACTCCTCCGGACCAAGCCAACCGACAGGAGAATGGGCGCTGCAAAAGCACCGCCTGCCCTTTGGCTACCGCATAACCGCCTTGAATGGCGCGCCCATCGCAGATATCCACCAGCTCAACGCGCGGCTGCGCGACTTTGCCATTGGCGACCAGGTCACGGTATCGCTCGTCTCCCCCCAAGGCGAGGTCGCCGCCTATCCGGTGACGCTGGCGCCGTTCGATTTCCGCGATTTCCTGGCGTATTTCATTATCCCGTACATCATCGCCCTGATTTACTTTGGCACGGGCGTGTGGGTATTTGGCTTTCGCCGCCGCGACTCCAGCGGGATAGGTTTTGCTATCTTTGCCGCCTCTGTCGCCATTGGCATGGCGCTGCTCTTCGACATCCTGACTACCAACCGCCTGGTCGCCTGGTGGACGCTGGCGGTCAACCTGACCGGCGGCGCGCTGCTCACCCTGGCGCTGATCTTCCCCGAAGAATTCAAGTTCGTTGCTGCCCGCCCCTACCTGAGGTTTGCCGGGTTGCTGCCGGCGCTGATTCTGTTCTTGTTTGCCTTGCCCACGCTCTACAACCTGGACGCCCCGCTGGATTACGCCCTCCGCTGGCGGCTGGGATACATCTTTACCGGCGTCGCCATCCTGCTGTTCCTGGCGGCGACCATCTACCGGCGCATCAAGTCCACCTCGCCTGTGGTCAGGGAACAATCCCGCTTGATTCTCATCGGCGCAGCGTTTGCCTTTTCGCCCATCGGCATCTGGTTCTTTGCCACCGTCATCTGGCATAGCTTAGCCTTTTCGCCGTTCCTGCTGCTGCCCGTTGCCATTTTCCCCCTGGTGATCAGCTACAACCTGGCGCGCTACCGCCTGCTGCGCACCGATGCCATCCTGCGGCAGGTGGTCATCTACAGCCTCATCATGCTGCTGGCAGGGGCGGCGTATGCCTTCCTGGTAGCGGGCTTGACGTTGTTCTTTGGTTCTGCAGTCAACCTGAACAATCCCTACGCCATTGGCGTCCTGCTTTTCCTCATTGCCTTCCTCTTCAATCCGCTGGTCACCCGCATCCAGGGGCTGGTGAATGCCGCTTTCGCCCGCGGGCAAACCTTTTACCGCGAGCGGGCGCAGGCTTTCAGCCACGACCTGACCCAGGTGGTCAGCCTGCAGGACATCACTACCCTGCTCAGGCGTTACATCAATGAAACGCTGGCGCCCCACCAACTGCACATTTTCATCTTGAACTCCCTCAGCAACCAGTACGAAGCCATCGCCGATGAAAGCGGCAGTCCCACCAGCGATCTGCGCTTCAACCGTTCCAGCGCGCTGCCGTCGCTGCTGGCTTCGCAGCGCTCGGCGATTTTCATCGGTGATATGAACACGCTGCCGGCAGCCTTGAAGGTCGAGCGCGCCCGCCTGAACCTGTTGGGAGCGCAGTTATTCGTCCCGCTCCCCGGTCAGCGCATGTTGACCGGCTGGGTTTCGCTGGATAACCGCCGATCCGGCGAACCGTTCCGCCAGCAGGACATCGTCTTCGTGGAGATGCTTTGCGACCAGGCGGCGCTGGCAATCGAGCGCGCTCAGGTGGTTTCGGACCTGGAACAACGGGTGCGCGACCTGAACACCCTCACCCAGCTTGCCCAGGGAATCAACATCACGCTGCAATTCGACGACATCCTGGAGCTCATCTACGCCCGCACGGTTCAAACGATCAAGACGGAGGATTACTGGATTGCCGCCAAGGACCGCACGACCGGCTTGATCGTTTTCCAGTTCTACGTCGAAAACAACGAACGCCTGCCAGAAAAGGAAAGAATCCCCATCCCTGCCGGTCAGGGTCTGGAAGAAGCCATCATCTACTCCCAGCGCATGATTCTGACCGATGATTACGAGCACGAATGCCGCAGCCGCGGCTTGCTGCCGGTCACCAGCGGACTTTTCGCCTGGATTGGGCTGCCAATGAACGAAGGCGCCAATACCATCGGAGCGATCTGCCTGGGCAGCCGCGACCCCACCGTGACCTTCACCGAAGAACAAATCAAGATGCTGCAGGCAATCGCCGACCAGGCAGCCGGCGCCCTGGTCAAGGCGCGGGCATTGGAAGAAGCCGAATTGCGCGCCCGGCAGCTCACCACCTTGAACGAGGTGGCGCGCAGCATGACCTCCACGCTGGACCTCGACCTGCTGCTGAACCAGATTCTGAACAAAGCCGTGGAGATTTTGAACTGCGAAGCTGGCAGCCTGCTGCTGCTGGATGAAGCGACCGGTGAACTGGTGTTCGAGCAGGTTGTCGGTCCGGTCGCTTCCAGCCTGCTCAAGACGCGCATCCCTGCCGGCAAGGGATTGGCTGGCAGGGCAATCGAGACCCGCCAGGCGGTCATCGAGAACGATGTCCGCCGGTCGCAGGATTGGTCGCGCCGCCAGGATCAGCAGACGGGCTTCAAGACCAATGACATCCTGGCAGTGCCGATGATCAGCAAAGACCAGGTGATTGGCGTCATCGAAGTGATCAACCGCAAAGACCGGCTGCCCTTCACCCAGGACGACCAGGCGCTGCTCACCGCCTTCACCAGCCAGGCATCCATCGCCCTGGAGAACGCCCGCCTCTACACCCTCACCGACCAATCGCTGCGCGACAGCGTGGAGGAGCTTTCGGTCATGCAGCGCATCGACCGGGAGTTGAACGCTTCGCTGGATGTGCGCCGCGCCATGCGTATCACGCTCACCTGGGCAATGCAGAAATCCCGCGCCAACGCCGGGCTGGTGGGAATCATCGAGGACGAAGGGGTGCGCATCATGGCGTCCGAAGGTTACGCCAGCGAGCTGGAACCTTACCAGGAAGCCCTCCTGCCCATCGCAATGCCCGCCCTGAAGGCATCCATCGAGACCGCTCAGCCGCAAATCCTGACGCGCAAGCCCGGCGCCAATGGCAATGAGCGGGTGATTTACCCCGGCGCGCTGGAACAGCTCATCATCCCCATCCGCCGTGAGTCGACGGTCATCGGCGTCATCCTGCTGGAAAGCGCCAATGTCAACACCGTCGCCGAGGAGAGCACCCGCGAGTTCCTTTCCCGCTTGAGCGACCATGCCGCCATTGCCATCGCCAACGCCCGGCTGTATGCCGAAGTCCAGGCTGCCAACCAGGCAAAATCGGACTTCGTCTCGCTGGTGTCGCATGAATTGAAAACGCCCATGACTTCCATCAAGGGATACACCGACCTGCTCGCCAACCAGGTGGTGGGACCGGTGAACGAGAACCAGGCGAACTTCCTCGCCACCATCCGCTCGAACGTGGACCGCATGGCAACGCTGGTTTCAGACCTGGCGGACGTCTCCCGCATCGAATCGGGGCGGCTCAAGCTGGAACCCATGGCGGTGCCGGTCAGCGAGATCATCGAAGAGGTGGTGCGCTCGACGCGGGGGCAAATCGAAGAAAAGCGCCAGACGTTGACCCTCAACATCCCTCCTGACCTGCCGGCGATGTGGGGCGACCGCACCCGCCTCATCCAGATACTCACCAACCTGGTCAGCAACGCTTACAAATACACGCCGCATGAAGGCGCCATCGTCATTGCTGCCGAATGCACCGAGAACATGTGGAACGAATCCAGCCCGCGGGTGATTCACATCTCGGTGAAAGACAGCGGATACGGCATCAGCCCGGAGAACCAGAAGAAGATCTTCCAAAAGTTCTTCCGCTCGGATGATGAGAAAATCCGCGACGCCCCCGGCACCGGCTTGGGCTTGAACATCACCAAGCAGCTCGTCGAGCTGCACGGCGGGCACATCTGGTTCGAAAGCGTCTTCCGCGTAGGCACCACGTTCCACTTCACCATCCCCATTGCCGAAGCCGCCTGATTCAGGAAGGATATCGCATGCCACTCTCAGCCAGCGTAGGTCACGCCCAGGGTTTGGACGCCCGCGAAACCGCCTCCCAGGCAGCTTTCAACGCCATTGCCAAATCTGCCCGCAAGCCGGTGTTGACGGGTTTCGTCATCGCCTCGGATTACTTCAACTTTACCCAGGTCATCAGCGGCGCGAGGGCAATCGTGGGCGACGCGCCGTTGATTGGGTTTTCTACCTCAGGCGAGCTGACTGCCGCCGGAAGCTTTCAAAAATCGGTGGTTGTTGCCCTGCTGCTGGGCAGCAGCCTGCAGGCGCGGGCAGATTGGTGGCAGGATTTCGGCGTAGATAGCCTGAGCGTCGCCCAAAAGATGGCGGCTGCGTTACAGCCGGGCGGCTCTGACAGCCTGCTTTTCATCGCAGCCGATGGTTTCAGCGGAAATGCCCAGGAAGTCTGTCAGGCTCTGCCAGCAGGCGCTTATTCTCTTGCCGGCATCCTGGCAAGCGGCGACCTGAAGGGCGGGCGCACCTATCAAGCCGGCGGGCAGCAAGCCGGCAACGGCGGTCTGGCGGCTGCTGTGCTGCAAGGGGACTTCGCGGCGGGAATCGCGGCTGCTACCGGCTGGCAGGAGGTGGGCGCTTATTTCACCGTGACCGGGGTGCGCGGTCCCTGGATTCAAACGCTGGATGACCAGCCCGCTGCCGAGGTCTATGCCCGCTGGCTGGGCTACAGCCCGCATGAGTGGACGCTGCCGCCCCTGAACAGGCTGGCGCGTCTTTACCCGCTGGGAATCGAAATGGACGCCGGCGCGCCGCTGCTGATACGCTCGCCGTTGAAAGTAGAAAACGACGGCAGCCTGCGCCTGCATTCGCCGGTGGCGGTGGGCAGCCTGGCGCACATGATGGCGGGCAGCCTGGAAAGCTGCATGAGCGCCATACAGCAAGCGGTCGCCGAAGCCCGCCAATCGCTGGGGAATTCGCGCCCGCTCCTGGCGCTGATCTTCCCAGACCTCGCCTGGCAGATGCTGCTGGCGACCAAGCCCGGCGCGGAAGCCATTGCAGCGCACAAAATCCTGGGGGACAGCGTGGCGGTCGCCGGCGGCTATGTGCTGGGGCAGTTGAGCAAAACGGGCAACGCTGCCCAGTTTCAGAACCAGCACATCCTGGTCATCCTGATTGCGGCAAAAGAGTAGGCAGAACACCCTTTAAACGCGCAAGGCGCACCTGACCCGGGGTGCGCCGTGCGCATACTAAGGAGGAGGAGAAAGGAACAACCAACCGCCGCGGTTACGCGGGAGTAAACTCGACTTTTGGCAGGTGTTGAAGCGCAGCCTGAATCGCTTCGCTGGGATACTCGTAATCTTCCAGCTTGCCGCTCAAATAGCTTTGGTAAGCGCCCATGTCGAAATTGCCGTGCCCCGAAAGGTTGAACAAGATTACCCGCTTCTCGCCCTTCGCCTTGGCATCCAGCGCCTCGTCGATGGCAGAGCGGATGGCGTGAGCCGATTCGGGCGCCGGGATAATCCCTTCGCTGCGGGCAAACTGGAGCGCTGCATCGAAGGTCGCCAGTTGCGGCACCGCCACCGCTTCGATCAAGCCGGCGTTATAAAGGGCGCAGATGCTGGGCGCCATGCCATGGTAGCGCAAGCCGCCAGCATGAATGGGCGGCGGAACGAACTCGTGACCCAGGGTGTGCATCTTGACGATTGGCGCCATCTTGGCGGTATCGCCGTAATCGAAAGTATAGACGCCCTTGGTTAATGAGGGCGTCGCCTTCGGCTCCACTGCCAGCAGGCGCGTGCGTTGACCGTTGCGCAGGTTCTCGCGCAGGAAGGGATAGGCAATGCCGCCGAAATTCGACCCGCCGCCCACGCAGCCGATGACCACGTCGGGATATTCACCTGCCATGTCCATCTGCTTCAGCGCCTCTTCTCCAATTACCGACTGGTGAAGCAGGACATGGTTGAGCACCGACCCCAAGCCGTATTTCTTGGCGCCGTTGGAGGTCGCTGCCACTTCGACCGCTTCCGAGATGGCAATCCCCAGCGAACCGGGGCTGTCGGGGTCGGCGGCGAGCACCTGGCGACCGTAATGCGTCTGGTCGGTTGGGCTGGCAAACACCTTTGCGCCGTAGGTTTCCATCATCACCCGGCGGTAAGGCTTCTGCTGGTATGAGACCTTCACCATGTACACTTCCAGGTCCAGACCAAAGAAGTTACACGCCATTGCCAGCGCGGAGCCCCACTGACCGGCGCCGGTTTCGGTAGTCATGGCTTTGGTGCCGCCGATTTTGTTGTAAAACGCCTGGGCGATGGCTGTGTTTGGCTTGTGGCTGCCGGCAGGCGAGACCCCTTCGTGTTTGTAATAGATATGCGCCGGGGTGCCGAGCGCCTGTTCCAGGCGGCGGGCGCGGATGAGCGGCGTTGGGCGGTACAGCTTGTACACTTCGCGCACTTCCTGGGGAATTTCGATGTAACGCTCAGTGCTCACCTCTTGCAGTATCAGCTCCATGGGAAAGAGCACTGCCAGGAAGTCCGGCGTCACCGGCTGCAGCGTCTGCGGGTGGAGCACAGGCGCCGGCGGGACGGGATTATCGGCGTTGATGTTGTACCAGAACTTGGGGACATCCGCCTCAGACAGTAGAAAACGGGTTTGATCAGACATGGCAATTCTCTCCTTTTCTATGATGATTTAAAAAATCAGCGTCCATCCCGCTGGGGACGAACGCTGCCTGTCCGTGGTGCCACCCCGGTTAGGCTGACTGCCAACCATACTGCTTAATCAAAAATCCCGCCGGTGTTGCGACGGGATCAAGAGCCAGCCTCACTCGTTGCGGGTACGACCCATACATTGGGTTTATACCCTTTACCCTGATAACGGTGGTAACTCCGGCGCGGGCTACTCCGAACATCTCGTTTTGCCCTGCAACTCCAAGGTCCATTCACTATCACCGTACAGGCGAAGCTCTCACCATTTGCTCCGCTCTCTGGACTGCCGTGCGATACTTACTCGTCCTTTTCGCAGTCTTTGGTTATTAAGTTGGGGGAATTATATAGAGTAACTCAAATTTGTCAAGAGTGTTTTTTTCTCACTTTTACCCTTTTCCCTTGGAGATCAGGGAACATTCCCCGCGCCCTTCGGGCGAGGGTCAGGGCGAGGGAATGTCCTCATCACGCCAGCCAGACCGCTCCAGTATCCTGAAGATCGAAGGCAAGGGATCTCTCTCTCCGGCTGGAATCGCCTCTCGGTGAACCTCCACCCAGTCTGCCTCCGAAAAATGCGGGAACCACACATCACATTGGAAGGTTGCCTGCACGATGGTCAAGTATAGTCGCTGCGCCAGCGCCATCGCCTGGGCGTAAATTTCGCCGCCGCCGATGATGAAAACTTCGCTTTCACCTGCCTGGCGGGCGGCATCCAGGGCGGCGGGCAGCGAAGGCGCCCAAAACGCCCCTGGCGGCAGCGCCTTTGGGCTGCGGCTGACCACAATGGATATCCTCCCCGGTAACGGCTTGCCAATCGAGTCGTACGTCTTCCTTCCCATGATCAGATGATGCCCCATGGTCAGCTCTTTGAAGCGCTTCAGGTCGGAGGGCAGCCGCCAGGGGACAGTCCCCCGGAAGCCAATCCCGCGGTTGAGGTCCATCGCGGCGATGAGTGCACAAATCATACCGAGATGGGCGCCTTGATAGCGGGATGCGCCTGGTAACCGACCAGCTCGATATCGGGGTAATCGAAGTCGAACAGGCTGCGCACTGCCGGGTTCAACCGCACCTCAGGCAGCGGATAGGGCTGACGGCTGAGCTGCAACTGCGCCTGCTCCAGGTGATTGAGGTATAGGTGGGCGTCCCCCAGGATGTGCACAAATTCGCCCGGCGCCAGCCCACACACCTGGGCAACCATCATGGTTAGCAGCGAATACGAGGCGATGTTGAACGGCACGCCCAGGAAGATATCTGCCGAGCGCTGAATCATCATGCAGGAAAGGCGCCCATTGGCAACGTAGAACTGAAAGAGCAGGTGGCAGGGCGGCAAAGCCATTTTGTCTATCTCGCCGACGTTCCAGGCAGAAACGATGAGCCGCCGCGAGTCTGGGTTGCGCCGAATCGCCTCGACCACCTGGCTCATCTGGTCAATCGTCCTGCCGTCGCCAGCCCGCCAGGCGCGCCACTGCACGCCATACACCGGTCCCAGCTCACCCGTTTCGTCTGCCCACTCATCCCAGATGGAAACGCCATGCTCCTTGAGATAACGGATGTTGGACTCGCCCCGCAAGAACCACAGCAGCTCATAGACCACCGATTTGAAGTGAATCTTCTTGGTGGTCACCAGCGGAAAGCCCTCTTGCAGGTCGAAGCGCATCGGGTAGCCAAAGACGGAGAGCGTGCCGGTGCCGGTGCGATCCGCCTTGCGCACGCCGTTCTCCAAGACGTATTTCAACAGCTCCAGGTATTGTTTCATACAGCGACACCATTAAGATGTGTTTAGCACGTTTAGCACCTGCTGCGGGTCCAAAGGCTGATCGCGCCCCTGCCAGAGGTGAGACCTTCCTGGCAGGTCGCGCGTATCCCAAAACAGCGCGATGCCATTGCCATCGGGGTCTTGAAAGTGCATTTCCCAGCAGATCAGATGGTCAATGAGCGTAACGTTGACGCCGGCATCGGTCAGGAGTTTATAGGCTCGAGCGAACTCGCTTTGGCTGGCAAGCTCAAAGCGCACAGCGTACAGACCAACGCCCTCAACGGAACTACCCGGGGCATTTGCGCCCTGGTTTTGCAGGGCAATCACGTGATGCGCCTGGCTGTTCGTCAGGAAGGCGTACGTACGCCCCGTCTTCTCCACCAGCTCCATCCCCAAGAAACGGATGTAGAACTGGATTGCCCTTTCCAGGTCACGCACTTTGAGGTGAACTCCGCTAAGCTGCGCCTGGTAGGGAGGGCGGTCAGGCAGCCCCAAAACCCCCGCCTCCTCCAGGCGGCTGGACAGCCAGGCGCTGACTCGCTCCAGACACTCTGCGTTCATGGCATGATCCATCTGATTGAGCAGGCGGGTTTCCAGCTTCACCGGCAATGCCGCCAGCAACTGGCTCGCCGCGCGCCCAATGCCCACCGGGCAAACACGGTCTTGCAAGCCATGAAGCTGCAGCACCGGTTTCCCCTGGTAACGCTTTGCTGCGCCGACCAAGGCGCGTATCTCCGGCGTGACCTGCCCGCTGACCAGGATCAAGCCTGCTGCCAGCTCTGGCTCGCTCAGAAACACGCTCAGCGCAATCACCGCGCCCTGGCTGTAGCCGAAAAGGTAAACCTGACTGGGATCGAACTTCAGTTCACGCGCCGCTTCCCTCAAAAAAGTCATCACTTCGCCGCGGCTGTATTCCGCCTGAGCCGCGTTGACAAATGACACCGAGCGGATACGCTCAACGTTGAACCAGGCATTTTGACCTCCCGCCTGGAGCGGCGGGCGCAGGCTCAGAATCATCAAACGGTCATCGAAGTGATTCGTCAGCCGTAAAAAGTCGACCTCGTTGAGGTCGTAGCCGCAGAAGAGCGCCAAAGCCGGCGGCTTCCTCAGGTTCAAGCGCGGGCGCCTTAACAAATAATCCAGGCAGAGTTGAGGCGTCTCTTCGACCATGGCTCTACTTTACTCGATTTTCAAGTGTTATGCAACTGCCATTTTATCAGGGGGCTTGGTCGCCACACCTGCCCACGCTGCAGCCCGGTAAGCAAATTGCCGTCTGAAAGAAAGCTAGCTTAGCTCGAAAAATAAACGCATGGTGAAAAGTAACGCCAATCTATTGACAGGTGAAATTCCCTGGTTAAAATAAGGACATCAAGGAGGCAACATGCCACTCTACGAATACATTTGCCTGGATTGTGGAAACCGGTTTGACGCACTCCGACCGATGAAGGAAGCCGATAAACCAATCCTGTGCACCGCCTGCACCAGCGACCACACCGCGCGCCAGCTCTCACTGTTCTTCGCCCAAAGCGATGGGCGCAGCGTAGCTGGAACGAGCGGCGGCGGCTGCGCCGGCTGCGCTGGAGGTTCCTGCGCCACTTGCGGGCATTAATTTTTACCATCCTGCCCGATTAATACCAAAAACCAAATAGAAAGGTTAAAGACGCCATGGAGTACACCAACTTAGGACGCACGGGTTTAAAGGTAAGCCGATTGTGCCTCGGCACCATGAATTTTGGTCCCCTGACCAGCGAAGAAGACAGCTTTGCCATCATGGATAAGGCGCTCGAACTCGGCATCAACTTCTTCGATACCGCCAACGTTTACGGCTGGAAGACGGGTGAAGGCGTTACCGAGAAAATTATCGGACGCTGGTTTGCCCAGGGCGGCGGGCGCAGGGAAAAAGTGGTCATTGCGACCAAAGTGTACGGCAAAATGGGCGAATGGCCCAACGAAAGCCGCCTTTCGGCGCTGCACATTCGCCGCGCGTGCGAGGAAAGCCTGCGCCGTTTGCAGACCGATCACATCGATCTCTACCAGATGCACCACATCGACCGCGACACTCCCTGGGAGGAAATCTGGCAGGCAATGGAGCAGCTCGTCTCAGCGGGCAAAGTGATCTACGTGGGTTCGAGCAACTTCTCCGGCTGGCAGATTGCCCAGGCGCAGGGCGAAGCCCGCCTGAGGAACTTCATGGGGCTGGCTCTGAGCAGAGCCTCTACAACCTCAACGCCCGCATGATCGAACTGGAAGTGCTGCCCGCCTGCCGCGCCTTTGGGCTGGGCGTCATCCCCTGGAGCCCGCTGGCTGGCGGACTCTTAGGCGGCGTACTGCAAAAGATTAGCGAAGGGCGCCGCGCCAATGAACACATGCAGAAAGAAATCGACCAGCACCGTGCGCAGCTCGTCGAATACGAAGCGCTGTGCAAGGAGCTTGGCGAAAAGCCCGCCGATGTTGCCCTGGCGTGGATGCTGCACAACAAGGACATCACCTCGCCCATCATCGGACCCCGCACGATGGAACAATTGACCGGCAGCCTGAGGGCGCTCGAAATTCACCTCTCTGATGAGACCATGGCAACCCTCAACCGCATCTGGCCTGGTCCTGGCGGCGAAGCGCCCGAAGCTTACGCCTGGTAGTCGCTAAAGGAAATCCAGTTAGCCAGCCCTTGCAAAGTTATGAGGGAATTTAGAAGTACTGTTTACGAAAACAACGACAAAGTAAGTCATGCAGTTTCAGAATTTATACGAGAAACTGCATTATTAAATTGTCCTCTCGCCTTGCGCCCTTTCAATCGTTTTGACACCGCCAATACTGATTGGTGGTTAATTCCTTCAAGCGAATATCCCGCCTACAAGTTTGCTAAATTGTGTTTTCATCGTTATCCCCGAAACACAGATAGTATGCTTTACACTGGTTTTTATGTTGAAAAGGGCCTTTCGCCTCAATTGTCAAATTTGCCTGATGTTCAAAAGAAATACATCATGGGCAACGATTGGTTTTGGCATTCTTTTTTGAAGCAGACTTCCGAAGGGGTAGTAAGTCAAATAATTGAGCAAGTTTGCAGAAATACTGAAGCCGAAATTCGTATCTTGATAGAAGCAAACGAATTTAATAAAGTCCCAGAACCTGATATGGAGCGCCATGCCCCTAGTGATACGGCAGAGTTTTCAGTTTTCCCAACAAATCAGCAATGGAAAGTAATACAAGAAGGTCAAGGCGTATTGTCAAAACTAAGCCACGCAACCAGCATGAGCGAACTCAGCCAACAATTTTCAGCAATTAATGATTTGCGTTTTTATTGGGTTGACTTGGTAATGGGTGTTCGATTGAAGTATGCAGATAAGCATGGTTGGTTTGCTTCAAGCATTTGGGAAAACGCCTTAAAGCCCTGGGTTATCTTGTTCAAATAAAGGCTGGCTAAAAAAGCGTACAGCGGACGGTGGGAATTCTGCGACATTTTCAGGCTTTTTCTACGCCCAAGTGGCTACGCTCTTTTTTTTTACCTCTTTCGAGCGTTTTTGGGGTCAGGCGCTGCCTTCGATGACTTTCCTGACGAACGCCGCCAAAAAGACCATCAGGCTGCCCCATAGCAGAAGCGGAATGCTGAGCAGCGCCAGCGACCTGCCGCTCAATTGCGACAGGCTGAACGTGGGACCCGCCGTCGTTGCCCCTGCCAAGCGCTCTGCGCTTTGCCCGGTTGCGGTGGGCGTTTGCGTCGGCGCGGCAGTCTGAGTGGGCGCGGGGAACAGCAACTCGAAGGTCGCCTCCAGGCTGGGCGCCGGCGTATCCGCTGCAGCGGCGCTTGCTTCGGGCGTTGGGCTCTCGCCGGCAAGTCCTTCGGGAGTGGACGTCGCCTCGCCTTGCGGTGTTGGCGTGGGCGTGAGCGGCAACACCCTGCCCGGCGAAACGGTGGTCGCCAGCGGATAAGGGTTATACTCGCCGCCGGGCGGTATCGTGCCGATGGGATACGGATTCGGCGTATCGGTGTCCTTCGGCAGAGAAGCGCTGGTCATCGTGCTGGTGGGTGTGCTGGTGCGGACTGGCTGCCCGGGCGATGTCGCCGTGGCGGTCGCCGTGGGCACCCCATAACCCGCCGAGACCGGACCGATGATCACCCACTCGCCGTTCAAGTCGATGATTTCCAGTTTGTAATAATAAGTCACCCCGCGGGTGACCATATCATCGAGGTAAGTGTAGGTGATGCCTTCGCCCTGAATTGATTCGGAAAGCACAAAAATCAGCCGCTCATAGATGCCATTGGCGCTGGTGCTGCGCAGGACATAGAACCCGCTGTTATTGACCTCCGATGTGGTCGCCCATTCCAGTTCGATGCCATCCGCAACCGACCTGGCGCGAAAATAATCGATCACCGCCGCAGCCCTGGCAGGCTGTGTGAAAGTCAAAAGCAACGATATCAGCAGAACAATCCGAGATACTGTTCTCATGGGCTGAAAGTTATCGTCTATATCTTACCACAACGAATGTGCAACACTTGCATTACATAAAACTTGCAAGAACGTTATCAAAAGCCCTTGCTTTTCAGCAAAACCCCTTCTATAATCTCAGTATGAGCCAAGCATCGACCCTGTTCCGCTTGCAGCAAATTGACAGCCAGATGGATACCCTGCGCGCCCGCCTCGCCGAGCTGGAAGAACTGCTCAAGGACCAAGCGGCGCTGCAGGCGGCTCAGGAAAAAGCCCGCCAGGCTGAAGCCCAGCTCGAAGAAGACCAAAAAAAGCTCCGCCACGCTGAAACCCAGGTGCAGGATCACCGCTTCAAGATCGAACAGGATGAATCCACGCTCTATTCCGGCAAGATTCGTAATCCAAAAGAATTGCAAGATTTACAGCATGAAGTCGCTTCATTGAGGAACTATCTAGCAATCCTGGAGGATCGCCAGCTCGAACTGATGATGGTGGTCGAAGAGTCCGAAAAAGCTCTCCTGGCAGCCCGCCAGGAGCTGCTCACGGTTCAAGCCAGGACGGTGGAACAAAACGCGCAGCTCTTATCCGAAAAGAGCAATCACCTGCGCAGCCTGGAGCGGCTGGAAATCGAACGGCAGGCTGCCAGCGCCGCCCTGACGGCTGAGGAATTGCAGCTTTACACGCAACTGCGCCAATCGCGGCGCGGCGTTGCCGTTGCCCGCATCGTTGACCGCACCTGTTCAGCGTGCGGCGCGATGCTGACGCCCGCCCTGATTCAATCCGCCAGCTCGCCTACGGTGATGGCGCGCTGCGCCACCTGCGGGCGCATTCTCTTTCCAGGCTAAGGAGCTTTGGGAGTTCAGTCATGAGTCGAGTGCTTGACCTTTTACGGGAACCTTTCTGGCAGGGCTTTATCGCCGGGGCGCTGTTCATCATCCTGATCAGGCAGGTGGTCGCCTTCCTGCCCTGGTTATTCAAAGTCATCCGAAAAAGCGTGCAGCGCGCCCGCGAAAGAGCCATCACGGGCATCGGCACGCAAATGCGCCGGGATGTCTTTACCTATGCGCAGCGCCAGCACTTGGCAGCGCTGTTCTTCCCGCTGGATGAAATCCTCATCACTCCGCGCGTGCTAACGCCGCCCGTCGCCGCCTTCTCCGATGACACTCCCGAACTGGCGTTGGAGGATGTGGTGTCCCTGACCATCCCCTACCTGCCCGATTGGCCTCAAATGGGGGCTTTATACGGCGCGCCCACCCTCACGCTCCCCGAAGCGCTCGAAGAAGGCGCTAACCTCATCCTGCTCGGTCACCCGGGCATGGGTAAAACCGTTGCCCTGGCAAGCCTGGCATTGACCATCGCCCGCAGAGACCCCGCCGCCGGCAAGCTAAACGACTATACCCCCGTTTTGCTCCATGCCGCCGACCTGCTCCCCCGCTTGAAAACCAAGAAGACGCCTGCCCCAGTCCAGGTTTTGTGCGCGGCAGTCTCGCACTACACCTCGAAACGGACTGCGGCGCAATTGCCATCGTTCATGAAAAACGCCCTGGCAAACGGCAGAGTGCTCTTGCTGCTCGATGGCTATGACGAAGCCGGCGTCGAGGATCAGAATATCCTCAATGGATTCATTCAGACCCTGCTCGAAACCTACCCGCTCCTGCGGCTGGTCGTCGCCGCCATCCCCGGCAGCTTCACCCGCTTGCATCAATTGGGCTTGGCGCCGGTTGCCATCGCCGCCTGGAGTGAAGCGGAACGCAACAGGTTCATCCAGCGATGGCTCGAAAAATGGCGCACCTATGGAAACCCGCCCGAAACCCCCGCAGGAGAAAAAATCGATCCGCTGCTGCTGCTGAGCTGGCTGAGCCTGCGCGAGGTCAGCCTGACCCCCCTGGAGCTGACCCTCAAAGTTTGGGGCGCGCTGGAAGGCGACACGCTGGGACCTGAGATTCCCAACCTGATCGAAGCCCATCTGCGGCGCCTCACGGCAGGCATCCCAGACGCCACGGCAGTGCTCGAACGCCTGGCAGTCCAGATGATCACCAATAAACAGACCGTTGTCCCCGAACGGGAAGCCGCCACCTGGGTCAGGAAGTTCGCCGTATTGCCAGCCCAGGAAGCGGCAGAAGGCGTAGCAGCCCCGAAGCGGAAGAAATCAGCCGCGGCGGAGCTGTCGAGCGCGGTCTCCGACACCCTGTACCGCCTGGAAAGCAGCGGAATCCTGGTGCAGCAAAGCGACCATTCGCTGCGGTTTGCCCATTCAGTCTTTATGTTTTACCTGGCGGGCATCGGATTCGCCAGGTCGGGGCTGATGAATATCCTCGCCGAACAGCCCGACTGGTTCGGCAAGTACGAAACGCTGGGGTTTGTAGGCTGCTTCGAGGATGTCACTCCGGTGGTGCAGGTCATCATGGGGATGGACCAGGAGCCCACGCACTCTAAATCGCTGCGCGTGGGTCGCTGGCTGCGCATCTCGCCCAAACAGGCGACCTGGCGCGGGCTGGTCATGCGCTACCTGGTTGACCTGCTGCATCGCGAATACCTGACGCTGGGCATGAGCGGCAGAGCATTGACCGCGCTGGCGCTTTCGGGCGATCCAGGCGTCAACGTGCTGTTCCGGCAACTGATGAAGGGCAATTTCACCCACATCAAGCTGCTGGGCGCGCTGGGCGCTGGAATGGTATTCGACAGCAAGGCTGTCAGCGACCTGGAAGGACTTTTCATCGAGAATGATGTCTTGCTGGGAGGCGCAGCCTGCCTGGCGCTGGTTGCCATCCACACCAGGCAATCGCTGGAAACGGTGATGGCGCTGCTGATGCACGGCTCTGAGCCGCTGCGGCGCGCTGCCGCAGAAGCTCTGGCAAACGATGAGAAGGAAGGACATCCCGTGCTGGAAGCCGGCGCTTCCCTCGCCGAGGATTTGCTGGCGCGCCGGGCAGTGGTGTATGGCTTGGCGCGCGTCCGCCAGCCCTGGGCGGTGAGCCTGCTGGAAAAGATGGAAATCGAGGACTCGCAATGGGTGGTGCGCACCGCCGCCTCGCAGGCATTAGAAGACCTGCGAAAGCCTAACCTGGGCATTCCGCGACCGACAGCCCGCCTGCACGAGCAGCCCTGGCTGGTGGAGTACGCTGCCAGGCGCGGCATGGGCATTGCCCCCGGCAAGCCGGCGATGGACATGCTGGTCAGCGCGCTGGAAAACGGCGAAGCCAGGGAACGCCTGCATTGCCTGGAGTATTTCCGTCTGACCGGCATCCAGGGCTACCTGCCGCAGCTCTACCAGGCTTATTACGGTGGTCAGGCAGTGCTGCGCGAAACGGCGTTCAACACCCTGTGGCATTTCGCTGCCGCAGGCGAGGCGTTGCCCCCTGCCATTCAATTCGGCTTGGGCTGATTAACCGCTCATGCGGTTGAGAAGGCGCTGCTGAACGACGGCGGCATCCACATCCAAGATCGAAACGAGCTTTTCTCTGCCCGTTTCACCTGCCACGATATCGAGCCTGTCAACTGGGGCGCCGAGCACATCCGCCAAGAATTCGATCAATGCCCGGTTCAAATCCCCCTTTTCAGAAGCCGTCAGGCGAATCCTGACCACGCCGTTGTCCATCACCTCGACGATTTCATTCGCCCGCGCCCGCGGCGTGATGCGAACCGCCAACGCCGCCCCGCCTTCGCCGCCAACAAACCGGTGTTCTTTCTTAGCCATGCACTTCGCGCTCCCTTGATGGTGAAGTAACAGCTTTATTTTACCCCAGAACGCCTTAGCAGGAGGGTCACATCGACCGCAATAAGGCAATCAGAATCTGCCCCACGACCTGCACCAGCACCAGCAGGATGAAAGGGCTGAAATCGATCATGCCGGTCTGCGGCAGCAGCCTGCGGATGGGGTTGAGCAAGGGGTTGATGATTCGGTCCAGGTTCTCCCGGATCGGATGATACGGCGACAGGAAATAAGAGAGAAACACGTTCACAATGACCAGGATGGTGATCAACCGGATGAGCATGTCTATGACAATGATGATAAAGTCCATGTCCGATTCCTTTTCTATTCGTATTTTCTCGGTCCGAAGATGCTCGTCCCAATGCGTACCCAGGTGGCGCCTTCCTCGATAGCCACTTCAAAGTCGCCGCTCATGCCCATCGAAAGCTCCCGCCAATCCGCCTCGGGGAGGCGGCGGGAGAGAAATGCCTGGAACTGCCTCAGGCGGCGAAAGTACGGGCGGGCAGGTTCTGCCTCGCTGAAATAGGGCGCCATGCCCATTAAACCACACACTGCCAGGTGTTGAAAAGCGGTCATCTGCCTGATTTCGTCAAGGCACGCCTCCCATGCCGTCTCCTGCCAGATTGGAAAGCCAAATTTGGTTGCCTCGCCTGCCAGGTTACACTCGATGAGCGCCGGCAATCGGATGCCCATCTCGCCGGCAAAGCGATCCAGGCGCGCCGCCAGTTTCAGGCTATCCAGCGAGTGCAGGTAATCAAAATAGCGGCAGACCAGGCTGGCTTTGCGCGACTGTACATGACCGATCATGTGCCACGATACCTGCGCCGACACCGCTTCGATCTTAGGTATCGCTTCTTCGGCGTAGTTTTCGCCCAGGCAGGTCGCTCCTGCGGCAACCACCGCTTCGACTGCTTCCAGCGGCTGCGTTTTGGTCACCACCACCAGCCTGACGGATTCAGCCTCCCGCCCCGAGCGGCGCGCAGCCGCTTCAATGCGCTCCATCACCTGGTGATAGTTCTGTTGGATGACGGCGTATGAATCCCATCCTGGCATACTCATCCCTTGCCCAGGCTGATCAAAACGCCAAAGCGACCTGTTTTGCCGCCTTCGCCGCGGTGCGAAAACCAGTCTTCCAGGTGGCAGGCAGTGCAAATTCCGGCGGTTTCAATCTGGCTGACGCCGCATTGCTCCAGGAGGAGGCGATTGGCAGCCCACAAATCGAATTGTACCCCACCCTCCACGGCGTTCAAGAGAGCGGGCGCATCTGCGCCAAAGACCTGCGCCGCCTGGGCGGCAACTTCTGCGCCAACCGGGTAATGATGGGCGGCAATCGAAGGACCGATTGCCGCCAGGATATCTGCCGGCAGCGAGCCAAATACCTGCTGCATGCGCTGCACGGCGTTGCGCGCCACGCCCTTGAGCGTGCCCTGCCATCCGGCATGGGCAATTCCAATCACCCTGCGGACTGGATCGTAAAGCAGGATGGGGACGCAGTCGGCAAAACGCATGAACAGCGCCACGCCGGGCTGGTTGGTCAGGATGGCATCTGCCTTCTGGTGAGCGACGTGAGGCTGGCGCGGCGCCTGGGCAATCACCACCTCGCCGCTGTGCACCTGCCACACGTCATACATCGCTTCAGGGGGATGATGGAGCGCCTCGAAGACCCTTTGGCGGTTGATTTTCACCCTGCCGGGGTCATCGCCAACTGTTCCGCCGACGTTCAACTCAGCCCAGGGAGAAGGGCTGACCCCGCCCTGGCGAGTGAAGGCGCCATGCGCCACCCGCGCCTCGTCCAGGATGTCGAAGGTGAAATAACGAACAGCGCCATGACTTCGAAAAGGCATCGGCGCTCACATCCTGAGTTCGGGGGCTGCTGGCTTTACCGTTCCTTGCTGCGCCTGGTGGCGCTTCAGCTTTTGCTCCATGAAGTCACGCGTCTCGCGCATCGATTCCTCCGCCATCGGATAACCAAACCAGGCGGTGAAGAATCCGAACATGCCTCCGGTGACGGCGCGCAGCAGCGGGGTGCTCTCGCGAAACGGGATCAGGCTGAGGGGCGGCTGGCTGATCAACTGGCTGACGCCGTCAAAGCCAATGGGGGCTAACCCTAATACGACCCATAAAAACCAGGGAATAGATTTGATTCGCCGACCGCTGGCTGAAAATACCAAACCAAACGCCAGGATGCCCAGGTAGATGGAAACATCCCGTTCGCACAAGGCAATTTTGTAACCCAGGAATTCATCACCAATGAAGCTGCGGGCGGACAAGAGGTCGGCTTCATCCAGATGGGTGGCTTCGCCATAAGGGATAACGCCCGGCAGGTTCACCTCCGAGCGCGGATAGACAGTCTGCTCGCCAAAGAGGAACCAGGACCTGAACGCCAACTGGTGGCACACATAGCCATACGAACGGTAGAGCCAGTTCGCAGGCGTCGTCCACCCCACCTTCATCAACACCGGCGCCAGAAATGCCAGCCCCACATAGAAGAAAACGAAAAGATTGAACATGGTCAGGTAATTCCGTGACAGCCACAGGGAGAAGCGGTCTGCTTTGCCCCATGAGACGGGAATGCTGATTTCGCCGCGCTGGATGGCTAAGTCGAGGGCGGCGTCCTTTTCCTGCCGGTCCTTGAGGGCGCGCAGGGTAATTTCCAGGTCTTGAGGGTGGATGGGGGCGCGCAGCGTATAGGGTCCAATCACCACCACCGGCACGTCCTGGTCGTATTTCTTCTTCAGGCGCTCATCCTGATCGATGTCAATGACGCGCACAGTGTGCGGCACTTTCTCCTGCAGCGCACTCAACGCCTCCAGCGCCTCATCGCACAAGTGACACCCGTCCCGTGAATACATGACGACTTCAATCACCGTTCACTCCAATTTTTTCGAGATATTCATCCAGCGTCTTTTCGGATAGCTGTCCCAGGTGCACCGCCTGCACGACTCCCTGGGCATCCAGGAAATAGGTGGTGGGCAGCCCATAGACCTGGTATTGCTTGATGACCGCGCCGCCGGAATCGATGAGGATGGGAAACCTGAGGTCGGCTTCTGCGGCAAAATCCTGAACCACCTGGGCATCTTCCTCATAGTTGACCGCCAGCACCATCATCTTCTGGCGGTAACCTTCATACCGCCTGTCCAGGAGCGGCATCTCCTCCAGGCATGGGCGGCACCAGGTCGCCCAGAAATTGACCACCACAGGCATGCCGGCGTAATCTGCCAGCCTGACGGATTCCCCAGAGGCGGCGGTCAGCTCGAAATCCGGCGCTTTTCTGCCCATCAGCGCCAAGCCTGCGCCGCTTTGTTCCTGGCTTGCTGGTTCGACCTTCGGTTTCACGCCGCCTGCCAGAATCAGCAGACCTGCCAGGATGCCCAAGCCAAAGCCCCCTGCCAGGAGAAGGATGTTCCTGTTCCAAATGCGCAACACGAGCTTACAAACCTAAGTCAATGAAAAAGCCAAACCGGCTGAGCGTTTGAAAAGTGCCCAGCAGCAGCATGGCGCCGACGATGACCAGCACCACCCCCATGCTGATTTCAACGATGCGCATTGCCTTCCCATACCGCCGCAGGATGGCGGTCACCCAGCCAATCCCCAGCGCAGCGACCAGGAAGGGAATTGCCAGTCCGGCAGAATACGCCGATAACAAGGTGGCGCCGTGATACACCGAGCCGCCCGTGAAGCTCAGCGTCAGGATGGCGCCCAGCACCGGACCCACACAGGGCGACCAGCCGGCTGAAAAAAACACGCCCATCAGCGCCGAGGAAAGATACCCTAACCGCTGGTCAGGAGCAGTCTGGCGGCGGGTGTCATATTCCAGCCAGGGGATGCGGAAGATGCCGATCATGTGAATGCCAAACAGGATGACGATGGCGCCCCCGACCTTCGCCAGGACGGTGCGGGCGCTGTACAACAGCCCTCCCAGGGCTGAAGCCGCCACCCCCAGCAGGATGAACACCACGCTGAACCCCAGCACGAAAAACAAACCATGCAGCAGCGTCATCCACCGCTCTGAGCCTGCCGCCCGTCCGGAACCGGCTGAGCGCCCTCCCAGGTAGCCAATATACGCCGGCACCAATGAAAACACGCATGGAGACAGGAAAGAAGCCAATCCTGCCAGGAATGCCAAGCCAATGCTCACGTTACTGATTTCCATAGAACAATTACACCTCAACCACCTCGATTGCTGTACCCCGCTCGCCCGTTTGGGTAATATCCGCCGCGCCGACCTCATACTTGACGACAGGGTTGGTCCAGCGGAAAATCCACTTGGCGTTCTCCGGGCTGACGTTGACGCAGCCATGCGACCTGGGAACGCCGTAATCGTTATGCCAAAAGGTCGAATGGATTGCCACGCCGCCGGTGACGAAGATCGACGTCCAGCCGATGCCCGGCAGGTCGTAACCAGCGCCCGTTGTGCCCCCGCTCATTTGCAGTGAAATGTACTTGCGGGTCACCTGGTGCTTGCCCAGCGGCGTTGACCATTTATCCACCGGGTTGCCCAGGTAATCGAACTTGGCGCCGGTCGAAACCCGGCAATAGAACACCTCGGTATCGCCCTCATAGCAGGACAGCGATTGCGAGAGGACATCTACCACGATGCGCTTGTTTTCGACTTCGGGATGAATAGGCTCTACTTCCTCCGGCAGAATCGGTCGAAAGGCTTCTGCTGGAACCCAGAGCATATCCACCCCGCCATAGAAATTTGGATTGACCCGGTAGAACACCTGCCCCTGTTCATTCGTCCGAATGCGATCGACCCAAAACACCTGCTGATAATAAACCCGCACGGGCAGACCAAGCTCTTTTTTGGTCTTGACCCAGGAATTCGAGGAGGGGGGATTTTCCAGGATGACATTGGCATAGGGGACGGTGACTTCCATCCACATGCCCTTGCCTATCGCCGTCTCACGCAGCTCCTGGATGGGCTGGTTGGGCTGATAATAAACCGGCTGGAGGTCGGATGAGTAAATGAACCCATCCGGCGTTTCGACCCAGCGCTGGTTGATGTAATAGGGCTTTCTGCCTACCACCTCGCGCAGCCAGGGAACGACGGCATCCTCGTATAAGGCGCCCACCGTTTCGCTATCGGCGTCCGGGCGCTTCTTGATGGTCACCTTCCCTTCGACGCAGACCCTGCCCAGCCGCACCCCTGCCGGAAAGTCCGGGATAAGCGCTGCCGGCTTCGCCAGGGCAGATATCAAGCCCCAGGGTTTAACGTGATAGCCAGCCAGCCCAAGGGCAGCCAGCTTGATGAAATTACGGCGCGAAAGGATATCGTTGCTCATGGGCATCGTAAACCTCAATCACAGAATGCAAGGATACCCTCAAAAAAGGCATGGGTCAATAGGTTGGTGAATAAATATTAAGCCGCGCTCATTCGAGCGCTTCCTGGAACGCCTGGATGAATTCATCCCGGCTGACGCGACCTATCCATTGCTTCAAAACGTTGCCTTCGCCATCCAGCAGCACGAAGTGTGGCTGCACGCGAAACCCAAGAGCCTTCTTGAACGGCTCATTGTCTTTGTCATCGATATCCAGGTAAGTGAACACGATTCGACCATCATATTCTGATTCCAGCCCATGCACGATGGGCGCCATCGAACGGCAAGTCCCTCACCAAAAGGCAAAGAACTCGACCAGTTGCACCTTGCCAGCAGCCAGCTTCACCGTTGCCGGGTCGGTTGCCTCCAAAGCGGGGCGCGGCGTGGGCGAAGCAGCCAAAACCTCAGCGGCGGGTTCTTCCTGCAGCGGATAGGTTTCGAGCGTTTGCATCGTTGGGGTGGAGGCAGGCGTGACCGTTTCGGTTTGCGCAGGTTCGGCAGCGCAGCCCGCCAACGACAGCGCCGCCAGCAGTATGACCCAGACGAATACCGATTTAGCGCGCTCTACGCCGAATGTTTTCATCCGTTTTCTCCTTTGAGTTAAGATTAAGACGTATTCTATCATCAGGACAATCATTGTCAAGTTACTCCGTTTCCTGCAGCGCTGAACCGCCGATCCCTGGCAGCGAAGCGCCGCATTTACCGTCACGCATTGCCTTGACAGACGCCCCTATCCCTCGTAAACTCTCCCCCACATGGACAAGATCACCCGGCATTGGACACTTCTGACCATCCTCATCCTTGCCCTGGGCGCAGCCTGGATGTGGGTCACAGCCCGTTACTTTACTCCCCAGGATGCACGTTCGGTCATCCAGGCGCATACCGGCTTTACAGCGCCCAATTTCACCCTGACCACCGCCGCAGGCGACGCCCTCAGCCTGGCAGATTTTTCTGGGAAGCCGGTCATCATCAACTTCTGGGCAAGCTGGTGCCTGCCCTGCCGGGCAGAGATGCCCGCCCTGCAGCAGGTTTTCAGCGAATACGCCGATCAACAACTGGTCATCCTGGCAGTCAACGCCGCCCACCAGGACACGACCGAGGCGGCATTGAAACTGGCTGAAGAAACGGCGATCACCTTCCCCATCCTGTGGGACCTGGACGGCAGCGTCAATGACGCCTATCAAGTCAACGCCTTGCCAACCACTTTTTTCATTGGCAAAGATGGCGTCATTCAGGATGTCGTCATCGGCGGACCCATCTCCCCTGCCCTGCTGCGAACCAGGGTCGAAAAACTGCTCAATTCCAACTGAACTCGCCCAGAAGGTTTAGTGCATGCTGCCCACTTTGCAACTCGGACCCCTCGCCCTGAACACACCCGGCTTGATTCTGATTATCGGCATCTGGCTGGGGCTGTCGCTTGCCGAAAAAAGGTCGCCAGCACGCGGCGTGCCGTCGGTGCAGCTTTACAACATGTCTGCCCTGGGGATGATCGCCGGCATCCTGGGGGCGCGCCTTGCCTATGTGCTGGCGCATTGGCAGGCATTTCAAGGCAGCCCGCTCAGCATCCTGTCTTTGAACCCAAAGCTCCTGGATGTCTGGGGAGGCGCTGCCCTGGGCGCTGCGGCGATGCTCTGGTACAGCCAGAAGGTTAAACAGCCGCTGCTCAGGATATTGGACGCCTATACGCCTGCCGCGGCGGTCTTCATGATCGCCTGGCATCTGTCGAACCTGGCGTCTGGAAACGCCTATGGGATGCCCGCCGCGCTTCCCTGGTCGATCGACTTGCTGGGGGCGCTGCGCCACCCCGTCCAGGCGTACGAGGCATTGGCAGCGCTGGCAATCCTCGGCTTGCTGCTCAAACTGGATGCCCGGATGAAGTCGAGCGGCAATGAAGGCGCCTTTTTCCTTGCCTTCCTGGCGCTCAGCGCCGCAAGCCGGTTGATCTTCGAAGCCTTCCGCGCCGAAGGTGAACTGCTGTTTGGCGCGGTGCGCAGCGCGCAGGCTGGCGCATGGCTGCTCCTGGCGCTCAGTCTCTTGCTATTGAAGAAACGGTTAAAATTATCCGCTGAACATGCATTGGAGGACAAAAATACTCATGGAAACAGGTTTTGAAGTCCACATTGCCTGCAGCTTCGACGAGGCAGTCGAGCGCGTCACCCAGGCTCTCAAAGCCGAGGGGTTTGGCGTCTTGACCCGCATTGATGTTCACAAGACGCTCAAAGAAAAGCTGGGAGAAGATTTCCGCCCCTATGTCATCCTGGGAGCGTGCAACCCGCCGCTGGCGCATAAAGCCCTCTGCACCGATCCTGTCGTTGGATTGATGCTCCCCTGCAATGTAACCGTCGAAGCCGATCCGGCAGGAGGCTGCCTGGCGCGCATCGCCAACCCCGAAGCCATGCTGCTAATGGGTCAATTAGGTGAAAACAGCGCCCTGCAGGAAGTCGCCCGGCAGGCGCGGCGCAAGCTGGAAAACGTGGCTGAAGCCCTGCTCCAGGCTGAAGCAGGAGCTTCAGGCTGAAGCGGGGGCTACAGGCTAAAGCAAGGCTTCCAGCAAGGAACTGCCCACCCTAAAAAACGTCTTCCGCTGCCAGGTAGAGCTTTTGCCAGCCTAGAAACGCATCGGTTCAGAGCCGCGGGAAATGTTATCCAGGAATTCTTCCCGCGTTGCCAGGTTGTTGCGAAACGCCCCCAGCATGGCAGAAGTGGTCATGCGGGCGTTGTGTTTGCGCACGCCGCGCATCATCATACACAAATGCAGCCCTTCCACCACGACCGCCACGCCTTTGGGCTGCAACAGCGCGTTGAGGAAATCGGCAATTTGGCGGGTCATCCGCTCCTGCACCTGCAGGCGGCGGGCAAAGAGATCGACCACGCGGGGAATCTTGGAAAGCCCCACCACCCTGCCATTGGGCAGGTAAGCCACGTGGGCGCGCCCCAAGAACGGCAGCATGTGATGTTCACACAGGCTGTAAAATTCGATATCGCGGACGATCACCATCTCGTCATAAGTGACCTCGAACAGGGCGTCGTTGATCATTTCGATGGGGTCTTCGCGGTAACCTGCCAGCAGTTCTTCGTACATGCGCGCCACCCGCTCCGGCGTATTCTGCAGACCATGCCGCCGGGGGTTTTCGCCAAAGGCTTCCAGCATTTGAGCAATTGCTTGCTGCACCTTTTCAATGTCCACTGCCGTGGAGGGCAGGCAGCGCGCGATTTCACGGATTTTTTCTGAATCGTAACTCATTCTCAGCCTGTAAGAAAAAGTGGCGAAGGACTCGCTTCGCCACCGGTTATTTCAAGTCCTTGGGTTATCCCAGCACAGGCTCGATGATACCATAAGAGCCGTCGCGCCGGCGGTACAACACGTTGATCGCGTTCGTCCGCGCGTTGAAAAACACGAAGAACGCCTCATGCCCCAGCAGCGCCATTTGCTCGATGGCTTCTGCCTCATCCATCGGGGTCATCACAAACCGCTTCCGTCGGACAATCAATTCTTCAGCTTCTTCTTCCAGTTCTTCTATTGACTCCAGCTCTGGGGCGACTTCAGCCGCTGATTTGCCGTAATTTCTGCCGCGGTAGCGCTTGCCCTTGAAGCGCTCGATTTGCCGCTGCATCTTGTCCACCGCCGAGTCCAATGCGGCGAAGATGTCATCTGCCCGCTCTTCGGTGCGCAAGATAAAGCCCTTGCCGCGGATGGTGATCTGCGCCACCTGGCGGTCTTCTGCGCTGCGCGCCGATTTGACATACGCCAGGTCGACGCGGGCATCGTCGATCGCCGGCAAAAAACGATCCAATTTCGAAACTTTCTTGTTGACGTACTGTTTCAGCCGGTCAGATACATCCATATTCCGCCCAAAAATTTGTACTGCTACAGCCATAGATAATCCTCCAGGAAATAGGTTTTGCTCATGAAGCATCTTCAAGCAGCGACCTCGCAACGGTGACGCCATACACCTCGCTTGCGCCGGCGCTTTTCAACGCAAGGGCGCAGGCTTCCATGGTAGCGCCGGTGGTCGTGATGTCATCCACCACCAACACCCGCCTGCCGCTGACCAGGCGCGGGAGCGCTTCGAAAGACTGAGCCACGTTGAGACGCCTCTCCGCCGCCGGAAGCCCTACCTGCGAGCGCGTCTCCCGCGTTTTCCGCAAACCCCTTGCCAGGTAAGCCAGGTTCAGCCCCAGCGAGAGCGGATAAGCGATCAGGGAAGCCTGATTATATCCACGCTGGCGCAATCGGGCAAGGCTGATGGGCGCCGGGATGACGCAATCGACCTGCCAATTCAGGCTTATCACCAGGCTCAGCAAAGGTCTGGCAAGAATCTCCCCCAGCGATAAATCCCGTTTGTACTTCAAGCGCTGCAAAGCTTTACGCAAAGGACCTGTGTAAGCCGCCCAGGAACGCAAACCGGCATAACGGGGAGGGGTCTCTGCACAGGACCGGCAAACGCCGCCCGCCGGCGCATACCCGCCGCAAATGACGCACAACCTACCCTGAATTGGCTTCACCGCCGCCAGGCACTCTGCGCAAAAACGGGCATGCTCACGCCCGCACCCGGCGCAGCGCGGCGGAAAAATCCAGTCCACTCCCGACCATAATAACTGGTATCCCCCATAAGCCAGGCGGCTGGAAAGCATCATCTAAGAGCACCTCCACGCCCTCGATTACGAACGTCAAATGATTTGTTGAGATTAGCCGCCAGTCGCCGCGCCAAGACCGGAACGGAGCAAGATCAAGACTGCCGGCGTCATCAACACGATACAAATGGACGGCAGAATCAACAGCGCCATCGGAATCAACATCTTCACAGGCGCTTGATGCGCCTTTTCCTCCGCCAACTGCCTTCGGCGGATGCGCATCTGTTCCGCCTGGATGCGCAGCACCTGAGCCATGCTCACCCCAAGCTGCTCGCTTTGAATGACCGCCGCTACAAAGCTGGTCATTTCGGGGATGCCCAGCCGCTCCGCCATATCGCGCAGGGCTTCGCGCCGCGGCTTGCCCAATGAAATCTCACGAATCACCCGTCCAAACGCCTGACCCAATTCGTTATCCCACTTTTCGTACACCTTTTGCATGGCAGCTTCGAAGCCCAAGCCGGCTTCGACGCAAATGGTCAGCAGGTCAAGCGCATCCGGCATTGCCTTGCGTACAGCGTCCTGGCGGCGGTCGATGCGGGATTTCAACATCAAGTCCGGCAGGTAAAATCCCAGCACCGAGGCAGGAATGACGAAGAACAACCCGCCCCTGGCAAAAAGGCTGTCGGGCAGGATTTTTCCCAGCAGGTAAATCACCCCGCCCAGCGGAATGCCAAAGAAGCGTAAAGCGAAGAACACAGTTGGGTCAATGCCGCCCGGGTTGCCCGCCATATCCAGTTTCTTTTTGACATTCTGGATGGCGTTCTGAGGCGTGTAGCGCAAGGCAATTTCGCCCAGCTTGCGCGCCATGGGGAAGATCACCCGCTGAGAAAACGGCTGAGACAGCTCAAGTTCTTCCAGCGTCACGGCTTTGCCTTCCGAGATATACTCCCCCAGCCTTTCCTGCAGAGGATCTGCGCCCTGCGGCGCGCGCAAGCCAATGATAATCAGGATGATCGCAACGATGACAACAACAGCAACCAGACCCAGGATGATCACTCCAGAACTCATCGCATCTTCTCCATTTTCACCTATACTTCGATTTCGCCGATCTTCTTCATGACGTTATAGCCGATGATCACCATCACCGCCGCCACCACCAGGGCGCCGATGCCCAAGAAGGTCCACTGATCTCTCTTGTAGAAATTTTCCATGTAGGGACGATTGGCGAAATACATCGCCAGGATGACCAGCACCGGCAGGACGGACAGGAACTTCGCCGAGAACATCTGTTGAGAGGTCATCACCCGAATCTCGCCCTTGATCCTCACCCGTTCGCGGATGGTCTCAGAGAGCGTATCCAAAATTTCTGCCAGAGCGCCGCCGACTTCACGTTGGACGTTCATGGCGGTGATGACCAAATCCAGGTCCTTGCTGGGAATGCGCCTGAGCAGGTTTTCCATCGCGGTTTCCATCGACAGACCAATCTGCATTTCCTGCACAACGCGGCGGAATTCATCCGAAATGGGAGGCGGAAGCTCCTTAGAAACCGACTCGAGCGCCTGGACGGTCGAATAACCGGCGCGCAAGCCGTTGACCATCAAATTCAACATGTCCCCAAGCTGTTCATCGAAGCGCTGCAAGCGCCTGTTCTTCAGCCTGCCGACGTACATACGAGGCAGGAATACACCGATCACCGCCCCGATGATCGCCGACAGGGTCGTCCTGCCGCCCATCGACCAGGCGACCACGCCAACTCCCACCGCCGAAAGCAGCATGACCATCAGGTATTCGCCTACTTTGAGCTTGAGATCAGCCCGAGCCAGCTCCCTGGAAAGGCTTTGCCCCCAGGAGAAGCGCGTCACCTGCCGGGTCAGGTATTCTGCCATCGGCGAGGTGGTTGGCTGGGCAGCGACTACGCTGGTTCCCGCTTCGCGGGTGAACCGCTCCAGGCGTTCTTCGACGAACTTTTTCTCTTCCCGCGTCGAAACGACCAGCCCAATCACCAGGAGCAACAGGGCAATCCCTCCGCCGATAATCAAAACAGGTGTCATGAGTGAGCTACCTCCATTTATTCAATTCATGGATATCAGTAGCGCCGCCGTTCCCCAATGCCAAAGATCGAAGGCGGCAAATGAATGCCGGCTGCCTCGATTCGGTCCATGAATTTCGGTCTCAAACCGGTGGGGCGCAGCCGTCCGACGACCCTGCCGCCCTCGTAACCGGTGAGATCAAAGACGAAGATATCCGTCATAGTGATGACGTCGCCTTCCATGCCGGTGACCTCGGTAATGTTGACCACCTTGCGCGTGCCATCCCGCATGCGCTCCTGGTGGACGATCAAGTTGATAGCAGAGGCAATCTGGTCACGAATCGCCTTGATGGAAAGCTCCATGCCTGCCATCATCACCATCGTTTCCAGGCGGGAGAGGGTATCACGCGGGCTGTTCGAGTGGGCAGTGGTCATCGAGCCGTCGTGACCGGTGTTCATTGCCTGCAGCATGTCCAGCGCCGCTTCATCACGAATCTCACCCACGATAATGCGGTCTGGGCGCATGCGCAGGCAGTTGATCACCAGTTGCCGGATGGTAATCTCGCCGCGACCTTCGATATTGGGCGGGCGGGATTCCAGCGTGACCACGTGTTCCTGACGCAATTGCAGTTCTGCTGCGTTCTCTACGGTGATAATGCGCTCATCGTTGGGAATGAACTGCGACAACACGTTCAGCAAGGTGGTCTTTCCAGAGCCGGTGCCTCCCGAAATGACGATGTTGATCTTGGCTTCGACGCAGGCTTTGAGGAACTGGACGGCTTCGGGTGTGATCGAACCAAATTCGATCAACTGCTCGACCGTAATCGGGTTCTTGGCGAACTTGCGGATGGTGAGCACCGGACCAACCAGCGAAATGGGCGGGATGACGGCGTTGACGCGGGAACCATCCAACAGGCGGGCGTCCACGTAAGGGCTGGCTTCATCGATGCGTCTGCCCAGCGGCGCCACGATGCGGTCGATGATGCGCATCACATGATCGTCGCCTTCGAAGGTGACCGGCACGCGGTGAATCTTGCCGCCGCGCTCGATATAGACGTTCTTCGCCCCGTTGACCATCACTTCGGTAATGGTGTCATCCTTCAAAAGCGGTTCGAGCGGACCCAACCCCAGGATTTCAGCCGTGATCGCCTCGAACAGGCGATGCTTTTCCTGCCTGGCAAGGACAATCCCTTCTTCCGAAAGAACCTGTTCGAACAACTCCAGAATCGTATTGCGCACCTCGTTGGTGCGCGTGATATCCATGGAAGGATCCAGCTCAGAAAGCAAGCGGTTTTGAACCCGCGTCTTCAGGTCGGTCAGGGTGTCTTTTTGGGCGCTCACGCCCGGAGCTGCCACCCGGCGCGCCTGCAAGCCCATCAAACGCGCCCGGGCGTCGCCTTCTCCGGCTCCCTGACCCGAGCCTTGCTGTGACTGCCCACCTTGCTCAAGCTTCTTCAAGAGTGACATAATCTTTCTCTCCTTTGGTTTCTACCAACAATCAACTTACCGCTTGGGTCTCGTCTTGACATCCATCACCGGCGTTTCCTGCTCCAGCTCTGCGATTCGTTTGCGGATGTCTTCTGCCAGCGCCAGCACTGCCCTGGCAACCGGGCTGTTCTTATCTTTGACCATGAAAGGCGTGCCATTGAGCAGCGATGGAATCACGGTGCGTTCATCCAGCGGGATGACCTCAGTCAGTTCCTGCTTGATTCGTTCGGCAATCTTTTCCGGATCGATTTGGATGCGCTTATCATACTTGTTCACCACAAACAAGATGCGCTTACGATGAATGTCGGAGTTATCTGCCAGTTCCAGGAACAGGTGAGCGTTCTTGATGGAGGCAAAATCTTGCATAGCGAGCAGGATGATCAAGTCGCTGGTATCCAGCGCCGCCAGCGTGGAAGGGGTTAGCGCCGAGGCAGTGTCCACGATCACGTAAGCGAAGACCTGGCGCAGGTATTCCAACACTTTGGAAAATTGCTCGCCGCTCACCGGTTCTGGAATTTCGGGTTTCGAAGGCGCTGCCAGGATTCTGACGCCGGATGCCTGATGCTTAACCACCATGTTTTCGACGGTTTCGGGGTCCAGCTCTGCCACCCGCACTGCCAGGTCGACGACGCTGTATTTGCCCTTCTCATTGATCGAGATAGCGACATCGCCATACTGCAAGTTGCCATCCACCAGCACCACTGGCGTATCCTCGTTGTGCAGCGCAATTGCCAGGTTCATCGCCAGCACAGTGCAGCCAGCGCCGCCCTTGGGGCTGTAAATCGTGATGATCTTCCCCTGCTTGGTCATGACCGGCATCATGCCCATGCCGCCAGGTCCCATTGCCGCCATGCCGATCGGCGCTGTGCCTTTCTTCTTCAACTCGATAGACTTCTTGCCAGCCCGGCGCACCGCCGCGGTCAGGTCGCTGATCGTGGGGGGTTTTGCCAGGTAATCGCAAGCGCCAGCCTGGAGCGCCCGGCGCATGTAATTCGGGTCGCTCTGCACCGAAAGGATGATGATCTGCGCCGTCTGGTCGAACTGCTGAATCTTTTCCGTCGCAGTCAAGCCGTCGATATCCGGCATGTTGATGTCCATCAGCACGACATGCGGCGCAAGTTCCCTCGTCAGGTCGATGCCCTCCTGCCCGGTGCGGGCAGCGCCGACGACGTCGATATCCACCTCGAATTGGAGCAGTTTGCGCACGTTTTCGCGCGTTTCTGCAATATCGTCAACAATGAGCACCCGAATTTTATCGCTCGAAGGCATAAGTTAATCCGAAAGACCCTGGTTACGGAACCGGCGTGGCGACGACATCATTGGGCAACGCTGGGGGCGCCAGCACATCGAGCCGCGGCTGCAGCCCATAAGGCAGCTTTACCGGCGCCGGGATGCCGTATTGATCCATCAGGAATTGCAGGGTCACCGGCGAGAGCTGCACCGCGCCAGACAACTTGTCGTCGAAAGACCGAAGCGCCAGTGAGAGCATGGCGCCGCTGTTCACCAGGTAATTGAGGGTGACGGCATCCTGCGGCGAAACAACCAGCGTGATTACATCGGGCGGAGGCGGAGGGGTGGGGGTGGCTGTTGGCTGCCCTGCCGTTCCACCGCCCTGAGCAGGCACCGCCGGAGGCTGTGTGGGCACAGGCGTCTGGTCCGCAGTCAGCGGCGCCGGCGTGGCAGTAGGCTTGGCAGCTTCTTCATCTTCCCGCGGGAAATTGCCGACTCGCAACACCATCACATTTTGGATGATATTCGAGACGACCAGGCGACCCCGCTGCTGTTCTGATGGGACGGCGTAGTAATTCTGCTCAAGCACCGTGTCGAACTCCGTCCGTCCCAATGCTGAGGCGTCTCCGCCGCCGCTAATCAGCAGGGTGAGGCTGGTGGGACTCTTGCCAGGTTCTCCCTGCGGTCCCGGAGCGATCAACAGGGCAGACTCGTTGGGCAGCATGGTTTGGTACACCGCATCCAGGTCCACAAACAGCAAGCTGGCAATCACGTTGACGTGATCTCCCGGGCGCGGCGCATAGGATACGCTGGAGAGCCGGTTTATGGGAATGGAGACTGCCACCATCCCCTTGGGGATGTAAAGCGCCCAGTCGGATCCATCATAAGAAGGCTTATCCCCAATCATCCCCGTCGTGATCAGCATCTGAGCTTCAAGATCCATCCTGGCTCGGCGACCAAGCAGTTCTTTGGGGTCTGTAATCATTTCCGGCAGTTTCAAATCCGCCGGCAGCGGGTAAACGTCCACCAGGGCTTCGATGTTTTCCATGGTGAATTCCACGCCCCGGGCAATGCGTTGTTTGGTCCTCAGCACATCCACGGTGAGTGTTTGAGCCGTAGGGGTAACTAGCGCCTCTTGCGTTGGCGATTCTGCGGCAGGCGGCGGCGCCATCATCCTCAATAACGCCCAAACAGCCACGACCAGCAGGATCAGGAGCAGAGCCAGGAAAATAAAGATTCGACCGCGACGCATTTCAGCCTCCAATTCTTAAAAGTTCAGTATATTTATCATACATTTTTTATGTGAAAAGTCAAGCGAAAAAAGTCCTCTCCAAATCCCAGTATAGTCTACCTGATTATTCCCATATCCGCTACCCTTTCTCTCTTTTGTTTTCATTTTTGTTAACATGGCAAATTCCTGGGTTGCAAGATAAGTGCCGAATGTGAATAAAAAGAAAGCCCTGTCTCACGACAGGGCTTCTTTACGATTGCTCAAGATGAAATTAGGTAGCCAAGCCCGAAATGATGCGGCTGAACACGTTGGAAATTTGGCTGCCGACCAGAGCAAGGACGATAATGAGAACAACAGCCACCAGGACGATAATGAGTGCATATTCAACCATGCCTTGGCCTTTTTCCTTGGGTGAGAATAACATCGCTCGATAACCTCCTTTCCTCAAAGATTGCTGTACGATTTCCAGCTTGTTTTGATTGTATCATAAAGCAAGGATTTGGCAACTTACAGATTGGATAGGATTGGCTGCCGCGCGCAGCCTGAATGATTTGCCAGTCTATTGGGATTCACGTCCTGCCGATGACCTGCGCCGGGATGGCAAAGACGATGCGCGTCCCCTGCCCGGGCACACTGTCGATTTCCATTTCGCCGCCCAGCATGTTCACCCGATCACGAATCACCTTCAATCCCATCCCAGAGGTCATTTCCAGGCTGTCTGTATCGAAGCCCTTACCATTATCATCCACGCTGACCCGCACTTCGCCGCTGGCGGCGTTCAGGTCCAGCTTGACCTGGGTCGCCTGGCTGTGCTTCACCACATTGCCCAGGAGTTCTTGAATGGCGCGGAAGATCATCACTTCCACGTATTGGTCCAGGCGGATGTCCATCCCCGACGTCGTCAGGCGGATATCCAGGTTCGACTGTCCCTTGACATCCTCGACATAACGCTGGATGGTTGGACCCAGCCCCAGGTCATCGAGCATCATGGGTTTCAATTGAAAGATGAATTCCCTCACCTTTTGCAGCGTGGTGGAAGCCGCAGTCTTGAGATTGTTGAGTTCTTCCCTGGCTCTTGCCTGGTCAATATCGAATAGCCGCGTGGCAATCTCGGTTTGCAGGATGAAATTTGCCAGCGCCTGCGCCGGACCATCATGCATTTGATTCGACAGGCGGTGCCGCTCAGCTTCCTGCGCCCGGATGACCATCTCGATCATCTCTGAGGCGCTGGAGATGCCGCTGCTCCCCGCCAGTGCGCCTGCCCTTAAGCTTTCGATCACCTGCTGGAGCACTGCCAGGAAATGTTCCAGGTGTTCTTGATCACTCTGTAATTTATCGAGCTGACCGCGCATCACGAAAAGCCGCTGCTGAGCATCCAAAGCTGCATCATAAGCCGCGCGGATATCCCCGCGCGGCACGCTGTCGAACTGCGCCTGGATTTGTTGTAGCTGCGAGTTGATGGCAGCATTTCGCGATGCCAGTTTGTTGATTTCCAGGCGGCTTTGCTCCACCATCAGGTTGATTTCCTGCAACTGCCGGCTTGTCTCCTCGGCTTCCTTTTGGCATAACGTCAAAAGAGCCTCTGCCGGGCTTTGTTCTTTCTCTGCTTGCTTTCGTGTTCCTGCCATGCGCTCGCTCCTGTCTTATTGTTCTTCTGGTTTCAATCGCACCCAGCCATGTTTCAAGGCAAATACTGCCGCCTGCGTGCGGTCATCGACGCCCAATTTGCGCAAAATGGACGTTACATGGTTCTTGACCGTCTGGTGGCTGATTCCCAACAGGACGGCAATTTCCTTATTGCTCATCCCCCGCGTCATGTACACCAGCACTTCCATTTCCCGGTCCGAAAGCGGCTGGTATGGCTTGCCGGGGTCCATATAAGGTTTGAGTGCGGCTTCGGTCTGCCTGGCAAGCCACGCCCGCGCTTCGAGGGGACTCATCACCTCATTCAAAATGACATATTTATTCTGCAGCACCAGCCTGACATTCTGAATGAGCTGCTCTGGGCTGATTTCTTTCGAGCAAAAGGCGCGGGCGCCGGCTTGCATGGCATGGATGCACTGTTCGATATCATCGTATGCCGAGATGAGCACCATGCGGGTAGGGAGCTTATCTGTGGTCGCCTGGTGAGTGATTTGCAAGCCGTTGAGTCCAGGCAGGTTGATATCTACGATAGCAACATCCGGCTGCAAGACGCGCAGCAAGAGAAGCCCCCGGCTGCCATCCGATTCCTGCCCGGCGACCACGAAATCCGGTTCGAGCGACAACGAATTAACCAGCCCCTGGCGGAAGATCGGATGATCATCGATGACCACGACAGATGCCGGACTCATATCGGGCTGTGCTCCACCTGAAATAAGTTCATCTGTCGAGAGTATAGCACAGCCATAAATCAAAGGCAACCGTCATTCTCGGCAAAACCTAACAAAATCGTAATCAACGACAATCCCGGCGGGCGAGTTCGTAGTATATAATTTACACGGCTTCAGTCAAAGTCTCTTATTCAATAACCCATGGCATTCCTGAACGAAACAAGACTAAAAGTGTATCCCCGGCTTTTCTTGATCGCCCTGTGGGGGGTCATGCTGGTCAACGTTGCCTTTCACCGCGGCTGGGTGGGGCGTTTTGGCGGCATCATCGGGGTAGATTTCATGTGCCTGTATGGCAGCGGTTTGATCTACCGCGCAGATATTTCTCAGCTTTATAACATCGAAGCGCATGCTGTGTTGCAGCAGGCGTTGGTATCCCCCACCCCTCTCAACGGCACAGTCAACATTTTCCCCTATCCGCCCTATTCTGCCATGGCTTTCACCCTGTTTAGCCTGTTGCCCCTGGCGGATGCTTATGCCGTTTATGTCATCTTTTTGTTTTTATTTGCCATGATTGCTGTTGTCCTGATTCACCGATACATCCTCCCAGCGGAAGTAACAAAAAACCTGACGATACTTCAATTGAGTATCGTCATTTTCTCCTCCCTGCCCTTTTTGCTGTGCATTTTCTTCGGTCAGAATTCGAACCTTACTCTGCTGCTGATGACCCTGATTGTCATCGCCTGCCTGAAAGAAAAGTGGCTTTACGCCGGTTTTTTTGCCGGGCTGCTGCTCTACAAACCCCATTTTGCCCTCGGTTTTGTCATCCTCTGGCTCGCCTGGAAACGATGGGATGCCCTTGCCAGCTTTAGCGCTCTAGCGCTCGCCTGGATTGCCGGGGTTGTGCTGCAGCATGGCTGGGCGCCGTTCCAGGCTTACCTTTCTGCGCTGCCTCAATTCATGGATTTCCCTTATGTTCCTGGGCTGAAACTGGGAGTGACTCCTTATGCCTTCTTCCTCACGCTAATCCCGCCTGCGTACACCCAGATCGTCAAACTCGGCTATACCGTTGCCATGATTGGCTTATGCTTATATCTGGCATGGGCGGCATATACCGCTAAGCCGCTTTCGGCGGTCCATCGAACGTCAGTGCTGGCGCTTGCCAGCATAGCACCATTTCTGATTTCTCCTAACATATTGATCTATGATCTTGTGCTATGGGTCGTCCCGCTCGCCTTATGGGCGCGCCTGAACCCTTCCCGCAAGCTCTTATGGCTGGTGACATTTACTTATCTGGGAGCGCTGATTCTCCCCGCGCTTACCCGCCTGATGCCCCTTCACCTGCTGGCGATCATCCCGCTCACGCTGGCAGCGTTCTTCTTGCGTGAGCTGCCCGGCTGGAGAACCTTATCCCCTGGACAAGTCAGCGAGGCGGCATGATGCGAATCAATCGCAGCAGCCGCCTCTACCGCATCGCGCTGTGGCTCCTGCTGGCAGCCAGCCTGGCAGCGCTGTGGCAGCTTAACGCCCGCGTCCTCTCCCATCCTGCCTATATCCCGGTGGACGATTTCAGCCATTATTGGGGCGCCGGTCGTCTGCTCCTTTCTGGGGAGAACCCGTACGACTCGCAACGCATCCAGGCGCTAAAGAACGAGGTCGCCGGCATGCAGGATGACCCCGAAACCATCCCCATCATGTGGACGCCTCCCTGGTCGCTGCCCATCGTCATGCCCTTTGGCTGGCTGGATTACCCGCTCAGCCGGCTGCTCTGGCTGCTGGCAAACATCGCCGTCATCCTGGTTTGCTGCAGCCAGGTGTGGCAGCATTATGCCGACGCGCCCAAATACCCCTGGCTGCCCTGGCTCATCGGCTTCACTTTTGCGCCTACTATCTCCGTGCTGGAAAAGGGACAAATCACGCCCTGGATGCTGCTGGGGATGATCGGCTTCATGGTCAGCCTCGAGCGCAAGCAGAACGAGCTGGCAGCCGGCGCATTTGCCGCGCTGATTGCCCTCAAGCCGCAGTCTTTTTACCTTTTCTGGCTGGCGCTGGCGCTCTGGGCGCTGAGCAGCAGGCGGTGGAAAGTGATTCTCGCTTGCGGGTTGACCTTGCTGGCGGCAACCCTGCTGCCATCCCTGTTTAACCGCCAGGTGGCGCCACAATACATCCAGGCTTTCATGGCTGAAGCCCCGACGGTATGGGCAACGCCCACCCTGGGGGCTTACCTGCGGCTCTTTTTCGGCGTCGAAAAGACCTGGCTGCAATTCCTGCCGATGTTGATTGGCAGCATTTGGTGTCTATCTCATTACCGCATTAACCGCCGCCGCTGGCGCTGGTCTGAGCAGATGCCGCTGCTGATGTTAGTATCCTTCGTCTTCGCCGGCTATGGCTGGACGTATGACCAGGTCTTATCGCTCATTGCCGTGCTTCCGGTTTTTGCCCTGGTCGCCCGCCAGCCATGGAGCCGCCGGCATGCCTGGCTGCTGGGATTGTACCTGCTCATCACCTTGCTGGATTTATTCTTGCACCGCTGGCTGGATGAATTCTGGTTCCTCTGGCTGGCGCCAGCGCTGCTTGCCTGGTATGGGATGGCGCGCCGCTGGTTCGAGCCCAAACCAATGCCGGAGGCGGCATGAGGAAAACTGCCTGGTTCTTTAATCTCTTCCTGGCGGTCACTTTAGCAATGATCATCCCCCGCTTTGCGCCGGGGAGAGGCGAATTGGATTTCATCAAGTATTGGTCGGCAAGCCGGCTATTCATCCAGCGACAAAATCCTTTCGACAGCCAGGCGCAGCTTGAGCTGCAACTCGAGACCAGACCAGACCTGGGCCTGAAAGAGGGCGACATCTATGAAACCTGGAACCCTCCCTGGCTGCTGCTGTTGATTAGCCCGCTGGCTGCGCTTCCCTTTGACCTGGCTGTTCCGCTATGGGTTGTACTCAATGTATTGTTGATCACTCTGAGCATGATCTGTTCCTGGAAATTGGCAGGCGGCAGCACCCAAACCGTAGAATTTCTTTACGTGCTGGCGGCGGCTTTCCTGGCGGGCAGCGTCATTACGATAATCCGCATTGGACAGGTCTCTGCCCTGGTGTTGCTTTCAATCACTGCCGGTCTTTGGCTGCTTCGCAAGCAAAAGGAATTCTTGGCAGGAGTTCTGTTCTTTTTTACGTCTATCAAGCCGCACCTGGTGTTTCTAATCGTGGCGACCCTCTTCATTTGGGCGATTCGCAGTCGCAAATGGCGCTTTTTCCTGGGCATGGCGACCGTGGGCGCCCTCTCGCTTCTGGCAGCATGGATCATCTACCCTGGCTGGCTGCAGGCTTACCTGAGTAGAATGGAAAACATGCCCTATCAGGCAATCTACACCAGCACGTTTGGATCGCTCTTTGAGCTTCTCTTTGGATGGAATTTTATTAAGTACATCGGCATCCTGCTGCTGCTCCTGACCATCCCATTAGCAAAGCTGTTTAAACAAGATGACCTGGGGGCATCCAACCTCGCGCTGGCGGTTACCCTGCCTTTTGCCCCCTATGGGTTCAACTTCGATCAAATCTTGCTGTTGCCTGCCATCGCTCAGATAATTTTCTGGGTAACCCATCATCAACTCTCGCATCAAAACTCGCGGGCAGTTATCATCGGCTTCGCCCTGATCTATTTGCTACAGTTTTGGCTGATGACGATCAAAGAACTGCCTTATTCATGGTTCTTTATCGTCTCTTTCTTGTTGATGCTGCTCTATCTTTTCAGTTGGAGGGTCAAACGTGTCTCAGTCAAAACCGCCTGACCTTTCCATCGTCATCCCCGCTCGAAACGAAGCAGAGAACCTGCGCTTTTTGCTGCCCCAAATCAATGCCATCATGAAAACTCTGCAACTCGCGCCGGAGATCATCGTCATCGATGAGCTGGCAGATGACCAGACGCGGGCGGTGGCGGCGGAACACGGCGCGACCTTGCTCACGCCCACAAGCCGCGGCTATGGCTCAGCGCTGCTGGCGGGGCTGAAGGCTGCCCAGGGCGACCCCATCATCACCATGGATGCCGATCAGTCGCACCCGCCGGAGTTCCTGGTTGACCTGTGGAACGCCCGCAGCCAGGCAGATATCCTCATCGCCTCGCGCTACGTCCCGGGTGGGCTGGCGGATATGCCCAAGGCGCGCCTGGCGCTGAGCCGCATCCTGAACACTTTTTTCAGCCTTGGCTTGGGCATGAAGGTCAAAGACATGTCCAGCGGTTACCGCCTCTACGCCCGAGATGCCCTGGCGCTCGATGGGACCTTCAGCGCCGATTTCAACGTGCTGCAAGAGCTTCTGGTCATGGCAGCCATGCGCGGCAGTACCATCAAGGAAATTCCCTTTGCTTACCACCCCCGCCGGTATGGTTCATCGCATGCCCGCGTGTTTCGTTTTGGCTTATCCTATCTCAAGACCTTCTACCGGCTGCTGCGGCTGCGCAGGAAAAAGGCGTTATGAAACGAAATTATGTTAACTATGCGAAATTCTTGATCGCGGCAATGCTGCTGGGATGGGTCGCCGGTCATCATACCTACTCCGCCACCTGGATTTCGGACCTTGCCTACCTGTACCCCTTGCCGCTGGCGGCGCTCATGGCGCTGCTGGGTTTGCTGCCGCTCAAGACAGCCTTCATTTCCTGGATCTTCCTGACAGAAGTTTTTTTCACGTTGGAACGCGGTTCAATCGTCCGTCCTGGCAATGAGCCTGGTACTGTGCTGTGTTCTGGCAGTCACGCTGTACATCTGGCCTTACGACCAGGTATTGCTCATCCTGCCGCTGATTGCCTTCACCGGTTACCTGGGGCAGAAAGGCGTCAAATTCCTCTATGCCGTTCCAACTTTTCTGGTTAACGATGCTACATGGACACTGACAGGCTAAGGATGCTTCGAAAATGAGCCCGACGAAACGCATTCTCTACCAGGCATTTTTGTGGCTGGCGCTGGCTCTCAGCCTGTTCGTCCTGGTCAGGTTTGCCGGTCCGCTGCTGATCAAGACCAAGTTTTGGGAAGGCGACTACGTGCTTTATTGGAGCACTGGTCGGCTTAACTGGCTCAGGGAAAACCCCTATTCCATGGAGCGCAATTTGCAGCTCGAAAAGGAAAACGGCTTGATCGACCCCGCCGTGACCGAAATTGCCATCATGCGCTATCCCCCCTGGGTCATGCCGCTCATCACCTTTTTCGGCATCTTCGATTATCCCACCAGCCGGCTGCTCTGGTTATTGTTCTGCACCGGCTGCCTGCTTTTCAGCTTCGACATC
>Ga0073932_1000780_pt1 | contig 71856 bp, 54 predicted proteins | sample DewCreD2012metaG_FD_76967 | JGI IMG/M metagenome (GOLD analysis project Ga0073932, IMG submission 76967) | Hot spring sediment bacterial and archeal communities from British Columbia, Canada, to study Microbial Dark Matter (Phase II) - Dewar... ...
AAAATGCTGGATACTCGATTCAAGGTTGAACCTCCTATGCGATGGATCCGTTCTTGCCGGAACTCTTCCACCGTAGCAGGACGGTTCAACCTTCAACCACGAAGCTGTTTTGGACACGAGTGGTACGATGTATGTTTGAAAGCAGACCTGATCGAGAAGGGATTAAGACAGATCGACTCTTCATTGACGGCGGCAAGACAGCGTTTGAAAGCAGACCTGATCGAGAAGGGATTAAGACCTTCAACGCGGCTACAATGGGACCGTCGTGCCAGTTTGAAAGCAGACCTGATCGAGAAGGGATTAAGACGCCACGGCTTCAGGGAATTGGGTTTGTGTCACAACGGTTTGAAAGCAGACCTGATCGAGAAGGGATTAAGACACGAAGTACACTGCGCGTTCCGATTCCCGCAGCAGGTTTGAAAGCAGACCTGATCGAGAAGGGATTAAGACCCCACGGCTCCCCGCAAATCGGGCAGTACACGTCCGTTTGAAAGCAGACCTGATCGAGAAGGGATTAAGACGTACTGGGCGATGACGAGAGCGTCGTCTGGGGTCAGGTTTGAAAGCAGACCTGATCGAGAAGGGATTAAGACGCTGGGTAGCTCCCTCGGGGAGCCGGGGACCGAGTTTGAAAGCAGACCTGATCGAGAAGGGATTAAGACTTTTTGTCCCTGCCCAAGCTTGGGCAGGCGTTCGTTTGAAAGCAGACCTGATCGAGAAGGGATTAAGACACGGTCTATTGCTAGACCGTGCAATCGGTCTAAAGTTTGAAAGCAGACCTGATCGAGAAGGGATTAAGACGGAGTTGCTCCGCCAGGCAGAGAATGGAACTCTTGTTTGAAAGCAGACCTGATCGAGAAGGGATTAAGACTTGACCCGCGGCGCCTTGAGCGGATTTTTTCGTTTGAAAGCAGACCTGATCGAGAAGGGATTAAGACACGTGAAACGTCCAAGCCCCGGGTCTCACGTAGTTTGAAAGCAGACCTGATCGAGAAGGGATTAAGACGGGACTGTTCCTACGAAATAAACCGCCTTCTCGGTTTGAAAGCAGACCTGATCGAGAAGGGATTAAGACCCCTCAGGGGGAGGTTTTACTTACTCCGCCGCCTGTTTGAAAGCAGACCTGATCGAGAAGGGATTAAGACCTGGTCCTCTGTCACACTCAGTTGGAGGGTCCTGTTTGAAAGCAGACCTGATCGAGAAGGGATTAAGACGTGGGCCGTACAGGAAGGCGTCCAAGTCTTGGGTTTGAAAGCAGACCTGATCGAGAAGGGATTAAGACAACCCGTGCATCCGGTCTTTCAACCGAGAGATGGTTTGAAAGCAGACCTGATCGAGAAGGGATTAAGACGCGTGAACAATCGTGTCGCCGGATGGCAGCTTCGTTTGAAAGCAGACCTGATCGAGAAGGGATTAAGACAAGTCGGGTCATAAACCCGGCTCCGCTCGAAGGTTTGAAAGCAGACCTGATCGAGAAGGGATTAAGACCGGGTCTCACGTAAACCTCTGTTTCCGAGCTGTGTTTGAAAGCAGACCTGATCGAGAAGGGATTAAGACTCGCCGAGTTGGCGGAGAACCCCCAAGAGGGAGTTTGAAAGCAGACCTGATCGAGAAGGGATTAAGACTGGGCAGGCGTTCCATCCTCCGCCACGAGGCGGAAGTTTGAAAGCAGACCTGATCGAGAAGGGATTAAGACCCGGCCTGGTGGAGGTCCTCCGCCAGGGAGAGGTTTGAAAGCAGACCTGATCGAGAAGGGATTAAGACGGACTTGCGGCACTTAGTGGACCCATCGGGTTGGTTTGAAAGCAGACCTGATCGAGAAGGGATTAAGACAAGCGCAGATAGTTTCATGTCAAATATCCTCCGACGTTTGAAAGCAGACCTGATCGAGAAGGGATTAAGACTTTGGTTTCCCGCCATGCTATGACGGGAGAGCCGTGTTTGAAAGCAGACCTGATCGAGAAGGGATTAAGACACTCCTTGCCGCGCTAATGCGGCGACGGCTTCTGTTTGAAAGCAGACCTGATCGAGAAGGGATTAAGACCAAGAAACACGTAAAGCCCCGGACGGTTTGTTCAGTTTGAAAGCAGACCTGATCGAGAAGGGATTAAGACGCGCGGAGCACCTCCAAGAGGGACTGCCAGTCCCTGTTTGAAAGCAGACCTGATCGAGAAGGGATTAAGACAGGGCTACGTAGCGCGGTAGTGCGGTAGGGCGGTGTTTGAAAGCAGACCTGATCGAGAAGGGATTAAGACTCACTGGCCGTGAGCCATATCGCGCAGCCTTCTGTTTGAAAGCAGACCTGATCGAGAAGGGATTAAGACCACTGGCCGTGAGCCATATCGCGCAGCCTTCTTCGTTTGAAAGCAGACCTGATCGAGAAGGGATTAAGACCTTCGGCCGCCGGGCTCTCGATCAGGCAGGACGTTTGAAAGCAGACCTGATCGAGAAGGGATTAAGACAAGCCGCTCTCTTCCCATTCCGGAAGATGCTGCGCGTTTGAAAGCAGACCTGATCGAGAAGGGATTAAGACAGTGATTCTTTCGCCATTTGGCAGAGTGACTTCGTTTGAAAGCAGACCTGATCGAGAAGGGATTAAGACATCGCGGGTCAGTTCTAGGGATGGGGCGGGACGACGTTTGAAAGCAGACCTGATCGAGAAGGGATTAAGACCTTTCTCCTGTTCTACGAGCTTGATTTACCGGTTTTCGTTTGAAAGCAGACCTGATCGAGAAGGGATTAAGACTGTTTCAGGGATTGCAGTTTCTGTAGGTTCATGGGAGTTGAAAAGCAGACCTGATCGAGAAGGGATTAAGACCCCCAGGCACCATCGAGTTCACGCGCAATCTGTGGTCTGAGATCCGATTATTTGCCCCACTGCCAGCCGGTTCGGTTTGACAAGGCCCCTGTTTGAGGCGTTAACTACCGGCTCAGGAGACAAAGAACCATGAGCCCATGGGTGAAGGCGGCTGTGCAGGGCGCGGCGTGCGGGCTGGCGTTGGGGTTGGTGCTTCTGATCGGCGTGCGGGTCTGGCGTCCGTCACTTGCGGTAGCGGCCGGGGACTCCGAGCCGGCACCTGTGGTGAAGGCTAGGATGTTCGAGGTGGTGCACGCGGCGGGGAACACGCGGGTACCCCTGGAAGTCGACAGCATCCTAGGGCCGCATCCGTACTTGCGCCACGCAGCGGGGGACACGCGGGTAGCCCTGGAAGCCCTCCTTAACCAAATCCCGATGCTATACTTGAGCCACGCGGGGGCAAGATGCGGACAGCCCTGACGGAGGTCCGATCGTGGCATTACTCGACAAGGCCGGCGCAGCTAGAGCCGTCCTTGGGGTGACGATCTTGCGGGCCATCTGAACCGCAGAGGTCAGTACGCGCCCCGAATCTTCCCTAATACCGTCTGACGTAAACGGGACAGTGCTGTGGAATGCTCCCTGACGCATAGCGAACGGGCACCGCACGGAAAGGTCCGAAACTTCTCCAGGTCATCCCGATAGCCCCGTAGGGTTCTCCGGTCCAACAAGGGGGAATAACGCACAAGGTCGGCAGTCTTCTCCACTCGTTACACGGGTGCGGAAGTCATCTGTTGAGTTTGCGTATGATCTCCTGAATGGCTCGCTTCGTCGTGTTTCATCTGCAGGAGGCTCTGATCAGGAGACAGCAGAAGTCATCCGTGAGTTTTCGTGCACGGTTATCGGGCATGCGGTGGCACTGCGAGCGCGGCTTACGGCGCCCGCCAAACTGTCTTCCCTTGGCTGCTGAAGAACATGAGGGACGCCCCAGTCTTGGTGTCGGCCCCTAGCTCTGCCCGGCGCTGGCCAATGGAATCATATAACGTTAGGTATGGATTTCCCCCACGAACGTCCACTTGAGCGCCCGCGTCGCCTGCGCCACGCAAGACCAAATATGGCCGTCCCACGAGCACGCCAAGCTCCACTTTGCCTTTGCCTGGTGCGCCATACAAGGTCAAGCGTGGGCTCTGCTCAGATTCGAGCAGTTGCAAGTCCAATATCACTCTCGCTCTGCCTGCCGAGTCTAGCACTTCAAACCGCTTGGCTCTTACTACTTCCGGAATCCGTGCGGCCGCTCCGCTGACGGGCACGGACCAAATTCGTGCTGCACTCAGGAAGACAAAGCCCAGCGCAAAACCACAGCTCGCGCCTTGAATTACAGCTCTCATCCACGACTTCATAGCTGCCTCCTCGCCTTGGACAACCTCGCCGGTTCCGCTCTACGCGGGGCCACATATGCTCACAGCTACACGTAGTCCTAGCCTAATCCGCCGCCTGCTGTGCGTAGTGGCGGGGAATTCGCACGCTGCCCGAGGTGGAAGCCTGTGACGGTGACGTCACCCAAGTCCATGCTGGCGCGCAGCGCGTGGTGGCGCGTGGTGGCGCAAACTCGCCTCAGGACCTGTAATTCATTGAAAAATAAAGGGGAATTGGTAGCGCTAACGGGAATCGAACCCGTATTTGAGCCTTGAGAGGGCTCCGTCCTAACCGTTAGACGATAGCGCCGTTCTTCTTACAGTATACCAACTCACGGCCCATTCTCCGCAAGACCCGCCGAGGAAGAAGCGCACCCCCTTCAGGCTCATCTTGTGTGAGAATCTGGACCCTCCTTCAGGCTCATCTTGCATGAGAAAAGACTCTAACGCCGCCCGCATAGCACCCAACACAGTCGGCGGCCTGTCCCAAGATGCCCGAAGAGTGCGGCGAAGAGATTCGCCACCCGAGCAACTCGTGAGCCTTGGCGCACAAGGGAGAAAACACAAGGCCACCAACCGCCCGCACGACTCCCGGCTTGCTCCACGGCGGCGGAAGGGACGGACACGCAGGCCTTCCTCTATAGGTGGCGCGATCGAGTGAAGAACCGGGCTGCGGGTAAAGGGCGCCCTGGCCGGAAGAAATGTCGGCCGCAGACAAGAATGTCTGCCCCACAAGATGAGCCTGCCCCCAAAGTCGGTCGGACCTCTCGCCAGAGAGAACGCGAGCAGCCGCAGACGAGCTGAAACAAACCGGCCACGCAGGTCGAATCGCCGAGGCCGCTCGTTTGATCAGCTTAGCGAACTACTGGGAGCCAAGCCGCTTGAGCTTCAAATTGCGGAACTCGATCCGCTTGTCCTGATTGTGCTGCAACAGAATGTAGCCTTCCTTGCTCTTGCTGTCGCGGGCATCCAGAATGGTCTCGCCGTCCAGCACGATGACGTAGTGGTCCCCCTGCGCCGTGATCTCAAACGTGTGCCACACATCCGGAGCGGGCTTCACCGGCTTGGCTTTGACATGGAAGACCAGACTGCCGGTCGGAAACTCGGGATGATCGTTCCAAATCTGAATTTCGTAACCGGTGGTCGCCGGCTGACCCTGCAACGCGGAGCGGATGAAAATGCCGCTGTTGCCGTCGGCGCCCTGGCGCCAATCGGCCTTCAGGATGAAATCCGAAAAGGGAGTCTCGTAGCGCAAGTTTGCGGCCGGCCCCTGATCGGCCACCAGCACGCGATTCTCGGCGCGCCACACGGAGCGACCGCCCTGGTCCCAGCCGTTCAAGCTTCGGCCGTCAAACAAGAGGATCCAGCCCTCAGCTTTCTCCTGAGCGGTCAACGTGTTGTCCTGAGCAAAGCCGGCCGCCGCAGAAAACACGAGCAAGATAGGAAGAATCGCACGCATCATCCTCTCATGATAGCGTGCCCGCGATTTTGTCCGGATACCGTGGGGAGCCGGATGCCTCGGTTCGCGGCGGCCGCAGCGCAGCGGGGGACTTCAACGGCCGACGGCCTCGAAGTAGCCGTGGGCCAGTTCCGGCTTCACCTCCAGCGCCTTGCGCCAGCAGCTCCGCGCCTCGTCCTCCCCGCCGAGGGATTGGAGCGCGTGCCCAAGATTCAACAGCGCCTCGGCAAAGTCCGGCTGCATGGCCAGCGCCTCCCGGTAGTGCCGCGCGGCCTCCTCCATCAATCCTTGCTTCTGGCATAGCAGGCCGGTGTTGTACAGCAGCTCGGGCGTCCGCTCGCCGAGTTCGATCAGACGGCGGTGCGCCGCCAGCGCGGAGGCGTGGTCCTCTTCCTCCAGGGCCAGCGCCGCCAGCCCGCGCAGCGCGTCGGCCGAATCCGGCTGCGAGGCCAGCACCTGCTCGAAACAGCGCCGGGCGGCGGTGGTGTCCCCGGCCCGCCAGTGCGCAATACCGAGGTTTAGTCGGGCCTCGTGCCAGCCCGGCCGGTTCTTCAGGCAGATCTCGAACGCCTCGGCGCTGCCCCGGAAATCGCCGCGCTGGAGACGGGAGTAGCCCAGCCGGAAGCGGGCCTCGTCCCACTTCGGGTTGCCTTCCAGCAGCTTGGCGTACAGGCTCTCGGCGGCGGCGTGTTCCTCGGACTGCTCGAGCACCAGCGCCAGATTCCACTGCGCCGCCGCCTGCTCCGGATCCAAACGGAGGGCCTTTTCATAAGCCGCCCGCGCCTCTGCCAGCTCCCCCTGTTCCTGGCGGACGATGCCGAGGTTGACCAGCGCTTGGGGCGAGTCCGAGCGGATCCGTACCGCCTGCTCGTAGGCGCGGCCGGCCTCCTCCAGGCGTCCCGCCTTCTGGTGCGCCACCCCCAGATTGAACCACCCCTCGAAGTGATCCGGCGCCACTTCCACCAGCCGCGCACAGTAGCGCGCCGCCGCTTCGAGATCTCCCGAGGCCAGGGCCGAGGCCGCCAGCCCTTCCAGCGCCGCCTGCGACTGCGGCCGCACCGCCAGAAGCTGCTCGGCGCTTTCCCGCACCCGGACCGGATCCTTGCGGGCCATCTCAATCGCAATGAGATTCACCAGGCAGTCCTCGGCCTGCGGGTTGCGCTGAAGGATACGCCGGTACAGCGTGCCGGCCTCTTCGAAGCGTCCGGCCAGTTGCAGCGTCACCGCCTTGCCAAACAAGGCGGCCTCTTGGCTCGGCTTCTGGTTCAGGCACTGGTCGAAGGCCTCCAAAGCCGCCTCCAAACGTCCAAGCTGAAGGTGACAGATGCCGATGCCCAGGTGCGCCTCGCTCCGGGCAGGATCCACTTCCAGCGCCCGCCGGAAGCGCTCGATGGCCTCCTCCCAGCGGCCCAGCTTCTCCAGACACACGGCCAAGTTAAAAGACGCCGTGCGGTGCGCAGGCTCCAATTGGATCAGCTTCCAGTAGCTGGAGGCGGCTTCATTATATTGCCCTAACTGAAAGTGGATGTGGCCGAGCGAAGAGTAGATCTCGCCGTCCTTCTCCCCTCGCTCCAGGGCTGAGTAGAGTTCGTTCAGGGCCTCGGCAGGCTTGCCATCCAGATGCAGGGAAACGGCCCGCGCCAGGGCGTGGGACGCGCCACGCCTTTCCGAATGGACCTGGAGATCGCTGCCGATGCCGCCGGCGGCCGGATTCCAGGATTGAGTCGTCGCAGCTCTTCTCGGATTCATTGGGATCTCATTGCACTCCTTCTCTCCAAAGCGCTGGGGAATAAATAGGCGCAGATCCGGCCGACGAAATCTTCTTTCTGGCTCAGTTTCATCCAGTAGATGCGCGCCCGTTCGCCGCTGTCGGCGAAGAAACCAAAACCTCCGGAGCGGAACAGATCATCGCGCCAGAAGTCCACCAACTGCCCTTCGATTGCGGTCGCAAAATCGCTGCCGTTGGCCGAGATTTGCACCCGGTACGGAACGCCGTCGTGAAGCATGACGCGGATCGGGATCTCGACGCGCGGCCCCGGCTCACCGCCGACCACCGCGTAGCGCACCAGCGAGAACAGCGGCAGCGGACCGGAACGGACCAGCCGGATTTTCGCCGCGTAATAGTTGTGCTCGTCCTTGGCCCGGTAGGCCCAGCTCACCGCCTGGCGCTCGATCTGCACCAGGAACTCGACCCGGTAGTTGTCCATCTTCATGGAGGGCTCGAACAGCGCCAGTTTTCCGGGACGGACGTAGCCGGCCTTTTCGATGCGCCAGCTTCGGCTCCAATCGCCTTCCCCGCGCCAGTCCCGCATCCCCGTCTTGAAGTCCTCCTCGATCTCCACCGCAGCCCGGCTCCGAATCGTCTCCTCCAGGCGTCCCAGGCGTGAGACCAGCAGATCCGCCACTGCCATGCCCGGAAAGGCCGCCCACAAGAACAGCATCAGGCTTGCGCCGGCGGTAGCGTATCGGACATAGCCTGGAATCCGGTCCCAAAAGTGCAGCAGGTTATGCAGCCAATGCACCACCGGCTCCTCGACCGGCCTTAGATACTCGAACGTTTCGACAATGCTCAGCGCATTTCGCCGGTGGAGCAATGAGGGTGGTGCAAAAGGTGAGGCTCCAAAGGCGATCGGCGAGCAGCGCCGGTCGCGGGCCGCCACCCGTTGGGCCGGCTTCGGCTCGGACAGCAGCGTGTCCGGGACCTGAACGTACCGGAAGAGCGAGGCCAAGGCCGGCAGCAACGCGCTGGCGCCGAATCCCGGCGCCGACCCAGCCCCCAAAGGTTTGGCCGGCAGCAGCTTGCCCGCCAGCGCCTGCGTCGCAGGAAGCGCTTCTTTCGGCGCGGGACGCCCGGTGACGGGGCTGAGAACGGGTTTCCTCAGAGGCGGCGAATCAAAGGGCAGCGGAGTGTGCGCGGCGCTGGCCATCACCCGGGCCGCGGGAGGGGGCGCATCCAGTTGGCAGGGACCGCGGGCCCGTAACCGCGCCACAAGGACCGGCTGCGGACCCGCGGGCTGAGGGAGGACCCAAAGGGGAGCTTGCCAGCCTTCTGATTCCACGGGCAAAGGCGAGGAGGGTAGCGACCGTGCGGCAAGGTTCACTCTGCGCGGCTCCAGGCACGGCCTGTGGCTGCGCAGCTTCCCGTCCGGCTGCGGCTCGGTTAAGGGTCTGTCGAGCAAGGGCCCCTTGAAGCAAGGTCTCACGACGGGGGCCCTCATGGGCGCGGGATGCAGCGAGCCGGGTTGGACGCTCGCGGCGCCGACAGGCATCCCGGACGAAGGCAAGGGACAGGGTCCGGATTGCCGGAACGCCGGAGTGTTCAGCACGCCGACTTGGAGCAGGGAACCGCGCAAGGATCGGATCTCGGTGTGGCAACCCAGAAGCCCGAGATGCGCCGCCATCTGGGGTGCGCCAGGCAGACGCGCCGGACGGCAGAAACGGAAGACCCCGCCTGCCGGCAGACGGAAGCCGGCCACCGGCAAATCCAACGCTCCGGGGCGCGATGAGGGAGCGGACGAATTCGTTCCGCCCGGCTCCGCGGTAAGACGCTTCAGCGCCAACTGAGTGAGTTTCTTGTAGCGCAGGCGGTGTTGCCGCGAACAGAACTCGCCGTCGGTGAGTTCCTTCAGCACGCTGAGCTGTTTGCCGCAATACAGGCACTGCATAGAGCTCTATCGGCCTGATCGAGGTCCGCTCCCCAAAGCCGGACCGATGGGGACCCGCCGGGCGCCGAGCCCGGTGTCGTTTCGGGATCCCGTCACCCAGATGCAACTCGCGCTTTTCACCGCGTTGTCTATCTCCCCGAGTCCCACCATAAGGCCTCCCCAGCCCACGGACAAGACCGGAAATAGCTATTAGAACGCTGTAGTCCAACGTTAACAGTAGCGTTCGCGGGCACGGCCTCCGCTGCTCGGCTTATCGGAGGCGTCCGGGGCGAACCGATAGAAAAGATGACTGAGGTTGCCCGGCGAAATCACCCCGCCGGGGAGCGGGAGGAGTTGCGCCGGGCCGCTCACATGGGTGGCGGGAGGGTCAAGGCGGCTTTTTCCAAAGCCTTCTCCAACATCTGAACCGCGGCGCTTTCCGGGATGCTGCGGGAGGCAGCGATCTCGGTCACCAGCATATGGCGCGCGCGGTCCAGCATCTTCTTTTCGCGGAACGAGAGCGTCTTGGTCTGCCGGAGGATCAGGAGGCTCTTGAGCACTTCGGCAGTTTCCAACAAGCTGCCCGAGCTCATCTTTTCGGAATTCTCCTTGAAGCGATTCTTCCAATCCCCCTTCAGGTTGCAGGAACCACTCGCAAGAAAGGAAAGCACCTTGTTGACTTCGCCATTGCAAGTCACCCGGCGCAAGCGCAGCTCGCATGCATGCGAAACGGGGACCATGACGGTCAGGCGGGTGCAAAGAAGCCGCAACAAGTAGAAGCGTTCGCTCTGGCTGCCGAAAGATCTGCTGCTGACGTTCTCGATAATGCCGATGCCGTGGTTCGGATAGACAACCTTCTCGCCAATTTGAAACTGCATAGCGGGCCTTGCAGGTTAAGTTCTAAACGGCTGAAGACTACCAACGACTCCGAAACCAGAAGAAAATATTAAGGCTTAAACGAACAAAAGTCAACAAAAATCCGCACCTCGATAGCAAACGGCGCTCCGGAATTCTGAGCTGGCGAACAGAATACGAAAACAACGCTCCGAGAGAACTCAGCGGCGCCTCGTTTGCGGCGCCACAGGTCCGGGGTGGTATGGCTTGTTCGGGAGGTCAGTGATCGCGGCCGACAACCGCTTCGGTGAGCGCCAAAAGCGCGCGCTGAATAGGGGATTCGGGGAATTCGACCATGATCCGCCTGGCGGCGCGGGTAAAGGCCTCGGCACGGGCCATGGTCCGTTCAATGCCCTGGTACTTCCGGATCAGACTGAGCGCCGCCGCAAACGAATCAGGAGTCCCGTCGCCGTTCCGCAGCAAGGACTCCAAGAAATGGCGTTCGGCGGCATCGGCCATTTCCAGGCAGTAGATTAGGGGCAGGGTCGCCTTTCCCTCCCGCAGGTCACTTCCAACGGGCTTGCCCAGCACGTCCTGCTGCGCGGTGAAATCCAGAACGTCATCGACGAGTTGAAAAGCCATGCCGAGGTTCCAAGCGTAGTCGCTGAGCTGCGCCTCCACGGAAGCCGTTGCGCCCGCCACCAGCGCTCCCAGCCTGGCGCAGGCGGAGAACAGAGCAGCGGTCTTGCGGTGGACCAGGTCCATGTAGTCCGCTTCGGTGACCGCCGCCGAGCCCAGCCGCTCCAGTTGGAGCAGTTCCCCCTCGACCATGGTCTGGGTGAGGCTGATCAGGATATCGAGGATTCGGAAGTCGCGCTGCTCGAGAGCGACCTGGAAGGCTTGCATGTAAAGCCAGTCGCCGGCCAGCACGGAGGTGTGATTGCCCCACAATACGTTGGGCGAGGGCCGGCCACGGCGCGTCTCAGCCACATCGATGACGTCATCGTGCACCAGCGTGGCGGCGTGGATCATCTCCACCACGGCGGCCAACTGGATGGCCTCCTCACGGGCGCTGCCGCCCACCAGTTTCGAACACAGCAACAACAGCGCGGGACGCAAGCGCTTGCCGCCGCTGGAGTGCAAGTAGTGGCCGATCGAGGTAATGGCCCCCACCGATGCCACCGACCTCTGCTGGATCTCCCGGTCGACCCTCTGAAGGTCCTCGCGGACAAGTTCCAAGAACTCCATCCCGCTCGGAACCTGAGTGACTTTGCCGCCCTGCATCGACTGACACCAGTTTAACCGTTGCCGCGGGGGCGGAGCAAACAAGCTTTGCGTTGATCCAGAGACGGTCTTGCACGCTGCCGCCAGCACGGCGAGGCCGCAGGAGAAGGCCGCGCCGGCGGGCTGCGCTAACGCGGGGTGATCAAGCCGCCGAGTTTGTCCTGCTCGCCGGTGAAGGAGCGGGGGAAGCGGGCTGAATAGACTTCCGGATACAGGAACCCTGAAGCAGGGTTGACGAGCACGGCGGACTCCACATCCGCAAGGACGCCGTCTTCGCGCAGGCGGCGCAGGGCCGCCAGGGAGGCTCCGCCTTCGGGCGAAGCAAAGATACCTTCCAGTTGCGCCAGTTCAACGGCGGCATCGAGCATTTCCTCATCGGAAACGGCGACCGCGCCGCCGCTGGAGGAACGCAGGATCCGCAAGATCAGATCATCCGCATCCGGCAGCGGCGCGCGAAGGGAGGCGGCGATGGTGCGCGGGTCGGGCCAAGCGGCGCAACGGTCCAGCCCGCGGTGAAAAGCGTCCGCGAGCGGCGAGCAGCATTCCGCCTGGACGGCGAACAGGCGGGGCGGTCCCGCCGTGAGCCAGCCGAGGGCCGCCAGCTCTTCGAAGGCTTTCCAGATGCCCACTAGGCCGGCGCCGTCGCCCACGGGGCAAAGAATGGCGGAAGGTGGATTCCACCGCATTTGCTCGGCGATTTCCAGGCCGAGGGTTTTAAGCCCTTCCACCCGGTAAGGCCAGAGCCAGGCGCCGGACCCCGCGGCCGCTCCGGCGGAGGCATCAAGTGCCGCGGAATTGCTCAATGCGCCGGCGGCAGCTACGGCGAGCCACGAGGTCCGCGATGCCGAGGCGGGAAGCGCCACCCGGACCGGGAGACCCGCAGCGGCGCCGTAGAGCGCCAGTGCGGGCGCCGCAACGGCATCCGCGGCAGCCTGCCATTCGGTGAGCCCCATCTGGAGCGCCATCGTGAACCAGCAGGAGGCGGCGCGGGCTTCGGCGGACCCGGCCGGATTCACACCGTCGTCCTTGATCCAGAGATTGGGCATGCCGGCCCTCTCACCGATACGCGGCAGGCGGACCAGCGGCGTCATGCCTTCGCCCAAGGAGATGGACGTACCGAAGCCGGAGGCAGGCAGCAGGGGGGCGTAGCGCCACATCGTGGGCGGCGCGTGCTCGAGCCATTCGCGGCTCCAGCCTTGGCGGACCGCCTCCAGGTTATAGCGCACCAGCAGCGGGCCGCCGCAGGGACAGCGTGCGGCAGGCTGTCCTGGCTCAAAGCGCCGGCCGCACCGGGCGCATTCGAAATGGGTCACTGTAGTCATCAGGCCGCAACTGCCTTATGATAGCGGCAATCCGAACAGGCGTGCGTCGGGGTGGGAGCGGACGGGCGGAATGTACGTCCGTCCAGGGCTTCGACTATCATACGGGGATAAGCTATGAAGAACAGGCGTTTTCCCCATTTCCTTGCGATCTGCCTGCTGCCGGCCTTGCTCGCAGCGGCAGCCGCCCAGAGTACGCAAGCGCTCGATGAAGGCTACACCGCCAAAATCAAGGAGTACACCACCGAGCCCTTCTTCCTGACGGAGTTGGTGGATCATCTGCCCGCCTCCGCCACGGTTCCCTCACCGGAAAAGGCGCTCGGCTATGTGATCGGAGCGCCGGGGAAGCTGACCTACTCGGCGGACATCTACCGTTACTTCCGCCAGTTGGAGAAGGCCAGTCCGCGGGTTCGCACGTTTTCGATGGGGCGAACCGAAGAAGGGCGGGAGATGCTGCTGGCGGCTGTGTCCGATGAGGCAAATCTCAAGCGCCTGGAGAGGCTTCGGGAGATCACCGCACGGCTGGCGGATCCGCGCCGGACGCCGCCCGAGGAGGCCCAGAGACTGTTGGACGAAGGCGTGCCGATGTATTGGATCACCGGCAGCATTCATTCGACCGAAGCCGGATCGCCTGAAATGCTCATGGAGCTGGCCTACCGTCTGGCGGTGGCGGAAACGCCGCTCGCCCAAAACATCCGCAAGAACTGCGTCGTGCTGGTGACGCCGCTCCTGGAGGTCGACGGCCACGACCGCTACGTGGATGTGTACCGCTACAAGCTGGCCAATCCGGGCAAACGCGCGCCCAACTTGGTCTACTGGGGCAAGTATGTGGCGCACGACAACAACCGGGACGCCATGACGCTGTCGCTGGCTTTGAGCCGGAACATGGTCCGGACGTTTCTCGACTGGCATCCCCAGGTGTTGCACGATCTGCATGAATCCATTCCGTTCCTGTATGTGTCCACCGGGATGGGGCCCTACAACCCGTGGCTGGATCCCATCGTGATCAACGAGTGGCAGATTCTGGCCTACCAAGAGGTGGAAGGGATGACCAAGCGGGGCGTGCCAGGCGTCTGGACGCACGGATTCTACGATGGCTGGGCGGCCAACTACATGATGTACGTGGCGCAGGGCCGCAATGCCGTCGGAAGGTTCTACGAAACCTACGGGGGCATCGGCGCCGACACGCTGGAGCGCACCGTTAACGAGGAGATGACCCGGCGGACCTGGTTCCGTCCGAACCCGCCGCTGCCGAAGGTCAAGTGGTCGCACAGGAACAACATCAACTTGCAACAGAGCGCGCTGCTGATCGCGCTGGATTATTTCGCCTCCAACCGGCGCAAGTTTTTGGAGAACTTCTATGCCAAGAGCCGGCGTTCGGTAGCCAAGGCGGTGACCGAAGGCCCGGCGGCGTGGGTGATTCCGGCCGATGATCCGCGGCCGCTGGAGTGCGCCGAGCTGGTGAACCTGCTGCGGCTCCACGGCGTGGAGGTGCACAGGGCGGAGAAAGAGATCGAGGTGGCGCGCAAGGAGAGCAAAGAAGAGAAGAAGGAGAAGTTTCCCCCGGGAAGCTACGTCATCCGGATGGATCAGCCGTACAGCCGGCAGGCCGACATGCTGCTCGATACGCAGTACTACGACGCTAGAGACACGCGTCCCTACGATGACACGGGCTGGTCCTTTGGCCCCCTGCGCAACGTGAAAACCGTGCGGGTGACCGACACTTCGATCCTGAAGGCGCCGATGAAGCTGATCGAGGCGCCGGTGCGGCCGCCGGGAGGCATTCGCGGAGAGGGCACGGCGGCGTACCTGATCCCGCACAACGCTGAGAACGCGCTCGCCTCGTTCCGGTTTCGGCTGAAGGAAGTGGAGATGCTGGCCGCCGAGGAGCCGTTTAAGGCCTTGGACCGCGAGTTTGGAGCGGGGACGTTCCTCATCCCCGCGCAAGGAAACCCGCCCGATCTTCGCGCCAGAATCGAACGGGCTGCTCAAGAACTGGGGCTTGCGGTGCACGCGGCGGGCGAAACGCCCAAAGTGGCCGCCCACCGGCTGGCCGCGCCGAGGATCGCGCTGGTGCACACCTGGATCAGTACCCAGAACGAGGGGTGGTTCCGCCTGGCGCTGGACACCCTCCAAATCCCTTACGACTACATCTCCGGCCAAGTGCTGGCCGCGACGCCCAATCTTCGAGCCAAATACGACGTGATCCTGTTGGGGCCGGTTCCCGGCAGCTCCCAGCGGGTTGTGATGGGCCTCCCTCTCTATGGCGAACCGGTGCCTTGGAAAGGCTCGGAATTGACGCCCAACATCGGCACGTCTCCGGATCAAACGGACGACATCCGCGGCGGCATGGGACTGGAAGGCTTGATGAACTTGCGGCGCTTTGTCGAAGAAGGAGGGCTGTTCGTCACGATCGCCTCCAACGCCTCGGTGCCCATCGATTTCGGCTTGGTGGAGGGAGTCAGCATCACACCCGCGCGGGAGTTGCAGGCGCGGGGCAGCGTTCTGAATGCGGTGGTGGCGGATAAGACCAGTCCGATCGCTTACGGCTACGGCGAGAAACTGGCCGTGTATTTTAACCAAGCGCCGATCTTTCGAGTCAGCACAACTGGGGCCACGAGCGGAGGGGCCGAATCGGACGCTTCGGCGGGAAGGCCCAGCGGCCGGGGGTCGCCGAGCGATCCGGATGTAGTGCAGGGCCGGCCATACGCGCCGCCGGAGCCCAAGCCGGAGTTGAAGCCTTGGGAGGAAAGACCGCTCACCGAAGAGGAAAAAGAGTCTCAACGGTTCTATCTCTTCCCGGAGCCGCTGCGCCCCCGTGTAGTTCTCCGGTTCGCGGAGGAAAAGGAGCTGCTCGTGTCCGGGATGCTGGCGGGAGGCCGCGAGCTGGCCAACCGGCCGGCCGTGGTGGATGTGCCCCGCGGCAAAGGACATATCGTGATGTTCGCCAACAATCCCATGTGGCGCCAGCAGACTCAGGGAAGTTTCTTCTTGCTTTTTAATGCGATGCTGAACTTCGAGCACCTCGATGCCGGGCGCAAGGCCCCGGCCGCCCGATAAGACGGCCGGACGCCGGGCAAACGGAAGAGCAGCCCGGTGCGTCAGAATATTCTAAGGAGCATGTTCCGCAAAGCGAGCTGCCTGTTGGCGCTGATGATCGCGACTGTTGGGGCGTATCCGGCTCTGGCGGGCGAGTATGCCGTGTTGTCCAGCGGTTTCCGCATCTACGCCGACCGCCATGAGAGGAACGGCCAAGTCGTCCGGCTCCACCACGGAGACGCGTTCGTGGAGGTGCCGGCTGCGCAGGTCTTGAGAATTGAGGCTGAAGAGCCGGTCTCAGAGCCGGCTACGGAGGTCTTCCCTGCCCCAGCAACATCTGCGGCAGCGGATCCCAAGGAACTGGTGCGGCAAGCAGCGGCAAGGCACGGATTGCCGGAGGCGTTCTTGCTGAGCGTGGCGGCGGCCGAGTCCGGCTACCGGCAAGAGGCGGTGTCTCCCAAGGGCGCCGTGGGAATCATGCAATTGATGCCCGCCACAGCCCGCGAGTTGCAGGCCGATCCACGCGACCCAATCCAGAACGTAGACGCCGGGGCCCGGTATTTACGCTCGTTGCTGCTGAAGTATCTGGATGACCCCTATCAGGTGCGCAAGGCTCTGGCGGCCTACAACGCGGGGCCGGGGGCGGTGGATCGCTACGGAGGCGTGCCGCCCTACACGGAGACCCTGCGTTTCATCGAGCGCGTGCTGAGCCAGCACCGCCGCCCGCGTGAACCGTAAGAGAGGGAGTCTGCGGCGGCGTGTTTGCTATACTTTAGAAGACGGGGGCTGCCCGGTGACGCACGGTGCGCAAGGCGGGCGAACCACTCATATGAACTCTCGAGTCAAGCTTTGGATCGTAACCACTTCGGCATGCCTCCTGTTGCTGCTGCTGGCGGGGGCGCATTTAGGCAAGAGCGCCGCCACGCCGGACGAAGGCGCCTATCGCCAGTTCAAAGTCTTCACGGACGTTCTGAGCCGCGTCAAGAGCGACTACGTGGAAGAACCGGACATGAAGAGCGTCACGCTCGGCGCGGTCAACGGGCTGCTGGAAGCGGTGGATCCGTTCGCCAGCTATTTGAACGCCGATCAATATAAGCAGTACCTGAAAGAAAAGGATGCGCTGCGCGGCGACGTGGGCTTGGTGCTGGCCAAGCGCTACGGCTATATCGCGGTGGTATCGGTTTTGCCCGGTTCTCCGGCGGAGAAAGAACGGATCGCCCCGGGCGATTTGATTGAAAGCATTCGCGGGATCGCCACCCGCGACATGCCCCTGGCTTACGCCGAGTTGTTGTTGCGCGGGCAGCCCGGGACCGAGGTGGAGATCACGCTTCTGCGCGTGCCGGATCCGGAGCCGCAGAAGGTGACCTTGAAGCGCGAGCTGATCGCGGTCCCCGCTTTGAAATCCCAGATGCTCCCCGACGGAGTCGGCTACATCCGTCCGGAAGCGCTGGTGGCGGGGCGCTCCGCGGAGGTTGCATCAGCCATTCGGCAACTGGAGAAAGAAGGCGCGAAGGGTTTGATTCTGGACCTGCGCAACTGTGCGTTGGGGAACCCGGAGGAGGGCGCTGAGCTAGCCAATCTGTTCGTCGACGGCGGCTTGCTGACCTATGTCCAAGGCCAGCAGTATCCCCGCAAGGACTACCGGGCTCAGGCCTCCAAGCAGGTGACGCGACTGCCGCTGGTGGTGACAACGAACCGCGGCACGGCCGACGGAGCCGAAATCGCCGCCACGGCGCTCATGGAGCACAAGCGGGCGGAGGTGGTCGGCGAGCGTTCCTTCGGGGATGCTGCGGTGCGCCGCACGATTACGTTGGACGACGGCGGGGCCCTGATCCTTTCGGTGGCAAAGTTCTATTCACCGGCAGGCAAGGCGATTCAGGACACCGGCGTTGTGCCCACGGTGAGCTATGTGGAGTCGGAACCGGTGATGGATCTGGAGGACGAAGAGCTGCCAAGCCCGCCACCGCGTCCCCGCTCAGCCGCTCCCAGTTTGGAAGAGGACAAGCTGCTGAAGAAAGCCATAGAAGTTTTGTTCAAGGGCGCCCCGGCGGCTACCGCTTCCTCGTCTCCAGCCGGCGTGGACCGGCGCGGAGCAGGCAGGGCCGGCGAGGTCCCGGCGCCGCTGGGTACGCCTCAGCCTGTGAAGTGATCGAGCCATGCCGATATTTGAATATCAGTGTAAGAAGTGTGGAGCTGTTTTCGAGGTTTTGGAAAAGAATGCGGATTCTCCGCGCACCGTACATGACGGCGGCTGCGGCGGTCCGCTAGAGCGGCTGCTGTCGCCGCCTGCGCTGCAATTCAAGGGTAGCGGTTGGTATATCACGGACTACGCCCGGGCTTCGAGCGGAAATGGATCCGCGGGGAAGAGGGAGAGTTCGAAAGCCGAATCCAAAACCGAGACTTCCTCCGAATCCAAGAAGTCCGAGACCTCCAAACCCGCCCCGGCCAAATAGACCTCAGGCGCGCAGGATTCCCTGTGTAAGGAACGGGGCAAGCGTGCGCCCCGGGGGCCGGGTTGGTTTACCTCTCCGGTTGGACGGCGCTCCGCCGCGCTAGCCACAACCCCACCAGAGCGATGGCCAAACCCGAGAGCGCATCCACCAGATAGTGATAACGCCCGTACACCGTAGCTAGGGCGATTGAGACCGCCAGGGCCAGTAAGAAGCGCCAGACCCAAGGTTTCTCGGGCAGGGCATAGCGCATGGCGAAGGCGCCCGCGAAGGCTCCGGAACAGTGGGCGCTGGGAAAGACGCTGATGTGAATGCCGTAGGAGCCGACGAGCCAGAGGTTGAAGCGGCGGAAGACTGTCATCGCCGCGGGCAGGTCCTCACCGGGGAAGACGGTGCGGGGTGGCTCCGAAGGGAAGTAGGGGAACAGGGCGTAAGCAGCCAGCACCGAGAAGGCAAAGGGGAACAGAAAACGGTCGGCGCGGTGGCGCAGGCCGTAAGCATAGAGCACGGCCAACGAGAAATAGGGGATCGTGTAAACCAGAGAGTAGGAAATTTCCAACACAGAGGGCAACCACGCTCCCAAACTCTCGATGGCGCGTTTTGCGCCAAGTTCATATAGGAAGAACCGGTCCCAGAGAATCCAGCCGCGCTCGAGCTCGTAGGTGTGCTCGGCCGGAGCATACCATCCCATTTCGCGGTAAGCCATGAGCAGCAACGGCGCCGGATACCAGTCGCGCAGAATGCTGAAAAACGGCCGATTTCGCAGAGCGGCTGTATGCGACAGCAGGACGTAGCCGGCGATAATCGTGGCGTTCACTCCGACGGTGAGGCACTTGAGTTCCAGCCGGGCGGACGTGAACAGCGCAAAGATCGAAGCGTAGAGGAAGTAAACCATCAGGGCCCACTCGGTTCGCCGCAACTGGGGGGCCCGCACGCGGATTCCTAGCTTTTCTTCTTAAGTCTCTCGTTGAAAGAACCCTGGCGATACCCTTCCAGGTCCAGGGTGACGTAGAGGAAACCCAGAGCTTTGAAGATTTCCGTAAAGCGCCGGGCCATCTCCAGGCTGAGGGCCCTGGGCAACTCCTCCGGCGCGATCTCCAGCCGCACCAGGTCGCCGTGATAGCGCACGCGGAACTGGCGGAAGCCAAGGGCCTTGACGGCCTCCTCTCCCTTCTCCACCGTCTTGACGTTCTCGATCGTGACCGGGGTGCCGTAGGGGATGCGGGAACTCAGGCACGCGGCGGCGGGCCGGTCCCAGGTGGGCAGACCTGCCTGCCGTGACAGCTCGCGGATCTCGGCTTTGCTGAGCCCGGCCTCGACCAGCGGCGCCCGCACCTGGTGCTTGGAAGCGGCGTTCTGGCCCGGGCGGTAGTCGCCCAGATCGTCGGTGTTGACCCCGTAGACAATGTGGGCATAGCCTCGCTCGCGGCCGACTTCCTCCAGGCGGGTGAACAGTTCGTCCTTGCAATGGAAGCAGCGGTCGGGGTTATTGGCGGCGTAAGCGGGATTGTCGAACTCGCGGGTAGCGACGTATTCATGGCGCAGGCCGTAGCGGCGCGCGAACTCCTCGGCGTCCCGCTTGTGCGACTCGGGCATGGAGGCCGAATCGGCAGTGATGAGCAAAGCGCGGTCACCGAGGGCGCGGCCCGCAGCCCAGGCTAGGTAGGCCGAGTCGGTCCCGCCGGAAAAAGCCACGATCACGCGGTCCAGCCCACGGAGGATTTCAAACAGGCGCTGCTGCTTCTGCTGCAAAGCAGCGGCGTCGATTGCAGTCGTAGTCTTGCCCAGCTCAGCCAAAGCGCCCATAACTCGGATTATACCGAAGCCGTTCTCTCATTGAAGCCCGGGGATTTCGGGTTGGTTGACAGCGCCTTCTTCGGCGGTGCCGTTTCCGTTGGAGAGCACCGAGGCGGCGGCCACCTGGTCGCCCGGCTCAAGCTTCACTAGCCGCACGCCCTGAGTGGATCGCCCGGCCTGGCGGATCTCCGACGCCTCCAGCCGGATGATCTTGCCTTCCTTAGTAATGATCATCACGTCGGATTCGTCTTCGACCGCCAGCACGCTGACGACCTTGCCGTTGCGCGCGGTGGTCTTCATGTTGATGACGCCTTTGCCGCCGCGGCGTGTGATGCGGTAGTCCTTGAGCGGCGTCCGCTTGCCGTAGCCGTTTTCGGAGATCGACAGGATGAGATCTCCTTCGCGCACGACTTCGGCGGCCACCAGGTAGTCGCCCTCCTCCAGGTCCATGCCGCGCACGCCGCGGGCCTGCCGCCCCATCGGGCGGACCTCGCTCTCCGGAAACCGGATCGCCTTGCCGTTGCGGGAAGCCAGCAGAAGGAAAGCGTCGCCGGTGGAGAGGCAGGCGGCGATGAGCTCGTCGCCTCCGTCCAGGTTGATGGCGTGGATGCCCCTCGAGATCGGGTTGTCGAACTCGGTCAGTTCTGATTTCTTGATGACGCCGTTGCGGGTCACCATGACGATGTAACGGCCAGGGGCGAAATCCTGCACTGGCAAGAAGGCCTTGACCGTCTCATCCTGTTGCAGGCTGATCAGACCGGAGATGTTCTTACCCTTGCCGGAGGTCGACGAATCGGGGATCTCGTACACCTTGAGCCAGTAGACCCGGCCTCGGTTCGTGAAGATCAGCAGATAGCTGTGAGTGCTGGAAATGATCAGATGCTCGACCACGTCCTCGGCGCGGGTGCTCATGCCGATGCGGCCTTTGCCCCCGCGGGATTGGCGGCGGTAGGTATCGACCGGCGTGCGCTTCAAGTAGCCGCCGCGGGTGACGGTGACCGCCACGTCCTCCTTCTGGATGAGGTCCTCGAGGCGGATCTCGCCGGCGTCCTCGACGATCTGGGTGCGCCGCTCGTCGCCGAACTCTTTCTGCACTTCCCTAAGTTCTTTTACGATCACGCCGCGAAGGACCTTGTCCGAACCCAGGATCTCGTTGTATTCGGCGATCTTGCGCTGGATTTCGGCCAGCTCCTCGAGGATCTTCAACTGCTCCATGTTGGTGAGCCGCTGGAGCTGGAGTTCGATGATCGCCTGGGCCTGTTTTTCGCTCAGCTCGAAGCGCTCCATCAGCCCGTCGCGCGCGTCGCGCGGAGTCTTGGAAGCGCGGATCAGCTTGATGACCGCGTCGAGGTTCTCCAGAGCCTTCTTGAAGCCAAGCAGGATGTGTTCGCGCTCGCGGGCCTTGCGGAGCAGATACTCGGTGCGGCGGCGCACGACGTCGACGCGGTGATCGATGAAGCGCTTGAGGATCTCAACCAGCCCCATCTCGCGCGGCTGGCCGTTGACGATGGCCAGCATGATGATGCCGAAGCCAGTCTGGAGCTGGGTGTGCTTGTAAAGGTTGTTCAGGATGACTTCCGCCTGCTCGCCGCGCTTGAGCTCAAAGACGATGCGCATGCCGTCGCGGTCGCTCTCGTCTCGGATTTCGGAGACGCCGTCGAGTTTCTTCTCGTTGACCAGCGCCGCGGCCTGCTCAATGAGGCGCGATTTGTTCACCTGGAAGGGGATTTCGGTTACGACGATGCACTCCCGGTCCTTGCCGATCCGTTCGATGGCGGCCTTGGCGCGAAGCTTGAGCTGGCCGCGGCCGCGCGTATAGGCGTCGATGATTCCCTGGCGGCCGCAGATGAAGCCGCCGGTGGGAAAGTCCGGACCGGGGACCAATTCCAGGATCTTGGAAAGCGGAGTATTGGGATTCTGAACCAGAGCGATGGCCGCCTCGATGATTTCCGAGAGGTTGTGGGGCGGGATGTTGGTGGCCATGCCCACGGCGATCCCGGAGCTGCCGTTGACCAGCAGGTTCGGAACGCGCGCGGGCAGCACTTCCGGCTCCTCCTCGCTTTCGTCGTAGTTGGGACGGAAGTCGACGGTCTCTTTGTCGATGTCTTCGAGAAGCGTGTGAGCGATGCGTGCCAGGCGGGCCTCAGTGTACCGCATGGCCGCAGGCGGGTCGCCGTCGATGGAGCCGAAGTTGCCCTGTCCGTCGATGAGCGGGTAGCGCATCGAGAAGTCCTGGCCCATGCGCACCAGGGCGTCGTAGACGGCCGCGTCGCCGTGCGGGTGATACTTGCCGAGCACCTCACCGACGATCTTGGCGCACTTGCGGGTGGGGCGGTTCCAGTGCAGCCCCATTTCGTGCATGCCGTAGAGGATGCGGCGGTGGACGGGCTTCAACCCGTCGCGGATGTCCGGCAGCGCCCGGCCGATGATCACGCTCATGGCGTAATCCAGATACGACCGGCGCATCTCGTCTTCGATGTTGACCGGGATCAGGTTCTTGCCGCTTTCGCCGCCCAGGGGCAACTGAGTGGGAGTGGGCGGAGGCGGGGGAGTTTGGTTGGAATCGGGACGTTCGGAGTCAGCCAATTTCGCACCTTCAGAGCCGCCTCTGTCTTCGCCGGATCTTCGCCATCCGGAAGAGACTGGCTTCTAAACTCTTATTCTAGCATAAGCCCTTGAAAGATGTATCAGTTAAGAGCAGTGAGGCGGGACCCTCTTGCGGCCCGGCGCCAGGCCGCACTCCTCGACGCTTCCCCCGGGCGGTCTACCGCCCAGAGTTCAGGAAGGCCAAGAACTCGGATGGGTTACGGGTCAACCCGCCAAAGGTGGCAATGACCTTTTCGTCGGCGTCGACAATTGCGTAATAGGGGATGGCGACGGTGGCGAATCTCTCTTGCAGCAGCTTCTGGTTGCTCTCGGAAGCAGGATCGACGCCGTCGGTGTAAAGATCAACCAGAACGAAACGGCCGAGCGCCTCGCGAATCTCAGGTCGCGTGAACATGTTGGCCTTCATCCAGTGGCAGTTGGTGCAAGCATAGCCGGTGAAGTTGATGAAGACCAGCTTGTTTTCGGCGCGGGCGCGGGCTAGGGCTTCTTGATATTGGTCTTTCATCCAGACCAGACCCGTGGACTGCGCGGCTGCGCTGGTGGCTGAGGGCGGCGGAACATAGGCGTCGATTTCGCCCAGGCGGCCGCCGGTCATTCCAGGCGCAAGACTGAGCGCGAACACCAGAAAGAATGCCCCTACCAGAAGCCGCGCCACGCCCAGCTTCTCGTCAGGCCGCACGCCTTCCAGCCGCACCAGCCCGAGCAGGTACAGTCCCGCCAGTCCGAACAGAACCATCCAGGCGGCCAGGAAACGCTCCCGGGTTAGGAGATTCCATTGCATGACCGAGTCCACGTTGCTGGCGTACTTGAGCGCGGCAGCCAGAATGATGAAGCCCAGCACCACCTTGACCCGGGCCATCCAGCCGCCGCTTTTGGGCAAGCGCGAAAGGTAGGAAGGGAACAGCGCCAAGAAGAAGAACGGCAGCGCCAGGCCCGTGGCGAAGGCCAGCATGCCCGCCAGGGGACGAATCCCGCCGCCGGCGATGGACCCCGCCAGCAGCGTGCCTACAAAGGGCCCAACGCAGGCGAACGCCGTGAGCGAAAAAGCCAGCCCCATCAGGAGCGACCCGGCGATGCCGCCGCGCTGGCTGGCGCGGTCGGCGCGCGTCAGCAGGCCGCTCGGCAGAGTGATCTCGAAGGCCCCCAGCAGGCTCAGGCCGAACAGGACAAACAGCACCGTCAGAAAGGTGTTCACCCAGACATTGGCGCCGAGCTGAACCGTCCCGAACGGCCCCAGGATCGCCGTGACGATCAGGCCCAGCGAGGAGAACAAAACCACGATCCCCAGCGAGAACACCAGCGCTTGCAAGGCGGCGCGACCGCGTGAGCCGGATTCCTGCCTCAAAAAGTAGGAGACGGTGATGGGGATCATCGGGAAGACGCAAGGGGTGAAAACAGCGGCCAGACCGAAGCCGAAAGCGATCAGCACGAAAGCGCCCAGACCTTGAAGTCCAGCGCCGGCGGTGGGCACAGCGGCGGCCGGGGCAGGCTGGGCTCCGGATGGCGCAGCGGCCGGGGCATTCGGGTCAAACAATTGATAGCCGGCCGGAATCGTGATCGAGGCCGGAGCCGCAGTCGGGTCGATCGCCAATTGGGCAGTCGCTGTGCGCCGCACCGGCAACAGACATTGCCGGTCGTCGCAGGCTTGATAGCGGGACTGGAGGGTGACCTCGGCCAACCCTGGGGAAGCCTTCGGCGAAACTTTCAGAACCACGAGAAAAACGGCCTGCTGGTCGAACGTCTCCGTATCGTGGCCGAAGTTCGGATCGAACTTGACCTTGGGCTTGGGCTGATAAATCCGCCAAGATGCGATCGCGGGGTTCTCCGCAACCGTGATGGTGGTAGGGATGGGGCCTTTGGGTGTGGACAGCGAGTAGAGGTGCCAGCCCGGGTCGATTTGGGCGGTGAAGCGCGCCAGCACTTCGCCGCCGGCGGGCGCCTTGGATGCATCGAGCGACAGCGACCATTTCACCGGGTCCAGCCGTTGGGCCGTCAACGGCAAACACACGGCGAGTAGGACTAGAGCAGCGAAACGAATTCGATGTGGCATCCCTCTATCAGTCCGCTTGCGCGGCCGCGAGCCCCAGGCTGGACCAGCGGTGCAATTCTGCTTCGATGCGCTGGTTGATGCGGCCGCTGGAAAACTGCGCCGCCACCCGGATGGCGTTCTTAATGGCATTGGCGTTGGAGCGGCCGTGGCAAATGATGCAGACCCCCCGCACGCCCAGCAAGGGGGCGCCGCCATACTCGGAATAGTCCAACCTCTTTTTGAAATCCGCAAAAGCGCGGCGCGAAAGCACGTAGCCCAGCTTGCCGGCCAGCGTCGCCTCCAAAGACTGCTGGAGCATGTGGCGGATGACGTCCACCAGGCCTTCGCTCACTTTGAGGGCTACGTTGCCGATGAACCCGTCACAGACCAGCACGTCGGTATTGCCGCTGTAGACGTCCCGCCCCTCGACGTTGCCGATGAAGTTAAGCGGCAGGGTCTTTAACAGGGCGTAGGCGCGGCGCGTGAGCTCGTTGCCTTTGTGTTCCTCCTCGCCGATCGACAGCAAACCCACGCGCGGGTTCTCGATCTGGAGGATCACGCGGGCGTAGATGTCGCCCATGACGGCGAACTGGCCGAGCATGCGCTCGGTGCAATCCACGTTGGCCCCGACGTCCACCATCACCGCGGGCCGGCCGCTCATGGTGGGGAAGGCCGAGGCCAGCGCGGGACGATCCACGCCGGGCAGCATTCCCTGCACCAGCTTGGCGGTGGCCATCACCGCGCCGGTGTTGCCCGCGGAGACCAAGCCCGCCGCCTCGCCGTCGCGCACCAGGCGGCAGGCCACGCGGATGGAGCTGTCGCGCTTGCCGCGCACGGCCTTGGCGGCGCTGTCTTCCATGGTGACGCGCTCGCTGGCGTGGACAATCTGGATGGGAAGCCGCGAGGCGCCGTCGTGGCGGCGCAACTCCTCGCGAAGTTCCTCTTCCCTGCCCACCAGAATCACCCGAATCCCGAGGCTGCGGGCAGCCCGGACAGCGCCCTCGACCTCGTTGCGAGGCGCGTGATCGCCGCCCATCGCGTCCACTGCGATTGTGACCATGGCAGGAGTGTTGGCGCTTCGAGCTGCCCCTTTATGCTTCGGCCACTTCGATCACCTCCCGGCCCTTGTACATCCCGCAATGGGGGCAGGCGCGGTGGGGGAGTTTGGGTTCGTGACAGTTGGGGCACTCGGACAGTCCCGGCTCGCGCAAGTGGTCGTGAGCGCGCCGGTTGGCGGTACGCCGGTTCGAGTGTCTTCGTTTTGGGTTCGGCATAGTTTCCGTTTCCTTTGTAGAATACCGCCGGCCTCGAAGGCCCCGGCGGCTATAGCTCGCGCAGGGCTGCCCAGCGGTCATCCACGATCACCGGCTTGCAACCGCAATCCAGACGGTTCCGGTTCTGACCGCATACCGGACAGATGCCCTTGCAGTCTTCCCGGCAGATGCGCCGCATCGGCAACGCCAGCAACACCTGCTCCCTGAGGACATCCTCCAGGACCAGCCCTTCGCCCTGGTAAAAATCGATCGTACTGTCTTCGGCCTCCAGCGCCACCTCCGGATCTTCCGGCCCTTCTTCCACAGGCTCGTAGAACAGGTCAAAGCTCAGCTTCAAGGGGAATTGCGCCACCTCCAGACAACGGTCGCACTCGCACTCCATCAGCACTTCCAACCTGCCGCGAATGCGGATTTCGCCGTTGGTGTTGGGCAGCAATTCCGCGGACCCTGCCGCACTCAGCGGGCCCGCCTGCCAGAGCTTCTGATCGAAGAATTCAATCTCTCCGGGCTGGAAGGTCTCCTCAAAGCGGACCTTCCGGAGTTCCATTTCCCTTCGATTCAGGAACATGCGGACCTCCCAGCGCGCTGGCCCCAGGCCAAAGAACCATTATAGCGGTTCCGGCCCCAAACAAGCACAATCATTCGAGCCACGGGTGCGCGCTTTCTGGGCAACTTGCAACTGCCCCGCTGGTGCAGGCCCCGCGGATTCCGCCCGTCCCTCAGTCAAATCTCAGTCCTCGTTTAGGGCATTCGCGGTCCTCCGCCCGCACGCTCGGGCCCCGCCGCGGCCCGATGAGTTGCTCAGGGAGCGGCTCATGCACAACAAGAATCGCCGTCTGGCGGCACGGGCTCTTGCAGCGTACCTGACCCTGACCGCCGGCGCGCAATCATCTCCCGCGCAACAGCGGAAAATATGGAAAAAGTTGTGGATTGCATCGGTTGCGGCGGTGACGGCGGTTAACGTTGCCGATGCGGGTTATTCGGTCGGAAGAAGCGAAAGCAACCCCTTGCTGCGAAACGCTCATGGAGGCTTCAGCGCTCAGCGCGCGGTCTTGACCAAGTCCGCCGGCACCGGCGGCATGATCCTGCTGCAATGCATTCTCCGCAAGCGCATGCCGGAGGAAAGGCTGGAAAAGCCGTCGGCCATCATCAACTTCGCCGCCGCCGGCGCCGTGGGGGCCGTAGCCTACCGCAATTCAAGAATCACAACCCGCCCTGCTGCATCGCCGTAGCCTCAGGGGGCTGCTCTGCGACAGCCCCGGCCGCGTCAACAGCGCCGGGGAAACTCATGCCGCGCCGGCGAACTCTTTCAACAGCTTCGCGTAGGTGTCCTCAAGCCGCTCGGGAAGCACGCGGGTTTCACCGACGGTGGTCATGAAGTTGGAATCGGCGGGCCAGCGCGGCACCACGTGCAGATGGATGTGCCCGGCGACGCCCGCTCCGGCGCATTCGCCGATGTTCATCCCCAGGTTGAAGCCCGCCGGCCGGTAGACCGCCCGGAGCGCTCGCTCCGCTTCCCGCGCCAGGAGAATCATCTCGGCCAGCGTCTCCTCCGGAGTCGCCTCCAAGGTGGCGATGTGCGCGTACGGCGCAATCATCAGGTGCCCCGTGGTGTACGGGTACAAGTTGAGAAGGACGTAGTTCAGGCGCGCGCGGTGCACAATGAAGTTCCGGACGTCCTGGTTCTCAGCCGGCTTGAGGCAAAAAATGCAGCCTTGCTGCGAGTTGGCCTCGCTTACGTACGTGTAACGCCAAGGGCTCCAGAGCCGGTCCATGCGGGCCTCGCGGCGGACACGGTTCAGACCGCAGCCGAAGGCGGCTGGCCGGGATCCGCCGCCGCGGCTGCCGGCGCCTCAGCGTTCACCAGATCTTTGAGTTCCTTGCTGGGCTTGAAGTACGGGATCCGTTTGGGCGGAACCTCCACGCGCTCACCCGTCTTCGGGTTACGGCCGATGCGGGCTTGCCGCTCCCGGGTGCGGAAGCTCCCGAAGCCTCGGATCTCAATCTTGTCGCCGCTACGCAGCGACTTCACGATGCTGTCGAAGATCACCTCCACGATGACCTCCGATTCCTTTCGCGTCAGATCCACCAGCCGCGAGACCTCGTCAATCAAATCCGCCTTTGTCATTCCGTTCGTCTCCTTCGAGAAATTGAGCAGCTTTGCGAGGCGAATCTTTAAGAGCGGGTTTCGCCCTGACCCTTCAGGTTCATCACTTCCTCTATGGTGAGTGTAGCCGCGGCTGCCTGGCGGTGATAGTCTTCCAAGCGGCTGCGCTCCTCGTCCTCGCTGACGGCCTGCATACTCAGACCAATCTTCTTCTCGGCCTCATTGAGCCGGATGATCTTGAAATCAAACTCTTCGCCGAGCGGCAGGGCCGGCTGGTCACGCCGCCGGTCCGCAGCCCCAGGTATCTCCGAATTATGGCACAGGGCTTCCACCCCGGGCGCAATCTCCACAAACACCCCGAACGTGGCCGCCCGGCAAACCCTGCCCCGCACGACGTCGCCCACCATGTGCGAGCGGAAAAAGGTTTCCCAGGCGTCCGGCTGAAGCTGTTTGATTCCAAGCGAGAGGCGCCGGGCGGCGGCGTCGATATTGAGGATGACCGCCTGCACGATCTGCCCCTTCTTGAGCACTTCCGAGGGATTCTTCACCCGCTTGGTCCAAGACAGGTCCGAGACGTGGACCAGGCCATCGATCCCTTCCTCGATCTCGACGAAGGCGCCAAAGTCGGTCAGCTTCCGCACCCGCCCTTCCACCACGGACCCCACGCTGTAGCGCGACTCCACCGTCGTCCACGGATCCGGCTCAAGCTGCTTAATGCCCAACGATATGCGCCGCTCTTTGGGCTGCACGCCCAGCACCACGGCTTCCACCTGGTCGCCCACTTTGACCACCTTGGAGGGATGCTTCAGCCTCCGCGACCAGGTCATCTCCGAAACGTGGATGAGGCCTTCGACGCCCGGCTCCAGCTCCACAAAGGCGCCGTAGTCGGTGATGCTGACCACCCGGCCGATCACCCGGTGGTTGACCGGGTAGCGCTCGGCGGCATGCTCCCAAGGATCCGGCAGCGCCTGTTTGAGACCTAGGGAGATGCGGCCCTTCTCCCGATCGAACTTGAGAACCTTGACCGTGATCTCATCGCCGACGTGCAAAACCTCAGAAGGATGCGTCACCCTCCCGTAGGAAATATCACTCACGTGCAGCAGGCCGTCGATCCCGCCCAGGTCCACGAAAGCGCCATAATCGGCGAGGCTCTTCACCACCCCCGTCACCAGCGCGCCTTCCTCAAGCGCGGCCAGAATCGCCGCTCTCCGCGCGGCCTGCTCTTCCTCCACCGCTAATCTGTGGGACACCACCACGTTGCCCCTGCGGCGGTTGAGCTTCACGATCTTGACCGGCAGATCTTGACCGATGAGCGAATCCAGGTTATGCACGGGCCGGACATCGGCATGAGAGCCGGGCATGAATGCCTTCACTCCTACATCCACCGCCAGCCCGCCCTTGATGCGGCCTAATACCCGCGCGTTGACCAGCAAGTGTTCCCGGTAGGCCTTCTCGAGCGTGTCCCAGGCTCGGATCCGCCTCGCCCTCTCGTGGGACAGCAGTACGTAGCCGTCGATCTCCTGCTGGCGGTGGTCGACCACCACGTCGAGCGTGTCCCCGGGCTTGACGTGGACGCTGCCGTCGGGTTCGCGGACTTGCTCAATGGGAACGAGTCCTTCGGACTTGAACCCGAAGTCCACGATCACTTCCGTCGGCGTAACCTTGAGGACACGCCCCTCGATGACCTCGCCTTCGGCCGGCGGAGCAAAGTGACTGTAGTCGTCTATGAGTTGTTCGTAGTCGCTCACTTCGGAAGGAGCGGTCATATCCTTCCGTGCCTCATCCGAGTTGCCGGCCATGGCCATCTCTCCATCGGAACAACGCTCCCAACGGCCGGCAGATCCGCTGCGTCACACCGATGCCCGGACAGTACAAACCTTTGCGGCGACACTTCCCCGTCCAGAGGACCGATCTTTCGGGTGCGCGAGCTTCCACCGACAAGCCGTTGGCAGATAAGTACGTTAAGAACTATATCGAACACCCGTGGCGTTGTCAACCGCAACCGGATTCGCAAACTGCACCCGTACACTGGCCATCCCTGGATGGCAGCCAGATTGCACCGGAGGCAGTGAAAGGAGGGCCACTCATGATTCTGCTCACCCTGGCAGCCGGCGGCTTGATCGTCCTGGCCCTTTTCCTGTCAATGCTTTCCTCGACCCCGCGCACCGGCCGCTGAGCGCGGCAAGGTGGTCATTTTTACACACCCGTGTAGCCCTTGCTTCCCGGCGCGATCTCCAACCGGCGAACATCTCCCCAGAACCGCACCGCAGGCGCCGCCTCTGCGCGGAGGCGGCGCCAGGACTCAGTTCTTTTCCTCCGGGGGCAGCGGGCTTGGGCCCCGAGCCACCTTGCCGCTTTTCGCTTCTTCGATTTCCACGCCGTAGGCCGCCAGCACCTGGCCGGTCGCCCGGTCGAGAGCCACACGAGCCTTGCTGTAGTTGCTGAGTGCAGCCACCTCCGATGAGCGGGCCTGCGCCAGATCTCTCTGCGCCTGAATCACAAAGAAAATCGTCGACGCGCCCAACGCGTACTTCTTCTCCTCGGCGTCCAGCGTCTGCTCTTGCAGGATGCGGGTCTTAACCGCGGCCTCATAGGTGGCCCGCGCTTGTTGCACCGCGATGAGCGCATTGGTCACATCCAGCCGGATCTGATTGATGAGCTGCTGCTGGCGGATCTCCTGCTGCCGCAGGGCGAGCTGGTTCTGGATCATATCGGCCTGGGCGGAGCGGTTCCGCAAAGGGATGTTGAGCTGGAAGCCGACGCCGTAGTTCGGGAAGTTCCGCGCGAACAGTTGCGAGAGCACCGTCCCGTAGCCGCCCAAAAAGAACGGATCCACGCTGTTGGGATTGCGCTGCGACGGCGGCAGATTGGTGCCCGGAATGGGAGGAATCGGCAAGGAGTTGATCTGCCCGGCCAAGCCGTTGTTCTGGAGCGAGCCGACTAAGTCCAAAGAAGGCTTGAGCGAGCTCTTGATGCCCTCCAGGCTGATCTTGCTGTTCTCAATCTGGATGCGGCTCTGATCCAGATCGGGGCGACTGCTCAAGGCTTGGGCGATCAGGTCCTGAATCGGCTGGATCGGCTCTACGGCCGGCACGCGGATCAGATCGGTCGGAACGATCCGGGCCTCCGCCAGCAGGGGGCTGGCCACCCCGGTGCGGCTGAGCGCGTTCTTCAGCAGCGTCTCCTGTTGCAGCAGGCGCGTCTCGGAAATCGTCAGATCCTGCTGGCTCAAGGCCACCTGGGCCTCGGCCCGAACCACCTCAATGGGGGCCAGCGTTCCGATCTCAACTTGCTTTTGGTTGTCACTGCGCAGCTTCTCGGCCAGCGCCAAAGCCTGGCGCTTGACCTTGACGTCTTCGTTGTAGCTGACCAGATCCCAGTACAGGTTCACAACGTTGGCGACGATGTTGATCACCTGCTCCCGGAAGGATAGATCCGAAACCTGCCGGTTGTTCTTCGCCACCCGGATATTGCGGTTGTTCAACGCCCAGCCGAAGCCGCGCAGCAAGGGCTGAGAGACCTGGAGGCTGAAATTGGAGCTCATCGACGGATTGAAGTCGCTGCGCCCGGAGTTGCTTCGGGCGAACGTGTTGTTCCACCCGAAGGTCGCCGTTGCCCCCGTCACAAAGCCTTTCTGGATGGAAAAGTTGGCCGTCTTCACCCGGTTGACCAGCGAGTTGGTGCCCGTGACGAAGGAGCTGGTCTGGGGCGTGGTCTGATGCGCGAAATTGTAGTTGAAGCTGGCCACCGGATCGTATACAGGAACGCCTGCTCCTCCTGCCTCCGCCTTCAACAGGGCGGCGTCCGCATTGCGCAGGTTGTAGCGTTGGAGCTCGATATCGAGGTTGTTCTCCAGAGCCAGAGCGATGGCGTCCTGCAAGGACAAATAGATCCGTCCAGCGCGGATTAGGGAATCCAGACGGCCGGAGTTGGTCAGATTCACGGGCGGTTCCTGCCGCCAGCGGTAAGGTTGATAGAGCCCGCCGGCCGGACTCAGGGGTGCGCCCTGAAAAGGGGCCGGCATTTGGGCAAGCCCGGAAAGGGGTGATAGAATCCAAACGCAAAAAATCGCCGTTGCAGTTTGCAATCGCTTCATGGTTTCAGTCCTGGCAAGGTGAGATTGGACCTCAAGAACAGTTAAACGCGCCGTAGGGCGCCTCTGTTCCTTGATTTTTCAATGGTATAGTAGGCACGAATGATCCCGCAAGATGACAGCATCCTTGAGCTGTTTGAATCTCTCGGCGCGTATCTGCGCGGCCACTTCCGCCTTACCAGCGGCATGCACAGCTCCGAGTACCTCCAGTGCGCTCTGGTGTTGCAGCATCCCTCCCAGGCCGAAGCCTTGGGCCGCCGGCTGGCCGGCAAGGTGCAGCGGCTGTTGGGCGGGCGCCCGGTCCAAACCGTCGCCGCCCCAGCCTTGGGGGGGCTCATCATCGGCCACGAAGTGGCACGCACGCTGGGCGTGCGCTTTCTGTTCACCGAGCGCGGGGCCGACGGCCGGATGACCCTGCGCCGGGGCTTTAGCCTCCAGCCGGGAGAGACCGCGGTCGTCATCGAGGATGTGGTGACCACCGGCGGGAGCACCCGCGAAGTGATCGACGTACTGCGCGCCGCAGGCGCCGAGGTCTTGGCCGCCGGATCCATCATCGACCGCAGCGGCGGTGAGGCGGAGGTGGGCGTGCCCCGCGTAGCCCTGGAAACATTGAAAGCCGTCGCCTGGCCGCCGGACCAGTGCCCGCTCTGCGCCCAGGGCATTCCCGTGGTCAAGCCGGGCTCCCGTCCCTCGTGAAGCTGGCCCCATGCGGCGCATCCGAATCACGGTCGCCTACGACGGAACCGACTACCACGGCTGGCAGGTGCAGCCCGGACTGCCGACCATCCAAGGAGCGCTCGAAGCCGTGCTGGAGGAGATTGAAGGCAAGCCGGTGGCCGTGCTCGGTTCCGGCCGGACCGACGCCGGCGTACATGCGTTGGCGCAAGTGGCCGCTTTTACCCTCTCCAACCCCATCCCCCTCCCCAATCTCAAAAAGGCGATGAACCGCCTGCTGCCTGCCTCCATCCGCGTTCTGTCCACCGAGCAAGCCGCACCGGATTTCCACCCGCGCCACCACGCCCTCGGCAAGACCTACGAGTACAGGATCTACCGCGGCGAGGTCTGCCCGCCTTTCGAGCGGCTCTATGTGCATCACTATCCCTACCCGCTCCAGGTCGAGCGTATTCTCGAACTGGCCCCGCTGCTGGAAGGAGAACATGACTTTTCCGCTTTCGCCGCAGCCGACGAGAAGGACGCCCTGGGCGGCTCCAAGGTGCGGACCATTTTCAGCAGCCGCGCCTGGCTCGACAGCGAGCGCCTCATTTACCGGGTCACCGGCAGCGGCTTCCTCAAACACATGGTGCGGAATCTTGCAGGGGTTCTCCTCGAGGCCGGAAAAGGCAACTTGGGCGAGGCGGAGCTGAAAGCCTTCCTTCAGCCGGGCTGCGGCCTGCGCGCGGGCCCTACCCTGCCCTCCCGCGGTCTCTTTCTCGTCGAGGTTCAGTACCCGCCTGAAACCGAGTAGCGCTGAATGGAGCGGGCCAGGCCGGTCGCTTCATCCACATCCAGCAGCGCCGCATGCAGCTCTACGCCGCGCTTGGCCGCCTCCATCCGCACCGGCAGCGAAGTCAGAAAGCGCTTTAGCACAATGTCCTTCTGCACGCCGATCACCGAGTCGTAAGCGCCCGTCATCCCCACGTCGGTCTGGTAAGCCGTCCCCCGCGGCAGTATGCGCTCATCGGCGGTGGGAATGTGGGTGTGGGTTCCGATCACCGCGCTCACCCGGCCATCCAAATACCAACCCATGGCCATCTTCTCGCTGGTGACTTCGGCGTGAAAATCGACAATGCGCACCCTTATAGAGGCGTCGAGCCCATTGAGGATTTCGTCCGCCTTTCGGAACGGGCAATCGGTGGGCGGCATGTGCGTCCGGCCTTGCAAGTTGATCACCGCACAACGAACTCCCGCGGCCGTGTCGACGATCGCCACCCCGGTCCCCGGAGCGCCGTCCGCATAGTTCGCCGGGCGCAGCAGCCGCGGCTGCTGCGCCAGATAGTCGGTAATTTCCTTCTTGTCCCAGATGTGATTGCCGCTGGTAAGCACATGGATGCCCATCGAGAACAGCTCCTCGGCCACCAGAGGCGTGAGCCCGAAGCCGCCCGCGGCGTTCTCCGCATTGGCAATCACCAGATCGATGCCTTCCGAAGCGGTTATGTGCGGTAACTGTTCGGCCAGAATCCGCCGCCCGGCCGAGGCGAATATGTCCCCGATGAAAAGTATCTTCATGAAAGAAAAGGAGCGCACCACTTGGCCGTGGCCGGCCCCGGGATTGACCCGCTCTTGTAAACGGTTGGGTATCCGCCGCGCGCCTTTAGGCTTCTCCTGGTTCGGAGCTTGCTCACCAGCGCGTATTCGAGCCAGATCCCATGGTCAATGGTGTTGGATCAACATTGGCGGCCAGCCACCTGCTTTGCAGAAACGCTCCTTGCTGAGCATACCACGGCCGCCGCGCCCTGGAGCGCCTCCCTTTAGGCCGCGTCTGCCGGGGCGCTGCGCTTAGGAATCAGGAACGACAGCGCGATCGATACTCCCACCAGAACCGAGATCACCGCCAGCGAAATGCCAATGGGAAACTTCCCGCCGTAGGCGTGATTCAGCCATACCATCTTCAGGCCCACAAAGACCAGCACCAGGGCCAAGCCGTATTTCAACATATGGAACTTCTCCACCGCGCCCGCCAGCAGAAAATACATGGCGCGCAAGCCCAGAATCGCAAAGACGTTCGAGGTAAATACAATCAGCGGCTCCCGGGTGAGCGCGAAGATGGCAGGAACCGAGTCGATGGCGAAAACGATGTCTGTCGCCTCCACAAACACCAGCACCACCATCAGCGGCGTGGCGAACCACTTCCTTCCGCGGCGCACAAAGAACCGTTGCCCTTCGAAGCCGTCCGTGACCGGCACCAGCTTGCGGAAAAGCCGGATCAGAGGGTTCTTTTCGGGATGAAAACCCCGGTCCGGAACAAACAGCATCTTGATGCCGGTGAAGATCAAGAAGGCCCCAAACAGGAACACCACCCACTCGTAGCGCAGCAGCATGGCGCCCATGGTGATGAAAATCGCGCGGAATATCAGCGCCCCCAGAATCCCGAAAAACAGCACCCGATGTTGGTACTGGGGCGGAATGGCAAAGTAGCGGAAGACCAGAACAAAAACGAAAATGTTATCGACCGAAAGCGACTTCTCCACCAGATAGCCGGTGAAAAACTCCAGCCCGGCCTGGCGCGCCGCCGCCGCCGCGTTGATTCCAAGTCCGGCCAGCCGCTCGCTCTGGGAGAACCTCCACAGTGCGTATTGATAAAAGAGGTAGTTGAACACCAGCGCCAGGGTGACCCAAATGGCGCTCCAGACCGCCGCTTCCCGAAAGGAGACTACGTGCGCCTTGCGGTGAAACACTCCCAGGTCGATCGCCAACAGGAGCAGCACGAATCCGGTAAAAGCAAGGTAAAACCACCAGTATTCGGAGAAAGGGAACAGGCTGACCATTCAACCTCTGCTGAGGGGCTCTGCAATTCGTCTTCGATCCATCAAACGTTTCGCTCTTCCTAGACCTCCACCCGCCAGCCTTTTTCTTTGTAAACGGAATTGGCTTCCACTCGAGCCGGGCGGATGCTTCTTTTCATTATATTGGACCGCCCTGCGCCCGGACCAAATTCACGTTGCGCCCGCACAGCGCAAGCCTGGAGGCATACGCTACCTTTCACCAGATGTATTGCTTGGCCTCCGCGCGGCGCGCGTGGCTGTCCAGTACGTGCACCACACGGATCTTCTTCAGCTTCGCCGGATCCAGCGCCCCGATCGGAACGTACAGAATCGACCGGCCCAGCCGCGCCGCGATGCTCCGGTAAATCGACCGCGGAGGCTTGGCCGCCACATAGACTACGTGCCGGTGGATCGAGTAATCCAAGCCCGCCAGCAGCAGCCGCTCGGGCTTGCTCTGCGCGAAATCGTAGTCCGGATCCGTCCAGACGTTGATCATCCGCCGCGGCGGCCGGCTGATGAGAAACCCGCCGTATTCGGCCCGCCCAATCCCCGGCCCCACCAGTTTTTCTAACGGGTCGGTCGAATAGAACGCCATGTCCGATTCGTTGGCGTGCTCCCCCAGCCAGGTCGTCAGCCAAGGGTATCGGTCCTCGCGGTCCTCATCGAAGATGACGATCACCGAGCCCACCTCGCCCGCCACCTTGTCCAGTCGGCGCACGTAGATCTGGTTCTCATGCCAGTGCCGGATCGTCTCGCGCAGATCGATGCCGTCCAGCACCGAGGCGGTGAACGGCTCCGTGTGCATTCTCTCTTCGGAGAGAATGCTCTTGGCCTTCTTCTGCAAGAAACGCCCAAAGCCCTCGACGACAATGTCCTCGGGCGGGTAGGAGCAAATGGCGTGGCCGTCGAGCTGGTGCGCCCACGCGCCCGGCGTCTTCTCTTTCTTGCGAGGCTTGAGCCCGGCCGGCCGCAGCCGTTGCTTGCGGGTCGGCAGCCTTCGCCGCAGCCGGATCCGGCGCGTGTTCCGCCAGATTTGCTCCCCGGAGAGGTTCTCGGTGATCAGGTCGGAGTCGGCCCGCTGCGGCGGATAGCGCCCGCCCGTCTCCCACACATCCCACCCGTAGTTGTCATCCACCACCGAGCGGGCCGCTGTGGTCAAATCGAACAGCGAGGGGGCCAGCTCGCCCGACGACAGCGCCAGGTTGCGGGAAAACCGCGCCACCAGCAGCCGCTGCCAGTGCGCGATCTTCTCGCCGGTGGCCTTTTCGTACGATCTCTCGGCTTCTTTCAGCAGCTCATACTGAACCCGCCGGCGGTCGATGGAACCTTCATCGAGCATCTCTTCGCGGAAAAGCTCGTACCGGTATTGGAGGTAAGGATACTCGCTGGTGATTTCGGCCAGACAATCCGGATGCGGATTGATCAAATCCAGTCCATGGCGGAAGGCCCTGCCCGGCGGCGGCTCCTGAGGCTCCTCCATCGCATCCATCACGGCATCCGCCACGTTGAGCGAAACGATCACCGCCACCTTGGCCAGCGGGTCCGTCCCTTGCAGCTTCCAGGCGATGCCTCCGGCGTAGACCTGGATCTGCTCGGTGCGCGGCTGAGGATGAAGCCGGTAGGCCTCGACGTACTTTTCAAGGCCGGTGAAGCGGATGGCGTACGGGTCTGGATAGAGGTCCGGCAGATGCGGGCGCTCGCCCACGTCCGGCGCGGCGAAGACCACCTCCGCACCGATTTCCTCCGCTGTCCTCGCCGCCTCCACGAACGGATCGGCCGGCTCCACCGGCAGGTAGACCATCCGTTCTTCCTCCTCCTGGTCAGGGTTTTCGGACCAGGGGTTCTCCGGATAAAGCAGCACCGACATCTCCGGCAGCCGGCCGACGGCGCGGCTGAAGAACATGCTCAAGCTGAAAGGAATCTCGATCGCTACGGCCTGGGGCTGCTCCCGCAATAACATTCGCCGCACCTCCGCGGCGAACTCCATCCGGCCGGGAACTACCGGAAAGTAGAGAAACCGCCCCCGGCGCAAGCCGCTGACTTCAGCTACGGACTCGCGGGACATAGCGCAGCGCCTCTTCGCCCAGCGTTTCCAGCACGGCGGCCTCCAGCGCCCGGCTTTCATCGATGTAGCTCAGCTCCCGCAGCAGCTTCATCGCGAAGCGCCCGATGTTGATGCCGTCCCGCACCGTGTACCGCTCGTCGGCCGCGTGCGCCTGCTGGAGGAACTCGGTCACATACTGGAGGATCTTCTCCTCGCCAAACGGCAGGTTCTCGCGCAAAATCAGATACTCTTCGTCGCGTTCCGGAAAGTCGATGAGAATCTGCGGCTGCAAGCGCGAATGAATGTACTCGGGCAGGTCGAAGGTGGAGGCGTCGTCGTTAAGCGTGGCGACGAAGCGGAAATCCGGATGGGCCTTGAGCTTGATCCCGGCGACGATGGACTCGACGTAGCGCCGCGAATCCAAGAGCGGCGCCAGGCTGGCCCAGCTCTTCTCGCTCATCCGGTTGCCTTCGTCGAGGATGACTACCCCGCCGCGGATCATGGCCGTCACCAGCGGGGAGGCCACGTAGCGCAGCTTGCCGGCGCCTTCGATGACCGGCGTGACCAGCAAGTCCTCGGGCCGCGTGTCCACGGTGGCCTGCATGATGTAGACCTCCCGTTTCAGCCGCTTGGCGGCGGCGTAGGCCAGCGTGGTCTTCCCCACCCCGGGCTTGCCCACCAGGCGCGGGTTCATCGGCACGTCGCGCGGATCGATCACCAGCCAGGCAGCCAACAACTGGCGCAGCGGCTCTTCCTGACCCACCCACCGCGCGGGCAGCTCGTCCGGGTGAGCCAAATGCAGGGTGACGCCCTCGATCTCAACAGTCATCCAGCATCATTTTCGCAGAGTGAGGCGTTGCCGGTGGGGTGGCCGGCCGCTGGGCGCCCAGCCCGCCTTTGCCGGGCGCAACCGGGGAGCGTTCGACCTTTCGGCCAAGGGCAGCCGGGCCTATAACGCCAGCCGCAGAATCTCGCTGGCTACGGTGGCGAACGCGGAATTGAGGTCGGCGGCCGTCGGAGCCTTGACATACAGGCCCGGCGGCTTGGAAGGATCGAAGGACGGGCTCCTGGGGTCGTTGGCTACCCGCTTCAGCCACTCCTCATCCGGGTATTCGCTGCCTCCGAAATACCCGATCGAGTAGATGACCACGTTGAGCGCCGAGTCCTGGCGGATGCGCTGCACCGCGCTGTCAGCGGCGTTCAAGCTCGCGTAGCCGATCTGCTGCGGGGAATCCACCCGCGTCAAATCGACTGGTACGTAGCCCGTGGTGGCGTTCCCGTAGTAGTCCTGGGCCGGCATGCGAGCCACGTCCTGCCGCATGTAATTCTGGTTGCTCCGGAAGGCGCAGCCGTCGCTGTTGGTGGTGATCACGCCTTCGTTGACGCTGGAGACGGTGCTCGCGTTGTGCAGCTTAATCCCTACCGTGTTGCCCGTCGGCGCGAATCCCGAGGTCTGCGAGATGAACCCGAGCATGGGCCGGTTCTGAACCAGCCGGTACTTGCAGCCGCTCGTGATGCGCAGCAAGTTCTGCGCCGGCTCCGGCAGGTTGAAATCAGCCACGATCCCGTTGGGCAACCCGTCCGTGAAAAAGACAATTAGGTTCAAGGCGCCCGCTTCGTTGAGCTTCACCAGCTCCTGGTAAGCCATCCAGAGAGCCTGCGCAGTCCCGGTATTGCCCCCGTTGACGGTCTGGCTAATCAGAGTGTCTACATTCGGACTGGCGCTCTTAAAGTAAGGAGAAGGTCCCGAAGGCGAGGGATTGGGAAACGCCAGCACGCTGGCGCCTCCGAAGACGATCAACCCCACGCGGTCGCGTCCTTCGGCGAATTTGTCGACAAACATCCGGGCGGCGTTGCGCATAGCGCTCATGGCTCCGCTCATCGAAGAAGAGCGGTCCAGCACTAGCACCATGTTCACGTCGCGGCGCGAGGACATGCCGGTGGCCCGCACTTCGGTGGAGCGGATCCCCAGCAGGCCGAGAAACCAGGCCGGCGCCGTCACCGTGGCGTCCACACGGACCGTTCGCGTGCGGTAAGCGGTCTCGGTAATGGTTACGCTCGCCGAGCGGTTGCGCGCCCCAAAATGCCCTTCCGGAAAGTTGGCGTTGAAGAACGCCAGCGCCGTAGCCCGCGCGCTGTCGCTCTGGCTGGCCAGATCCAACCCGCGGTTCAGCGAGCGCGCGCCCGCCAGCGCCCCGGCGTCCGCCGCGGCTTGCAGCTTGGCCTTGATCGCGTAGAGTACGCCCGCGTCGATCGACAGGCCCACCAGCGGCAGCACCACTCCGGCCGCCATGGCCGTCAGGATCAGCGTGACTCCTTTCTGCTTCTTGCGGTGGTTCTGTTGGGCCCTCATATTCATTCAGAAAAAAGTGCGGCTGTAAACGCCGCTGTTGGCCGAGCCGAGAAAACTATAGTCGGCGGATGGCACGTAGACTTCCGCAACGTAGGCGGTGTCGCCCGGCTGCAACGGCAGCACCGCGTGGAATCCGGTGGCCCGCGCCCCGGTGTTGGTCAGGTAATTCGAAACGTTGCCGCTGGCGTCCAAAAGCGAAGGCGGAGGAGTGCCGAAGGCGCTGGCCCGGGCGGCGCTGTTCCCAATTACCACCCGCTTGACGATGACCGGCTGGTTCAAGTTGGTGCAGCTCCCCGCCGGTATGCCCCCAGCGGCGCACTGATCCGGCCCCACCATCAGAACCGTGGATAGGATCACCACCCCTGTACCACCCTCAACGCGGATGTCCAGCCCTTGAGCCAGCCGCTCGATCAGAGCCTTGTTCGCCGGATCGGAAAAATCAACTCCGCGCGAGAACATGTGGCCGGCATCCCGGCAAACTTGCACCACCTGAATGCTGCGGATCAAATTCAGCCCGGCGCCCACGCTGCCGAGCAGCAACGGCATCAGCAGCGCCATCACCAGCGCGAACTCGACCAGCTCGACCCCGCACTCGCCGCGCCGCCTTCGAACCGTTCCCTGCCTCCGCATTTCTTCGCCCTCTCAACGTACCGGTGAAATCCCGCCTGACGGCATCTCCATCCGGTCCGAAGAGCGCACCACAAATGTCAGCGGCGACGCATTCCCGCGCAACACGGGCGCCATCCAGTTCCAGCGGAAATCCTCGATGGAAACCTCGACGATGTTCCCTCCGGCGTTGCTTTGGGTTTCAGCGAACGTTCCCGGCACGTAATAGCGGATGTGGATCTTGGAGGCGCCTTCCGGGCCGTTGAGAAACCCCATGGCATGCCGCTGCACCACCGCCTTGATCGAAGCATCGTGCCCCATGCCCGGCTCCGTGCGGCTCGTGACCGCGTAGCGCACGCCTTCCCGCACGGCGTGCTGAAACGTCGCTTTCAGAAAGATTGCAAAGCTAAAGTCAGCCAGCGCCGCCCAGATCGCCACCAGCGGCAACAGCACCAGCGCCAGCTCCACCATGGCGGCGCCTTTCCGCCCCTGCGCATTCACGCCGCCGGACTCCATCGGAATCTTCGCTCCCAACTACCATCTAGCGGCAAAACGGCGCCACAGGCCATCCGTCATACACCCGGAAACTGCCTCGAATTCCGCCTACCCGTAAGAAGACCTGCCCGGCCCGCCCCCGCAGCGCGGCATCGGCTCAGCTCTTCCCTCGCGGGGGCGCTTGTTATCCTAAGAACTTAAACCATGGCTGACATCTACCCGTTCCGCGCGTACCGCTACGCCCCCCAAGCCGGCCCGCTGGAGAATCTCGTCACCCAGCCTTACGACAAGATCACTCCGGATATGCAGCGGCGCTACCTCTCGCTGAGCCCGCACAACCTGGTCCGCATCATCCTCGGCGAGCGCTTCCCCGATGACTCGCCCTCGGACAACGTCTATACCCGTGCCGCGCGTTATCTCTGCGAATGGATCCAGCAGGGTCTGTTCATTCAAGAGCCGCAGCCGTGCCTTTTCGCCTACTTCCAAGAATTCCCCGTGCCCGATACCGGCGAGCGGCTCGTCCGCAAAAGCTTCATCGGCTTGGGCCCGGTTGAAGACTATTCGGCGGGCATCGTCCACCGCCATGAGCACACCCTCAGCGGCCCCAAACAGGACCGGCTCAAACTGCTGCGCCACACCCGTACCCACTTTGAGCAAATCTTTATGCTCTATCCTGATCCCGCCGGCGAGGTGGACCGCGTCCTAGACGAAGCCGCCTCCGAAAAACCCGTCGCCTCCGTCACCGATGAATACGGCGCCGTCCACACCTTGTGGCGGATCGCCGAACCCGTGTGGATCTCCGCCATTCAGCACGCCATGTGGGACAAGAAGCTGATCATCGCCGACGGCCATCACCGCTACGAAACCGCCCTCGCCTTCCGCAACGAACATCCCGAGCTCGACGACGCCCGCAAGCTGATGATGACCTTCGTCAACCTGGACTCGCCGGGGCTGCGGATTCTGGCCACGCACCGTTTGGTCGGCGAGGCCGATGTGGATGCTTTCCTTAAGACGGCCGCCTCCGAGTTCCGCCTCACGCCGCTCGCCGCCCTCGGCGGCCTGTTGGACGCCTGGAAGGAACCCCACCCGGCTATCGTCCGCATCGGAGTGGCGGCCGCGCCGGACCGCCTGTACCTCCTGGAGGCGCCCCGCGCGCCGGAAACGCTGGATGTATCTTTTCTCCATGCGCGAATCCTCAAGGACCTGCTCGGCATCGGAGAGGAAGATGTGAAGAACGAAAAACGAATCCGTTACATGCGCGGCGCAGAGGCGGCTTTCCAGGAAGTCCGCCAGGGACAGGCCGCTCTGGCGTTTCTCCTCGAACCGGTCTCCGTGCATGAGGTGGCGCGCATTGCCCTAGCCGGTGGCGTGATGCCCCAAAAATCAACCGACTTTTATCCGAAGCTGATGAGCGGGCTTACGGCCTACCGTCTGGAGAAGTAAATCTGCCATGCTGACGAAACCGTTCGGATGGACCGGCGTTCCGGTCTCCGTCATCGGGCAAGGCACTTGGATGATCGAGGGCAGCCGCGAGGCAGAGCGCCGGGCCGTGGACGCCCTGCGGTTCGGACTGGACCTCGGCATGACCCATATTGATACCGCCGAGATGTACGGCAACGGCCGCGCCGAAGAGCTCGTCGGCGAGGCCATCGCCGGCCGCCGCCACGAGGTCTTCTTAGTGAGCAAAGTCCTGCCCTCCAACGCCTCATACCAGGGCACGCTGCGTGCCTGCGAGCGCAGTCTGCGCCGCCTCCGAACCGACTACCTCGATCTGTACCTGCTTCACTGGCGCGGCAGCCATCCTCTCGAAATAACCATGGGCGCCATGGAGGCTCTGGCCGCCGCGGGCAAGATCCGCTACCTCGGCGTCAGCAACTTCGACGTTGAGGACCTCAAGGCAGCCGAGCGTTGTCTCACCACCCAGCGCTTGGCCGCCAACCAGGTCCTTTACCATCTGAAGGACCGCGGCATCGAGCGCCGCTTGATCCCCTACTGCGCCGAACGCGGCATCGCGGTGGTGGGATACAGTCCTTTCGCGCATTCCGACTTCCCGCGCCCGGGAAGCCGGGAGGAAAAACTGCTGTCCGAAATCGGCGCCCGCGCCGGCCGCACCCCGCGGCAGGTGATCCTCAATTTCCTCACCCGGCAGCCGAACGTATTCACGATCCCGAAAGCCTCACGCCTCGATCACGTGCGGGAAAACAGTGGAGGAACCGGCTGGGAATTCACACCGGAGGAACTGGCGAAGCTGGAGCAGGCTTTCCCCGCCCCCAGCCGCGACACGCCGCTTGGAATGCTTTGATGCTCATTTTGGAAGGCCTTAATACTCATGAAGATTCGTTGACCGGTTCGCTCGCCCGGCAGGGGGCTTGACGGGCATTCCGTAAAGTGGGATTCATGATAAAGTATTTAACAAATCACCCGGAGCGAGGGACCTATGCAGGCGCGTGCGCTTTTTCTGGGAATCGCCGTAGCCGCCGCCGCGCTCGCCCAGCCGGACGTGCTGGAGCAAGCCAGGCAACTGGAACGTAGTGGAGACAGCGCTCGAGCTGAACTCCTGTTAAGAGAAGCCGCCGGCGCCCCGAACGCGCCGGATTCCGTCCTCGGGGCATACGCCGAGTTTCTGGACTTCCACGGAAGCCGCGTTGCCCGCAGAGCTTACGAACGCTGGTTGGACGCCCTGCCTGCCGGCTCCGCCCCCGAACAGCGCCGGGCCATTCTGGAAAGGCTGGTGCTGCTCGCCCTGAGCGAAGGGGACCGGGCTGCATCCACGCGTTTCTTGGACCAATATCACAAGGCCAGCGGCGCCAAATGGCAGGGTGCTACGCTCAACCCGCCCCCACCGCGCCCGGCTCCTTCTTACATCACGATCCCCGGCCCTTTGAACTCCTTCAAGCGGATGGCCGCGGTCTCCCAGGATTCGACCCCGGAGGAGCTTCTGCTGGATGTGGCCCGCAGCGTCGTCATCAACGGTTTCCGAGCCGGCGGACGCCAGGAGGGCCTCGAACCGACCGAGTTTCTGAAGCTCCTCACCCGCTACCTGTCGCAGGCCCGCGAACTGGAGAAGCTGGCGGGGCCGGAGGGAAGAATCCGGATTGAAACCTGCGAATCCGAAAAGACGGGCGATCTACTCCGCATCCTCGGCTACCGCATGCGGGGCGGGTGCGGCAGCGAAGTGGTCCTTGAAACGGTCAACGCGACCCGCGCCTTCCTCACCATCGACTCCGGCTTCCCCTTGGCGGAGCTGGAGCAAGCCCTGCGCACGAACCGTCCTTTCGAATACGATTACCGTCCTAGCCGCGTGCCCATCCTTTATGATGAGGAGTACTGGCTCGGCTCCCGCGAGAAGCAGGGGGGCCAGTTCATTGAGAACTTCATCTCCGATCCCTCCCTGGCCCGCTTCTATCTGGCCATGTCCAAGCCGGATCCGGAAACGGCAGCAGAGTTGAAGAAAGCCATCCCCGCGCAGCGGCTGCGCGCCTTCGCCCACGTGCTTGACTTTTACGGAAGCATGTTCCAAATCCGGGGCGGCAAAGCCGTCGTGCCGGGAGGCCCGCGCTCGGAGAAGATGTGGCAGGAGCTGGTGGGCGCGCCGCCCGAAAAGGGCGCGGAGTTTTTTGAGCGCCTCATCAGCCGGGACGACGGCTGGCTCGCCAGCTACTTCGACGCGCTCTCCCGCATCAGCGGCCCGGTTCAAGACTACCTCACCGAGCCCGAACGGCTGCGCCGCTTCTATTTGGCGATCCGCGGCCGCGTCACCAGCCCGGGACCCGCCCGGCCCGTCTTCCGCGCCAATACCGACATGCTGCTGCTGACCACCCGCCTGCGCCTCGAGCGGGACGGCCGCCCGCACATCCCCGGCGGCATCGCGGTCTGGAGCGCCTTGTTCGCCAAGCAGCCGCAAGGCCGTTACGACTCCCGGCTGACCCGCCTCGCCAAAGACTGGCGTGAACCGGATGACGTGCTCGAGGCCCTGTTCGCGCTGTGCCGCCGCAGCCTGGACAACGAGCCGCTGCGCATGTTCATGACCCTCAGCGACCTGAACCGCCGCCGCGCCCGGCCCCTGGAGCCCGCTACTGTCGAGCGCCTGATCCGCGATTTCCGCAAGATGCGGGCCCAATACGCGGTCCTCAACGAAGCGCCTTCGTTAACGGATGCCACCATCATCCGGTTTTTGGATTACGCCGCCCAAGTGGACCGCCTCCGGGATCAGGGCCTGCGCGCCGACGTCTTGGGCTCCTTCCAAGGCCTGCTCGGCCTGTGGCAGATCTTGTGCCGCCAGTCGGCCATCCCGCCGGCCCAGGCCGATGCCGCGCTCACCGGCTTGTTGGCGGCCTTCGAGCCCGTCCAGAACCCGGTTCAACTCTTCGACGCCAGCCGGGCGGGCCTGGGCCTGCTGCTGAAGTCGGCGGGCGCCTCGGAAGGAAATCCGCACGAGCAACTGCTGGACCTGCTGGCCGGTCCGGCTCAAGCCGGCCGCGAATGGCACAGCCAGCTCGTCACCGAGATGCTCTCTTGCCTCGAGGCGCAGAAACTGATCCCCTTGAACGCCCTGTTCCAACTGGCGGACCACTTAGAGCAAATCGCCCGGGGCGAGAAGCCCAACCTCGCTCTGATCGACCGCATTAGCGCCCGCTTGAGCGATCTCACCGCCGCCCGCGCTTCCCTAAGCGCTCCGGAGCGCAACGCAATGGTGTTCGGCTACTGGCCGGACCGCCACATCGAACGCCAGCGGCGGTTGAACCTCCGGTCGCTGGTGGAAAAAGCCGCCGGCGACCCGCAGCGCCTCCAGGAGATCCGCGGCAACTTGGCGCCTTTGCTGCGCGACACGCTGGTCGGCTTCAACTACGCCTACTACGCGCCGCCCGGCGCCGAGTTGCTACGCTCCAATCCGCTGTTCGTGCGCAGCCACGACTTCATCGGACAGGCCAACCTCCAGGTAAGCTGGCAAGAAGCGTACCTGTACGCCACCGGGTGGCCTTCCAGCGCCGGCGGAAGGCTCGTCGGTTCGCTCGCCGGATTGCCCTACACGCTAGCCGAGAGTGAGCAGAACTTCCTGATCCCCACGCGCGAGCAGGCTCTGATCTGGGGCGACCTCGTGCCGCAGATTTTGGTCAGCGCCAAGATCCCACGCTGGTGGAACGTGACTCCGGCGCAGATGCACTGGCTGGCCCTGCATCTGCGCCATGCGCGCAACCTGCTCGCCGAGGGCGTTCTGGACCGCACCCTGCGGGAGCTCCTGCTGGAGATTCTCGCCGAACAGGTCTTGCCGGGCCGGACTTACGCCGTAGCCGAGTCGCTGGAGGCGGGCGATGTCGAGGGCGCTTTGCAGAAGATCACTCCGGCCGAGCTGTTCGTGTTGGCGCGCCGCTTCTTGGAGCGCGGCCCCAGCCCGGCCGATCTGTTCGCGCGCAGGATCCGCCAGATGGCGGCCGACTCACCTGCGCAGATCAACTACGACGCCATCTCGCGCGCCTTCGGAACACCCAAGCCGACGCTCACCTCGTCCTACGGGCCGGAGCTGCTCAACCTGCGGACTTTCCCCACTCTGATGGGATACTCCAGCCGCATCCTGGCCGAAAGCTGGGAGTCCAACGCCATCTACTTCGCCGCGCTGGCCGACGAGCTCTTCGTCCCGCCGGAGCAGCTCAACGTCTTGATCCCGCAGTGGACGCAGAAAACGATCGAGGGAATCTTCGCCACTCATCTGGAAGATTGGCCGGCCGTGCTGCGCTCCTTGCGGCAGGTAGGCGAACAGGCCCGCCTCCAATTGCAGCGAGACCAGCAGGCCGCTCTGGCGGGCCCTTACAGACAAATCGCTGAGGGAGACAGACCATGACTGGATTCACCAAGCGCGCCGTTCCCTTCGCCATGTTGGCCGCCGCTGGCGCGATCCTGGCGCTGGCGCAAGAGCCGGATCGTCCCGTTTTCCGGGTCAAGGTGGATATGGTGGTCCTCACCTTCCAAGTGACGGATAACCGCGGCCGCTACGTCAATGGACTCAAACCGTCCGATTTCCGGATTCTGGAGGACGGCATTCCCCAGCGGATCGCCACCTTCGCCGAGGGCAGCAACCCGGCGGTCCAACTGCTTCCCGACGGAACCACACGGCCCATTCTTCCCGCCGAGGAAGCCGCCGCCGACACCGGCCTCGGCCGTCCGGCCGACCCGCTGGTGGGCACCAACGTCTTCGTCCTATTCGACACCAGCAATTACATGTACCGGGGCTTCGTCTACGCCTCCGACGCCATCGCCGACTTCGTGCGCGGCCTGGACCGCGCCGATTCGGTGGCGGTCTACACCTTCAGCCGCAACCTGAGCCGGGCCTCGCTGCTCACCCAGGACCGCAATCAGGCCATCATGGGACTCCGCAAAGCGGTGGCGGGCGACGATGCCGCGCTCTATAACGCCATGCTTCTGACCCTCCGCGACGCCGCCAAGGTCCCCGGCCGCAAGGTCCTCATCGTCTTCTCCAACGGCCCGGATAACGCTAGCGTCGTCGCGCCCGACGATGTCCGCGTGCTGGCCGAAGACGAAGGAATCCCGATCTACGTCATCTCCACCAACGACGTGAACAAGGATCCGGTCTCCAGCGCCGTCTTCCGCCGCGTCTCGACTCAGACCGGCGGGAAGGCGTATTTCGCGCGCACCTGGCAGCGCCAGGTCGAGGCCTTTGAGAGCATCCGCGAGGACCTTGGCAACTCTTACACGGTGACTTACTATCCCGCCCCTAACCCCAATGAGGGCTTCCGGCGCATCACCGTCGAGATCGTCACCGATACCGCCAAGCGTTACCGCGTACGCGCGCGGCCGGGCTACCGCCCCCGGCCCGCTTTCTGACAGCGGAGCTTTTTGCGGGTTTGCCAGAGGGGTTCGCGACGGGGCGCAGGCCGCCCGCCGGTGTGATAGACTGGCTTATTCCAGCGCTAGCCGGCTTGAATGTCCGTACAAGTCTTTCTTCAGGGTAAGATCGCGGGAATTGAGGAGTTCCTGGCCGCCCCCACGGGCGGCGGCGGAGGTTCGCGCCCCCCATCGGAGATGTGCCTGCTCGGGCGCTCCCGCTGGGTGACGCTGCTCAGCGAAATCCTGCCCCGTGCGCTGCTGGCCGAGCTGGGCTTGGCCCGGCTGCTGCTGGGCTCCAGCGGCGGCGGCCAGTTTATCATCGTGCTGCCTCAGGAAATGCTGCCGCAGGCGCAGCAGTTCATGGACTCGGCGGCGGAGCAGGTATGGCGGCTGAGCGGCGGCCGCCTGCGGCTGGTCACCGCCGCCACCGAAAACCTGGGCGATTGGAGCGTCGTCCGCCGGCGGTTGGCGGAGGAGCTGACGCCCAAGCTCGGAACGCCGGCGGCTGCTGCCGGACTCGGTTTCTTCCAAGAGTTCGATGCCAACGGCGACCCTTCCGTTGAGAGCTACTTTGCGGAAACCCTGGCGTTGGATTTCCCCGCCGCAGGTTCCGCCGGCTGGTCTCCGGAGCATCCGGGCCTTATCTCATTGAACAGCGGGAAGCATGTATGGCCGCTCACCGGGGGACCAGCCGCGCCGGAGGCCATCAGCCTCGCCCGCCACACCGCCGCTTCCGAAGACGGGCTCAGGCCCGCCACTCGGGAGGAGCTGGCCGAGCGCGCGCAAGGGCGCAAGACTTTCGGCGTGCTCCGCGGCGACGTCGACAGCCTGGGCATCCGCCTGCGCCGCCTGCAAAGCATCGAGGAGCACGTCCAGCTCTCCGTCATGTACAAACAGTTCTTCGCCGGGGAACTGGAAGTGGTTTGCTCGCTGCCCGAGTTTTGGCGCAAGGCCACTTTGCTGTACTCCGGCGGCGATGACTTCGCGGTTTACGGCTCCTGGGATGTCCTGATCCCGCTCGCCCGAGAGATCCAGCGGCTCTTCCACCGCTTCTGCGAAGAGAACCTCAAGGAGTTCCCGGGCCCCGAAGGAAAGACCATCACCATGGCGATCGCCTTGGCGCGGGACCCGGAGGAGAGTCTGGCCGCGATATTCCAACAGGCTGGACGGCTGTTGACCCTGGCGAAATCCAGCGGCAAAGACTGCATCCACGTTCTGGGACAAACTCTGGAATGGAGGCAGCTGGCGGCTGCTTCCGATTTGCGTGAAACCATGCTGCGCATGGCCGGGGAGCTGGAACATCCCCGGCGATTTCTGGCCGACCTCGACGCCTTCTACCGGAAAGCTGCCGCTGCCGGCAGCTTGACCGGCGCCCGCGGCCGGCGCCTCGAGAAGCCCTGGCAAGTGCAGCGCCACTTGGCCCGCGCCCTCGGGGAAACTCGCGAGAAAGAGCTCCAAAAGCTCAAGAACCATTTGACCAACGAAATCCTGGCCCGGAGCACCACTCAGGTCCGGGTCCGGCCCGGCGGGCGGTTGGCGCTGGAATGGGCCAGGTTGTTAGCGGAGGTGTAATCCATGCCTGACGTTCAAACCGAATCCAAACCGCGCGAGGGACGCAACCGCGGACCCCGCGAATCCGGCGCCAAAGAAGGCAGCGGCCGGCAAGACGACCGGCGGCAAGACCGCTCCCGTTTCGAAGGCCCCCCGGAGATCGATCTCGACAAGTTGATCTCCGACAGCCTTTACCTCGACAACCAGGCTCACGGAATCGTGAGCCGCATGCGGGATATGGACTCCGGCACCAAGAGCCAGCTCCGGCGCCTCTATAACGCCGTGCGCCGCGCCTGCCAGGCTCCCGAAAGCGAACGCCAACACCAGTTCGTCATGCTCCGCGCCCGGCTCGCTTACACCATCGCCCGCCACTCCCTGCGCAGCCTGGACTCCCTGGAAAAGCTGCTGCTCCAGGTCACCCGCAAGAACGACCCCCGGGGTTACGAGCGGTTCCGGGATCTGTTTGAAGCCATTGTTGCCTACAACGAATAGCGAGGAGTCATGAGCACCCATACCGCCCAGACCCAATTGAAGCTCATCGGAAAACTCATTCTCGAAGGCCAGATGCACTGCCAGACAGGCCTGCACATCGGCGCCGGCAAAGGTTCGCTGGAGATCGGCGGCGCCGACAATCCGGTCGTGAAGGACTCTTTCGGCCGCCCCTATGTTCCAGGCAGCTCGCTGCGCGGCCGCTTGCGCTCCCTTCTGGAACAGGCCCATGGGCTGGCCGTCCCCTCCGAGCTGGTCTACCTGAGCCGCCGCAAAGGCCAGGAGGTCCGCATCCACCAGAGCGACCGGCCCGATGACGAAATCTGCTTGCTGTTCGGGCGCAATCCGGGACGCATGGAACGCGTTTCCGGAGAGCCTCTGGAAGCCGCTTCCGCCACTCCCTCCCGGCTCACCGTCTACGATGCTCCCCTCGACCCGGACAGCATCACGCCTCAGATGCGGGAAAACCTCGATGACGAACTCACCGAGGTCAAAAGCGAGAACGCCATCGACCGGATCACCTCCCAGGCCAACCCCAGGACGCTGGAGCGCGTTCCAGCCGGCGCGCGCTTCCAGGTGCGGTTTGTTCTGGACGTGCTCTGTGAGGAGGACAAGTCGCTGGTTCCCGTCTTGCTGGAAGGACTGCGCCTGCTCGAGGACGACACCCTCGGCGGCGGCGGATCGCGCGGCAGCGGCCGCGTGCGCTTCGCTTCCCTGCGCCTGAGCTGGCGAGGAAGGAGCTATTACGCGGCCGGCGCTCCGGAGAAGGAACTGCTCTCCGGCGCAGACCTGGCCGCCGTTCAGTCCCTGGTGAGCAAGCCGGAGTTTGCCTCCGATCTCGCGGAATAGACATGCAGACGGCCTTCGTCGCTCGATTCTACCCTTCGGGGCCATGGCGGATTGCGGCCGATTCCGGCGATCCGGAGGGAGCCGCCGCCGTCCTCCACAGCGATGCCGTCTACTCGGCCGTGACTTGGGCCATGGAGCGGCTGGGTGTCCTGCCGGAGTGGCTGGACGCGGTCTTCGGCCGGCCGGACAGCCCGGCGGTCCGTTTCAGCTCCGCCTTCCCCTTCCTGGATCCATGGCTCTTCGTCCCCCCTCCTTCGCACCTGTGGCCGCCTCCGCCTTCCACGAAGATCCGCTGGAAGGGCGCCCAGTTCATTCCCCTGGAGGCCGCGCAGGCCCTTCTGAAGGGTGAAGCGCTCGCCGAGGAGCAATGGCGGGTGGATGGGGAAAGCCAGTGTCTGTTGCCGGCGGAATGCGAATCTTCGCCTTTCCGTTTCGCGGTACGCTCCGCCTGCACTGTAGACCGGATGGAGCAGGGTGCGGCGGTAAAGCGCCTCGGCTGTGTGGAGTTCGCCAGCAGCGCAGGCATGTGGCTCCTGGCGGCGTTCTCGGACGCGGAGGCCGGATCCCGGTGGGAACAGGCGCTGAAAGCAGCCCTATTGTTGTTGGGGGACTCCGGGATCGGCGGAAGGCGCTCGGTCGGCTGGGGCGGGGCCCGCCGCGTCGAATTCGAGGAGGCCGGCTGGTGGTCTGCGCTCTCCCCTTCGGAACCGCCCTCCGAAGCGGCGGAGCCCACCGCCTGGTGGCTTCTTTCAGCCTTTTCGCCCTCCGAGCAGGACGCCGTGGACTGGACCAAAGGCCATTACCAAGTCCTGGAACGCAACGGAAGGGTGGAAGCCGCGGCGGGCGGCGCGCTGAAGCGGCCGACGCGGATGGTCGCCGAAGGCTCCGTGCTGTTCGCTCCCCAGGTTCCCTGCGGGCGCGCCCTGGAGGTGGCCCCGGAAGGCCTCCCGCACCCGGTCTACCGGGCCGGATTCGCACTGGCGGCGGAAATCGTTTGGGGGGAACCGGTGAAATGAGATACCGCTTCACCTGTCTGACTCCGGTTTTGGCCGGAGACGGCCGCAAGCTTTCCCCCATCGATTACATGGTGTGGAAAGACCATGTAAATGTACTGGACCAAAAGCGTATCTTCCGGTTGCTGGCCAAAGGCCCAAGGCTCGACAACTACTTATCCCAACTTAAGAAAGCTGAAAAACTGGACTTTGCCTCCTGGGGAGGCTTCGCCCAGAACTTCGCCGGCCGCCGGATCCCCTTCGAGCATCCCTCCTGCGCCCAGCACTGGGAGCGCGCCCGCACCGAGAACCTGCACATTCCCACGTTCGCCAGCGGGCCCAGCGGGCCGTATCTGCCGGCCACGGTCCTCAAGGGCGCTCTGCGCACCGCTTGGTTTTTCCACCGCATCAGCAAGAGCCATTTCTCCCAATTGTCTTCTGAGCTTGCCGCGGACCGGTCCCGCCGGCTGGGGCCCTCCGCCGAAGACCGCGTTTCGGGGACTGGCGGAAGCGATCCGATGCGGCTCGTCCAGATCTCGGACTCCGAAGCGGTGGACCCTTCCCACTTCAAGGTCTATCTGCTGCGCGTCGCTTCTCTCAAAGCGAGGGGCAAAGATGGGTTCGTCTTCGGATGGAAGCAATCCCCCAGCGGAACCGCAGACGCGGCCAAGCCCGAAGAGGGCGCGCCCACCTTTGCGGAAATGGCCGCCCCGGGCACCGTTTTCGAAGGACGGTGGAGCGAGCGGTCCTATCTGACGCGTCCGGAAGTCCGCGAGGTCTTGCGCTGGAAGGAGGAGCCCTCCCGCAGCGCCTTCCTCGAAGCAGCGAACCGGTACTCGCAGGCCGTGCTGGAATCCCATGCGCGCTTCGCCGAGCTGGCCGGATTGAGTGCGCTGCGGCATGAGATTCAGCGCTTGCTGGCCCGGCTGGAGGAGGTACGCCAGAAAGCTTCCGGCTGTTTGCTGCCGGTCGGCTGGGGAGGCGGTTTCTTGGCCCGGGTGGGCTGGCTGGAGACCGACGATCCGTCGTTCCGCCAGTTGTTGGCGCAGACCAGGCTCTACGGCCGGGGGCCCGCGCCGGGCTTTCCCTTCCCCAAGACCCGGCGCATTGTGTTCCTGGAAGGCAAGCCCGCCTGCCTGCCGGGATGGGGCTTGCTCGAGGTGGCGGATTGAGATACTCTAGCCGGAGCGCGCAGTACCGCTTGATCGCTCATGTATAACGCGTTTTTCGGCTTTAAAGAGAACCCGTTCAACCTGAGCCCTGACCCTGTCTTCCTCTACCGCAGCCCGCAGCATGAAGAAGCCCTCGCCAGCCTGACTTACGGCGTCAAGAGCCGTAAGGGATTCATCGTCCTAACAGGTGAAATCGGCACCGGCAAGACCACCATGCTGGAATGCCTGCGGGATGAACTTCAGGCCGAGAAGATCCCCTTTTCCTTCCTCTTCAACACCCGGCTGAGCACGCCCCAGTTCTTTGAGATGATCGCTTACGATCTGGGCCTGAACTGCCCGGCGGAGTCGAAAGCCCAGGTTCTGATCGCCCTCCAACAGTTTCTTTTGCAGCAGGCCAGCCGGGGAGGCACCACTGCGCTGTTGGTGGACGAAGCACACGACTTGAGCTGGGATCTGCTTGAGGAGATCCGCATGCTGGGCAATTTGGAAAACCGGACCGGCAAGCTCCTTCAGGTCGTTCTCTCCGGTCAGCCCGAACTCGATCGCAAGCTGGATGCGCCCAACCTCCGCCAACTGCGCCAGCGGATTGTGCTGCGTTGTGAGCTCCGGCCCTTCGATCAGGAGCAAACCGCCGCTTACATCCAAACCCGCATGGCCAAGGCCGGCATGGAGGAACAGACGATTTTCCCGCCTGAGGTCCTGTCGGGCATCTACCGCTACACCCGCGGGATCCCAAGGGTGATCAACATCCTCTGCGACAACCTGCTGTTGATGGCCTTTGCTCTGGAGCAAAAAGAGGTGAACGAGGACATGCTTCGGGAGGTGGCGGCCGATATGCGTCTCACTCCTCTTATGCCGGCTTGAGCCGGCTGCGGCCCTCGGCGCTCACGACCACACTGTCGCGTATGCCTCCGGGCTTACGTTCTCCGGGCGCAGCGCGAGTGTGGGGCAGGCACAGGTCAGCAGACCGACGTTGCCGACTTGGGTGTACCAGTCGATATAGAAAAATGGGGCGAGGCAGCTCTCCTGGCCTCGCCCCGGACGGGTGAAGGATTCTACCAGAGGATTTTCGCCGCAAGCTGGATGCTGCGGGTTCCACCTCCGCTCGTGATCTTGCCCACATTCCCGCTGGTGATGCTGGTATCGGGGCCGCCCAGGTTGAAGTGGTTGAAGGCGCTGAACGCCTCGGCACGCAACTGGAAGTTGTAACGCTGCTCCGGCCCGAAATAGGTGTTCTTCATCAGCGCCAGGTCGGTAAGGTTGGTCCCCGGAGCCCTCACGTCCGGCAGAGTGCGAGCCAGGTTGCCGATCGTGAAGGCGGGCGGCTGCGAGAAGACCGTGTGGTCGAACCACTTGGCCATCCTCTCATCCGTCGTCTGGCCGCTGTGGTTGATGAACGCGCTCCGCCCGTTGTTGTTGGCGCGCTGGCTGGATGTGAAGATATTGGTGTTGTTGGTCACACCGCCGATGATCAACGGCAGCCCCGTCTGGAAGGTGGTAATGCCGCTGACCTGCCAGCCCTTCACCACTGTGTCGAGCCAACCCGGCAAATTGCTTAGCAACGCCCGGTTGCGCCCGAACGGCAGTTCGTAGATGTAGCTGATCACCGCCCGCTGCGAAATGTCAAACGACGACAGCGAACGCTCGTTCTTCCAGTTGTAGATGTCGACGTGCGTTCCGGCGATCGAGCCGAGGAAGCTTACCGCCGAAGAAGCATCGTCAATCATCTTCGCGTTGGTGTAAGAAAACAGCAGCGTTAGCCCGTTACTGAAGCGCTTGTCCACGCGGATGGTCATGGCGTGGTAAATGGAGTACGCGTTCGGCTTGCGATAGGAAGACAGGCTCGTATATTGCGGATAGGGCCGCAGCAGTTGAGCGCGGCTGACCTTGGGTTGAGCCAGGGCTCCCGTCGTATACGGGATCTTCCCATAGAACGGATTGTCCAACTGGTCCTGCAAAGCCACCCCGAAGGCTTGGTAAGAAACGGGAAGCTGGTTGTATTGCCGTCCCGTCTCCCCGTCCACCAGTCCGATGGTGTGGTTGCCCAAATACCCGACTTCCACCACCATGTTGCCCGGGAACGCCCGCTGCACATTCAGGTTCCACTGTTGCACATAGGGGTTCTTGTATGCGTCGAAGAAGGACTCGCCGACGCCCAGGCCCAGGTTGGTGTTGGCGCCCAAAGCCCGGCCGGTCGGCAAGTTATAGCCGGCAGGGTAGGGATTCCGCAAGTAAGTGTAGATGGTCCTCATGCCGTCGAAGGTGTAGGATAATCCGGAGCTCGTGTTGTACCCTTCCATGCCGGCGGTTCCCGATGTTCCGGCTGCCTGCAATGCGGAGGGCGCGTAGGCGATGCCGTATGCGCCGCGGATCACTGTGTTCGTAGTGAAGTTGTAGGCAAACCCGAACCGCGGACCCCAGTTATTGCGGTCGGTGGGGGTCTGGCGCCGGTTGTCCTTGGTGACGAACTTCATCTGCCCCTTCAGGTTTCCGCAGTTCAGACAGGCGGAGGCCGGAATCACGCCCTGCAAGGGCGAGGGAGCATTGATGTCGAAGAAAGAGTATTGATCGTACCGCTCCGTGCGCGGCAGGTCGATGTCGTACCGGATGCCCAGGTTCAAAGTCAGCCTGGGCGTCACCTTCCAGTCATCCTGGAAGTATCCCGCAAAGTATTTACTGGTCGACGCCGCCGAAGGCTCGTGCGTCATGTAACCGCCGCTGCCAAGGCCCAGCAGGAAGGAGGCTAGTCCGACGCCCTGCGTGGAGCTGGTGGTGTTGATTTCGCGCTGGGTCCAGCCCCGGTCAAAGGTAAAGCTACCCGAAGGATAACCGTACTGCGCGAAATTGATCATCAGCACTCGGAACTCCCCGCCCCACTTGAAGCTGTGGCGGCTGGTGATCTTGCTCATACTGCCGGTCAGCGAGTGGTTCATCGGATACTGGAATAGCCGGGTCCAGCCCGCCTGTCCCAAGCCGGACAGAGAGAGGTTGCTGCTCACGCTCACGTTGGGAAATTCCAGTCCGCGCTGGGCGGCGATTTGGGCATGTTGACTGCTGAAGCCGAGCTTCGTCAGGTCGATGCCATCGGAGAACGGAACCCGCTGATAGGCCGTGCGGCTGAAGGCGTACCGCATATTGGCAATCAGCGTCGTGCTCAGCGTGTAGGTATGGTCCAGCGAAACCTGGGTCTGGCGATTCTTGCTCGGCCCATCGCCCGAAGAGGTTCCCAGCGTTCCAAAGCCGTTGAACGGCGTATTGGTTCCTCCCGAGAAGGACAGCCGCAGCCACATCCGCCACTTGTCGGTCCAGTTGTGGTCCCAGCGTGTGTTCTGCTTCCAACCGTTGCTCCGGGCAGGGCCCGAGTTGATGAAGTTGTTCTGCTGCGTGTAGACGTTGAGCGGCGGGAAGTTCGGCTTGGGCCAATACGCAGACATGTTCTTCGCCACCGGATCGATCCGGCCCGCCGGAATCTGATTGTTGGGGAACTGATCGCGGATCCACTTGGTCGGATCGCTGGGATCCTGCCGCACCGTGGTCGGATCATAGATCGCGATCAGCGAAGCTCCGGTGCTGTTCCGCAAGTTAGAGAAGTCGCCGGCCAGCCACTCCGGCAGCGGCACCGTCGCCGTCACGTTCGACGTGTTGCGGTTGATCGTCCCTTCATAGTCCGTGAAGAAAAAGGACTTGTTCCGCCCGTCGAACAGCCCCGGAATGTACACCGGCCCGCCCACCGTGTAGCCGAACTGGTTGATTTTGGCGCCGGCGCGCTTTCGCCCCTGCCGGTTGTTGATAAACCCGTTGGCATTGAGCCAGGGGTTGCGCAGAAACTCGAATGCGGATCCATGGATCTCATTGGTGCCCGACTTGGTCACCACGTTGATGACGCCCCCCGCGAAGCGGCCGTACTCGGCCTGAAGAGCGTTGACCTGGACGCTGAACTCCTGCACGGCGTCCACTTGCGGGTCGTAGATGCGGTTGTTGATCCCGACGTTGTTTTCCGGAGCGATGTTGGTGGCGCCGTCGATCTGGATCTCACTCATGGCGTTGCGCCCGCCGCCCATTCCCGGCGTCGCCCCGCCGCCCGTTGGGTTTACGCCCGGCGTCAGATTCGCCAGCGCGATGACGCTCCGGCCGGACAGCGGCAAGTCCATAATCCTCTTGGTGTCCACGACTTGCCCGACCGAGGAGGTGTTGACGTCTACCACCGGCGGCGCCGCCTCTACCCGGATCTCCTGTGTGACTGCGCCGACCGCCAGCGTCAAATCCACAGACCGGTTCTGCGCCACATCCAGGCGGATGTTCTCTTGCCGCAGCGTCTGAAAACCCGTCTTTTCGACCGTGATCCTGTAGTTGCCCGGCAACAGAAACGGCTGCAAATAACGTCCCGTCGCGTCTGTATTCAGGGTGCGGGACTCTCCCGTATCGACATTTGTGATCGTGACTTTCGCGTCTGGCACCACTGCCCCCGTGGGATCTTTAATGGTCCCCTGAAGCGTGCCCGTAGGCGTCTGCGCCCACAGGGTTCCGAGGGCCAGAGCGAGTAAAAGTATTGTGCTCAATGACCTCTGCATGGAAATCCTCCGTTCGTGAAGTGGAGACGCGCTTCCGGCGCCGGTCCCCAATCCTCATTGCATGGCTGAGCTTGGACGAATGGACCGGGTTTCCGAAGCGCAAACCTCATACCCCTTCAACTTGCGACTCCTATTTTGCAGCCGTTCCGAGCCCAGTCCCAGGGGATTCACGGTGTCTAACGGTGAGATCTTTATTTGTCAATAGCTTACAACGAGCCTAACTGTCCCTTGCAATCGATTTTTGGCAGGCGCACAATGGAGACTGTACAGAGGCGCAGGTGGGGTCGACAAAAGCAACTTCTATAGCTGCCAACGGGCGCGAGGAGCCCCCTCGCGTCCCAGCCAACCTGGTGCGCGCCGAGCTGGAGCGGATCCTGCACAGCCCGCCGTTCCGCGGCAGCCACCGCTCGCAGGATTTCCTGCGGTATGTCGTAGAGAAGGCCCTGGCCTCGCAGTTCGCCGAACTAAAAGAGCGCCATATCGCCGTCGACCTTTTTGGCAGGCCTGCCGACGCGAACCTGGCCGAGGACACCATCGTCCGGGTGAGCGCCCGGGAGGTCCGCCGGCGGCTGGAGCAGTACTATTCCTCGCCGGAAGGGGCCGCAGCCGAGTGGCAGATCCACCTACCGCCAGGATCCTATGTGCCGGAGTTCCGGCATTCGGAAAGGCGGGCGGAGCCCCCACCCGCGCCCGAGCCGACTAACAGTGCATCCTCGCCCGTCAAGGCTGCTTGGAGTCCCGGCATGTTGCGCCGCCGCTGGTGGCTCCTGCCGGTAATGGCCGTGCTGGCGCTGGCCGCCTTCGCCGCATGGCGCAGGACCGCGGCGAGTCCGGAAGAATCGGCTTCCAGACAGTTCTGGCAACCTCTGTTGAGCGCCGGCGAAGAGGTGCTCATCGGCGTGCCGCACCCGATCGTATTCCACCCCTCCGTCCGCGCCACTCGGGAAAGCGCCAAACGCCTGCCCCCTCAAGAAATCCCCTTGCAGCGCTCTTTAGCGTTGCGGCCCGATGAGCTGACCGGCTCGGATTTCGTCGAGGTTCGCGACCAATATGTCGCCTTCGGCGACTTGATCGCCGCTTCCAACTTACAGGCTTTCTTCGCCCTCGAAGGCAAGCGCGTCAAGCTCCGTCTGGCCAGTAAGGTCGATCTGGCCGATCTTAAGGAGACACCCTCGGTCCAAATCGGCGCGTACACCAACCGCTGGACCCTGGAATTGAGCCGGAATGCGCGATTCCGTTTCCGCTACACCGAGGACGGACGCGCTTGCATCGTGGACACAACTTCACCCGGCAAGCAATGGGCCCTGCCGGTCCTCACCAGCGACGGCACCTCCGATCTGGACTATTTGCTCATCACACGGCTGCTGGCGGGCAGTTCCGGCCAGCCTGCGATTCTCGTTGCTGGACTCAAGCAGTTCGGCACCGGGGCCGGCGGGCAACTGCTGACCGACCCGCAGCAGTTGGGTCAGATTCTACGCGGCATCCAAGACGGAAGATGGCGCGCTTCGAACCTGCAAATGGTTTTGGAAATGCGGGTCATCGGCAACACTCCTTCCCCGCCCCACTTGGTGGCCTGGCATGTGTGGTAGCTGAGTCTCCTCTTGATCGGCGAGTATGGGATGCGCATGCCACTGGCTTGGCGCATGCCCCCAGGCTTGCCCTGCCCAGACCCAGCGTGAGTGTGGAGCAGTTCTCCAGACCTCCGGCCGAGTTTTGTGGGGCAGACATTCTTGTCTGCGGCCGGCATTCCTGCCGGCCTTGGGGCCGCACACGGTGATCGCAGGGCGCCGCAGCTTCGCCGCACTTGGCAGTGAAGGTTGTCGCAAATCTTGCGGCAAGGGAAGGAGGCCAGAATCACCGGACAGAAGCCTTCAATCAGCGGCGATGCGGGCGATGTAAGTCGAATGCCGTCCGGGCGAGGTCTCAGCGGAGAAGACACCAAGACCGCCCCGGCGCATGGTTTCGATCAACGGCTCCGGCCGGAACGAAGTGGTCAGCAAAACCATCTCGCCCGCCTGAAGCGCGGCGGCGCATCTACGCACCTCGCCAATGGGATGCACGCCGCGCTCGAGCATTTCGTCGCCATCGATTCGGAACCGGACCTCGCACCGGGAGAGCCACTCCGGCGCATCCCCGGTGAAGCCGGGCGGCCGTTCGCCGCCTTCGACCGCCTCCCCCGAAACTCCGGCCGCCTCCCGCAGCTTCAGCACGAGCTCCCGCACGGGGATGCCGCCGATGCGCGCAGCCTGCTCCAGCGTGGCAATCTTGGCCACGGTCCGGCGGAGCAACGGGCTCTTAAGTTTGGCGAAGGCCGGGGCCAGCGAGATGAGCGTCTCCTCCAGGGCCGGGTAATCGGCCAGCAGGTCGCCGACGCGCGTATCCGGGTTGATCGGCACGGCCATGTCGTCTCCTAATTCGCCGCCGGCGCGTCGTATTCGAGCAAGCGCCGCTCGCCTTCCAATTTCCGCAGACGAGTCAAGTCCTGAGTAACTTCCAATGTGCCAAGATACTCGCCTTTCTCGTCCCGCACGGCGAAATAACGTATGTGGACGAACTTGCCTTGGAAGGTAATCCAGAACTCGGCGGCGCTTTGGCGGCCTTCGCGGAAGTCCGTCAGAATGTGCTCCACGACGTCGACGCTCTTGGGCGGATGGCAGTGCTGCACCTTCCGGCCGAGGATCGCCCGGCTGCGCGAGAAGATCCGGTCCGGCCCCTCCGAAAAGAACGCCACCCGGTCTTCGGCATCCACGAAGGTGAGGTCTACGGGCAGCGTGGAGAAGATCCCAAGCAACTGTTGCACCGTCAGGGTTCCCGTGGGAAGCTGTACGCCCTTGTCCGCGGGCAACTGCACCGGCTCCCGGAGCTTGGATTCGGGAGGTTGGTACCCGCTTCGCGGCTCCACCAGGCACCAGCCGTAGCGTGGCGAGGCAGCCCAGGTCTCGGCCCAGTCGTCTTCGGTGAAGGTGTCCAGGCACATCGGCAGAAGAATATTCTCCTCCTTGTAGATCATCTCCTCGACTGCACTGAGAACGGCCTGGCCCAGCGTCGCGGCCACCAGCTTCCACTCCCCGGCGGTCGTGCCGCGCTCCTGAAGCGCCGCGCCCAAGTCTTTCAAATAGCGGCGCACTTCGTCGTCTTTGGCCCACATGACCTTCGACGGACCCGTAATCCCGTAGCGCTCCAGATAGGGGAACAGGGCGTGTTCTTTGCGTTGGTAATGCTTCTCGATATCCATCAGGTCGTTATACGCCTGGCGCCAGGCGAGCAGTTCCGCGGACGGATCCGCCTCGTCGGGGAGCCTCTCGATGGCCGCCATCGCTTCACGCATGCGAAGCAAGACGCCCCGGATGGCTTCGTTTTCCCGGCGGAACGTGTCGGCGGGGTGACCCGGCGGCACAGGCTTGGCCGGCAGTTGCACTAGGACCTCGCGGGTGAGCTGCGAATGCAGGTCGCACATGCTCTGAATCTCCTCGACCGGCATGCCCTCGGCCATGAGCTCCTGCTCCATGGCGACAATCTCCGAGTAATCGGTTTCTTGGACGATGGTCTTGAGCCGTTCCTTGACGGTTTCCGGTGCAGCCCCGCTGTGAAGCTCCTTAATGATTCCCTTGAGGGTCCTCACGCGGTGGGCGCGGTTGTCGATTAGTTCGCTCATTCGTGTCTCCTGACTCCCAGTGTGAGGCACGAACCAGCGCCCGGAGAATGACTTTAGTCACAAACAACAGAGAACTGGGTCCGGTTTACGAAGATTGCCGGGCGGCGCGCCGGGCCTCCTGCATGATGGGCCCGTAGACCGATTTGTCGAAGGGAACGCACCCGGTGGGGAACTGCCCCAGCGGGTGGTTCTTCTGGCGCATCAGCCAGGTGCAGTAGGTGAGCGTCTTGCAAACGCGGCTGTCATCGAGCTCGGCCTTGGCGAGCGCGTCGAAGGCGAAGTCCGGATAGGGAAGCGCGGCGCGGCCTGCGCCGAACACGGCGATCCGGCCGTGCTCAAGGTTCCACGCCGCGGCGTGAATCATGAACCGCTGAAGCCAGCTATAGCCGGTGCCCACCATCGGCAGCTCCGGAAACGAAGCTTGCAACTCTCCGGCGATGCGAAAGTGGCGGTCGACGCCGAGCAACGGGTGCTCGGGCTGCTCGTAGTTGCCCTCATCCGGCTTCTCAAACGGCCTGCCGATGTGCGGGTTCAAATACGGCACGCCTAAGGAGACATTGATCAAAGCCACGCCCCATTCTTTCAGCCACGCGATGAGCTGCTTAACTTCGGTGAGATCCTCGCGCAGCGGGTTCATGGGATCCACGCCGAAGCCGGGGTACGGAACCGTATGTTCGACCGGCACGCCGAGGCCGGTCGCAGGATCCTTCACATAGGGGACGCCCTCATAGCAGCCCAGCCGGACACAGAGGATCACACGGTCTCCCAAGGCCGCGCGGATCTTGCCAAGGACGTTGCGCAGGAAGCGGGCGCGGTTTTCCAGCGGCCCTCCGTAAGGCCCCGGCCGGTCCTTGGCGGAAAGCAGCTCGCTGATGAGATAGCCGTGGGTGGCTTTGACGTCGACGGCGCGGAATCCAGCCTCGGCCGCCAGGCGCGCAGCCGCTACGTAGTCGTCTTCCAATCTCTCCAGTTCGCCGTCGCTGATGATGGGATAGTCCGGCCGAACATTGGTCTTCTTGTCGACGGCGGGGTTGTGGCAGGCGGGTATCCGCTTCGGGTAGCTGTAGCGCCCGGAATGAGTAAGTTGGAGGACGTCCAGCAGATCGTCGGCCGAGCCGAAGCGGCCGGCGTGCTCCCGGCGGACCATCTCCAACAGCCGCGCGTAGTCGGAGACGTTCTCGGGCCGGAGCCACAACTGCCTAGCGTTCGCCCGGCCCTCTTCGCGCACGGCGGTAGCCTCGAACCAGATGAGCTTGGCGCCGCCACAAGCGAAGCGCTGATAACGGCGCCAGGTCAGCTCGCCGGGGCGCCCGTCGAGTTCGCCGTCGCAGCCTTCCATGGGGTGGATTGCGATGCGGTTGCCAAGCGTGAAGCGTGGCGTCTCCAGCCGGCGGGCGAGCGCCTGGCGCACCTGCTCGTGGTCGTGTTCGAAACGGACATGGGAGGCGCCCACCGCCGCGGCGCAGGTTTCAATTTCCTCGAGGTTCTTGAACTGGAAGTGTCTCATCCTTGGGTCCTCTCTTGGGCAGCAGGGCGATGGCAACCGCGCCGATAAAGGCCACCACGAACACCGCGCTCAAGGCGTGTCCGTAATCTCCGTAGTGCAGGCGGAGGCGGGCGACCAGGTAGGGGAACCAGGTCTGCCCGATCGTGTCGGTGGGCAGAATGATGGCCATGGCGCGGGCCAGGGTATTGACGCCGAATTGTTCGGCGGCCATCAGGGGGATGAGCATATAGTCGGCGCCCATGCCGAAACCGAAGAGAATAGCGAAAACATAGAGGTAATAAGTCTGCTCCGGGCGGACCAGCAGCAGCAGCGGAATGGTGAGAGCGACCAGCAGGTAAGTCACCGTCATGACGTACTTCTTGGAAAACCGGTCGGCCAGCCAGCCCATGATAAGGCGCCCGGCGATGCTGGAAATCAAGGTCAGCATGCTGGCGATACGCCAGACGGAGTTGAGTTGCGCCTGGTCGGTGAAGCCCTGGTCCAGGAAGACCAGCTTCATGTGCTGGTTCACTGCGCCGATCGCTCCGATGGAGCACAGGCTGCCGATCGCCAGTAGATAGAAGGAGCGCTTTTTCAGAAGATCTTTAAAGGGACGCGGCTCGGCTTTGGTCTCGGCAACGGGCTCGGCGGCCCCATCGGGATTGAGGCCCATTTCCGCAGGGCGGTCCTTCATCACCCAAATTGCAATGGGCCAAGCCAGAAGCATCATGAGGCCCAAAATGAATAGAGCGGATTGAAAGCCCAAGCTTTCCGCCAGCGGCTTCACCACGAAGGAGCCGAGCGAGCCCCCCACCGCCACGCCGACGTAAGCCAAACCCATGGCGCGGCCCCGCAGCTTGCGGAACCATTGGGAGATGATGACCTGGTGCGGGATGGGACCCGAGAAGATATAGCCCACCACATAGATGAACCAGAAAAAGTAGTAAACCCACAGCAGCCCGGTCATTCGGCTAAAGCCGGTGAAGGCCAGCAGGGTGAGGGCGGTGCCCACCAGGATGAGCTTGCGGGGGCTGAAGCGGTGCACCAGCAGCGGGCCCACCCAAAGCGTAAGCAGCGCCGCCAGGGGGAACCCGAGGGTGATATCGGCGCGGCTCCAGCCGTAGCTCTTCTCGAAGTAGTCGTAGAAGAAGGGGATGTTGTAATACGGAATCCCGACGGAGATGCCGAAAGTGCAGAAGGCCGCCAGGGTAATCCACCAGCCATAAAAGGTTCGCTTCATGGGATCGCTCTTTAATGATTCATATCATGAATCGAGATGCGGCCGTACGAATATGAAAAGAGCGAGGGGCTGATCCTGAGCGCTGGCGCCGGACGCAGAATCCCGCGGCATGCAGAACCCCTTGAAGCTTGCAACCGGACTGCGCTCGTGGCATTTCTGGACATATGAGGACCACGGTGCGTTTAAATGACGCGCTGTTGAGGGCTGCCAAACGAGAAGCCGCCAGGCGCGGCCAGATCTTGAGGGCCTTGATCGATCAAGGCTTGCGTCTTGTGCCGGCTCAGCCGCGGCCTGCCCCGCGCCGGCGAGTGACGCTGCCCGTCTGCCGGGCGGGCGGCGGCGTGTTGCCCGAAATCGATCTGAACAACGGCGCGGCTCTGCTGGACGTATTGGAAGGGCGGCGATGATCCTGCCCGATGCTAACGTCCTGCTGTAGGCGTTCCGAATCGACGCCGAACGCCACGCCGAGTACCGGTCGTGGCTGTATCCCGTGATCCGAAGCGAGCGTCCCTATGGCATGTCCCCGCAGATTCTCGCGTCCCTGGTGCGCATCGCCACACACCCGCGCGTCTTTCGACGGCCAAGCCAGTCAAAAGAAGCGCTCGCCATTGAGTCCGGATGCCGGTGGATTACGACAGACCGGGACTACGCGCGGTTTGACGGGTTGCGCTGGGCGCCGCCGTTCCGAACCGAAGCGGCTTAAAGGCTTCGCAGGTGGAAGCCGCCGTCAACGTTGAGGATCTGGCCGGTGGAATAGTCGAGCAGCCCGTCGGCGATCGCGCGCACCGCGCGGGCCACATCCGAGCCTTCGCCCATGCGGCCCTGAGGCAGCAAGCCGCCGGCGATCTTCTCCTCGTAAGCCTTCTCGACAGCCGCAATCATATCGGTGCGGATAATGCCCGGGCGGATTTCGAACACCAGCACCCCGGAACGGGCCAGTCGCTGGGCGAACAGGGCGGCGGCCATGCTGAGGCCTGCCTTAGATACGCAGTACTCGCCCCGGTTCACGGAAACCGTATAGGCCGAAATCGAGGTGATAAAGACGATCCTGCCGCCGCCGAGCTCCGTCATCCAGCGGGCGGCCTGCTGCGTGAGGAAGTAAGGACCTTTGAGGTTGGCGGCGAGGACCTCGTCGAAGCTCTCTTCGGTCGCCTCCAGGATGTCGCGGCGCTCGCGGGGAGCCATGCCGGCGTTGTTGACCAGCAGATCGAGGCGGCCGAAGCGCTGGCGGGCGAACTCCAGCAGCGCCTGCCGGTCGGCGGCGGAGGCGACGTCGCAGCGGAAGATCTCGGCCCCGGTTTCAGCCCGGAGAGTTTCCGCAGCGTCGCGCCGTCCTTTATAGGTCGCGATCACGTGGTGCGTGCTCGCTAGTTCGCGGGCGATCGCGCGCCCGATGCCGCGGCTGCCGCCGGTGATCAAAGCAACTGGCTTCATGACGGCTCCGAATCTCCCCGCCGGGCCCGCATCGCCCACTGCGCGAAGCGCTTGCCGCTGGCAAGGGCTTGCTGATAGAGAGAATCACGCTCAGCCGGTGTGAGTCCGTAGCCCAAGCTGTAATAGCGCTCCAGCCCGGTTCCTACGACCATGGTCCCGGCGTAGGCGATGGCCGCTTTGGGGATCAGTCCGCCGCCGAGAGGGATCTTGCCGGCCAGCTCGCGGGCCAGCGCGCGCCAGCCAAAAGCGCCCGCGACGATGGATGCGATTTCGGCCTTCTGCTCCAAGAAGCCCACCGGCCGGTCACTGGCCGCGGCCAAAAGAAAGGCCATGCGGATTTGATTGACGGTGAGGACGGCGGTGTCGGAGGCGAACTCGGCGACGGCCCATCCGATTTCGAAGATGCTGGGCATCAAATTCGGCAGCGCGGAGAACAAGGCGAACAGCGCGTTCTCTTCGGCGACCTTGCGGACGGTGCGCGACGTCACCGCCGCGCGGAACGGCGGGAATCGCCGGGCCAGGGGTAGGGCCAGGTCGTCCCGTTCGCGGAGCACTTGATCGACGGTGCGCGAAGGATCGCCGGGGGAAAAGGGAAACGCGCCAGGGGAATCCAGCAGCCCGGCTTCACAAAGAATGATGTCGAAGTGGCGCGGAGCGTCGGGGTCGCCGATGCGGTATAGGGACTCGAAGACCTCGAGTCGCTTGCGCCGCGACAATTCGGGCGGGGCGAGAAAATCTTCCATCGCCGCCAGGGTTTCGCTGGAAGCGGCGGCCAGACCGATCGTCACCGGCGTGGCGGCGGAGAGACGCACCTCCTCGGGGTTGAGGTGCCGCAGAGCGATGCGAATCTGCTGGATTGCCTTCACGTGCGCCGTCAACTCGCGCAAGGGCTGCCGCGCCCTTCGACGCGGAACGCCACTTGCAGCTTCCTACGCCATTCTAGCGCGAGGCCGGTGCGCACCAGGGGAATGCGCGGCGAGAAGAAGCGCAGGATGGTTTCCGTGGTGGGATGGTAGTCCAGCGCGGGGGCGATGAGAAACAGGCGCGGAGGTTCGGGCGACAGCTCCAGGCCGGGGAAATAGCCGTAACTCGAGAACTCGCCGCGCCGCAGGTGCCATTCGACGCGGATCCAATAGTCGAGGGCTTGCAAGGGGAGATGGATGTCCTCCGAAGTCTTCAGTTCGAGCACCGCGAGGCGCGCCGAGTGATCCACGGCGAGAAGGTCCAGCACACCGCGGTCGCTTCCGGCTCGGGCGGGCACCTGGCCGTAGATGGGCCCTGCGCATAGAGACGCGTCGATCGAGGGCAGAGATGCGCGGAGTTGAGAGGCCAACCAGGCTTCCGGCTGAAGGCGGTATAGGGCGTTGTTGGGATCCGGAGGATCGGGCGAGCGGAGGCGCGCCAGCTCGGCAGCAAAGCGCCGGATTTCGCCGAGGGAAGAAGAAGAGGCCAAATGGCGCCGGGAGAGGCCGAACTCGAGCTGGTCGCCGGCGGCACGGGCAAATTCCAGACCGTGCACGCACAGGCTGGCGGAGCCATCGCGGTGGGCAACCAGCTCGGTTTCGGGACGAGCGGCCAGCTCGTCCACCCACTTCAGCACCCGCGCGCTGAGCGACTTGCGGTAATCGCAGAACGGTTCGAGCCGTGTGTCGAGGTTGCCGTAGTCGGCCAGGTCGGCCTGGTCGACGTAACCCTGCTGCGAATAGACGAAGACCTGATACTGAACCAGGGAAGCATCCAGCCAGCGCAGGCGCAGGCAGGAAGCGGATTCCCGGCCGGGAGGAAAGAACAAGGCGAGGGCTTCGAAGGTGAATGCGCGGCGCTTGCGGCGCAGATAATCCAACCAGACTAATCCGAAGCTGAGCACGCCGTCCGGGGAGTCCTCTTGAGGGGGGACGGCGATCGCGGCCATCGCCCTCTTGCCGGCAGCCAGCATCGCCCGCGGATAGCGCCCCGAGAGGCTGAACTCGAGGTTGGGCTCGGAGGAGAGTTCGACGATTTTCCAGGAGGGGAATTGCCGGGCCAGCAGAAACCGGAACTGTTCGCGGAAGCAGTGCCGCTTCTCGCGCACGGCGGCGCTGGCGCCCGACGGGCGGGCCAGATCGATCAGATAGAGCCGGCCGGTGCGGCGGGGGAACTTGTCCACGAGAAGCTCGAGTTTGCCGGGCTGCTCGGCGCGAATCCCAAGCACCCGCCGGGACAGGTGGCGGCGTTCGTCCCAGGCCTCGATGGTCACGCTTGCCGGATGGGAGCGTATCTCAAAGGAATCCGGGGCGAGGGGGTAGTGAGGCTCGCCCGGCTCGAGCAACACAGGCTGGCGGCTGGCATTGAGGAAGCGGTCAATGGCCGCCAGAATCCGGTCCGGATCATCCCGCCGGCCGGATCCCGCGGGGGCTGCCATTGGCGCCTATTATAGTATTACCGCCGTGATCCGGGAAAGACTCGAAGAAGTGGAAGTGCGAATGGAGAAGGCCCTGCGGAACGCCGGCCGCAAGCGGGAGGAGATAACCCTGGTGGCGGTCACCAAGACGTTTCCCGCGTGCGTCATCCGGGAAGCGTACGAGTGCGGTCTGCGCCACTTCGGAGAGAACTACGTGCAGGAGTTCGAGGCAAAGGCGCCCGAGCTGGCGGACCTGAGCGGCGTCACGTTTCACTTCGTGGGCCATCTGCAATCGAACAAGGCGCGGCGCGCGGCGGAGCTTTTTCAGGTGATCCAGACCGTGGATTCGGCGCGGCTGGCGCGGCGGCTTCAGGAAACCGGCAGGCCGGTCGAGGTCATGCTGGAGGTGAAGCTTAGCCCGGAGGAGTCCAAGAGCGGCGCCTCCCCGGAGGAGCTGCCCGCGCTGATCGAGGCCGTGCGCTCGATGCCGAACCTGCGGCTGACCGGGCTGATGACGATGCCGCCGTGGTCCGAGAATCCGGAGGACTCGCGGCCCTATTTCCGCCGGCTGTGGGCGCTGGCCCAGGAGCACGGGTTGAGAGGGCTGTCGATGGGTATGTCGCACGACTTCGAGGTGGCGATCGAGGAGGGGGCGACGCACGTGCGGATCGGCAGCGCGCTGTTCGGCCCCCGCGGTAAGGCGTGAAGGTCGGGTTTCATTCGCCGCTGCCTCCGGCGCCGACCGGCGTGGCGGACTATGCCGCGGTTTTGCTGACGGAACTGCGGCGATTCGGAGAAGTCCAGGTGGGCGCCCGGCGCGCGGACGTTCATCTCTACCACATCGGCAACAACCCGTTGCACTGGAGGATCTATCATCAGGCGTTGGCGCAACCGGGCGTGGCTGTGCTGCACGATGCGGTGCTGCACCACTTGCTGCTCGGGAAGCTGGGGCGGGAAACCTACATTGAGGAGTTCGTCTACAACTACGGCGAGTGGAGCCGCCCGGCGGCGGCCGAACTGTGGGCCGGACGAACGCATTCGGCGAGCGCCGGGGTTTATTTCCGGCATCCGATGCTAAGGCGCATCGCGGAGCGTTCCCAGGCCGTCGTCGTTCACAATCCGGCCGCAGCGAGGATGGTGAAGGAACACGCGCCGCAGGCGCGCGTGGAGCAGATCCCGCACTTGTGGCGGCATCCGCCGGCAGCCATTCCGGAAGGCGAGCGGATGCGCCTGCGGCGGGCGCTGGGGATCCCGGCGCGAAGTTTCGTTTTTGGCGTATTCGGGTATCTGCGGGAGACGAAGCGCCTGCCGGCGGTGCTGCGGGCTTTTCGCCGGGTGCGCGCCCGGGGAATCGACGCGGTGCTTCTGGTAGCGGGAAAGTTCGCTTCCCTTGATCTGGAGCGGTCGCTTGAGCCGGAGCTCCGTGCCGAGGGCGTGGTGCGGGTAGGTTGGACAGATGCCGCCCGCTTTGCGCGGCTCCTTGCGGTGGCGGACGCCGGCATCAATCTGCGCTATCCCGCGGCGGGCGAGACGTCCGGGGTGGCGATCCGGCTGATGGGCGCGGGCAAGCCGGTCATCCTGAGCGACAGCGAAGAGACGTCGGCGTTTCCGCCGGAAACCTGTTTGAAGGTGTTGCCGGGGATTGCCGAAGAGGACGAACTGGAGCATGATATGGTCTTGCTGGCCTCCGTGCGGCAGTTCGCCAGTGAGATGGGCGACAGGGCGGCAGCCTACATCCGCGCGCATCACGCAGCGGAGACCGCGGCGGCAAGCTACTGGAGGATTCTGTGCGAATGTTCCGGCGGGCGTTCCTAGCGCAGTTTCTGCTGCTGGCGGCGGCTTGGCCGCAAGCCGTCGAGAAGGACCTCCATGTCCGTGTCCGGATGAGAGACGGGGTGCATCTTTGCACCAACGTTTTCCGGCCCGAGGGGAGCCAGCGATTCCCTGCCCTCCTGGTGCGAACGCCCTATGGAAAAGGAACGGATCTAGCGGCGGCCTATGAGCCCTTCCTGAAGGCGGGTTACGCGGTGGTGGTCCAGGACGTGCGGGGGCGCGGGCATTCGGAGGGAGCCTTCCGGCCTCTGGAACAGGAGGAGAACGACGGCTACGACACGCTGGCGTGGATCGGAGCGCAGAGTTGGTGCAACGGAAGGATTGGGATGGTGGGGGCGTCGTATCTGGGGATCGTGCAATGGAAGGCGGCGCTCAGCGGCAGTCCGTATTTGAAGGCGATCTCGCCCGCGGTGGCCGGCAGCGACGAGTTCGAAGACCGCTTCTACTCGAAGGGCGGGGCGATGAAGCTGGGACACCGGCTCTCGTGGCTGGCCGCGAATCTGCGCATGCCGCAGTTGCCCGAGCCCAAGTTCGAGGAGTACGTGCGGCACCTTCCGCTGCGGTCGAGCGACCGCGCGGCGGCAGGCCGCCAGATCGACTTCTGGCAGGCGGCGTTGAATCACCCGGCCTATGACGATTACTGGCGAGCGGTCAGCACGCGGGAACACATTGCGCAGGTGAAGGTTCCGGCTTTGATCTTCGCCGGCTGGTATGACAATTTCGCCGAGAATGATTTGGAGGCCTTCCGCCTGCTCCGCCAAATGGGCCGCGAGGCGCGGATCGTGGTGGGCCCTTGGCCCCACAATGTCCCTTCGGGGTTCACCGGCTTCGACTTCGGGCCGGAGGCGAACCTGCCCGTCCGGCGGATTCAACTGGAGTGGTTCGACCGGTGGCTGAAGGGGGTCAACAAAGGTCAGGACCAGAGCGGAGAGGGACGGGCGCGGCTGTTCCTGATGGGCGCCAACCGCTGGAAGGAGGCGCAGGACTGGCCTCCGCCGTCGGAACCGCTGCGGCTGTACCTGTGGAGCGGCGGCCGGCTTTCGGTGAAAACTCCGCCGCAGCGGAGCAAAGCCGACAGCTACGTGTACAACCCACGAAGCCCCGTGCCAACCATGGGCGGCGCGGTATGCTGCAATCCCAAGATCTTTCCCTGGGGGCCGATGGATCAGCGCCCGCTGGAGACGCGCAAAGATGTGCTGGTGTTTTCAACCGAACCCCTGAGAGAGGATCTGGAAGCGAGTGGGCCGGTGCGGGCCGTATTGTGGGTGTCGACGTCAGCGCCGGACACGGATTTCACGGCCAAGCTGATCGACGTGTGGCCGGACGGGCGGGCGATCAACCTGTGCGACGGAATTCTGCGCCTGCGGTACCGTAACTCTCTGGAGCGGCTGGAAGCGGCCAAACCCGGGCAGGTCTACCAGGTGACGATTGAAGCAGGAGTGACTAGCAATCTCTTCCGCAAGGGGCATCGCATCCGCCTGCACATTTCCAGCAGCAACTTTCCGCGTTTCGACCGCAACCCGAACACGGGCCGCCCCATCGCCGACGAAACCGAGCTGCGGACGGCGCGCCAGACGGTCTATCACGATGCCGGGCGGCCTTCGCATCTGCTGCTGCCCGTGGTGAGGTGAAACCCGCGGCATTGCCGCTGCCGGCCGAAAACGGCTAGATTGGGATTGGAGGAATGGCCGAGCGGTCGAAGGCGGCGGTCTTGAAAACCGCTAGGGTCGAAAGGCCCTCGGGGGTTCGAATCCCTCTTCCTCCGCCACGCCGCTTTTCGCCACCCGGAGGTTTCCAGACTGAATCATCTTGAGCTGCGGCTGACCGCTGCCGGACTAACAGCACTGCCGGGCAGACGTTGACAAGGATCATCCAGCGGTCACACTCGCGTCGTATGTAGCAGGAGTAAGTTTTGGCGCGCACGCAATGGGGCCGGCCGAGGACGAACAGACCGGTCCGGGCGTTCGGCTCGGTCGGCTTGCAACAGACAGGACACACGTGTCCCGCGTCACAGATGGGCCGTGTGAATGCAGCTCACCGGCGGACAGGCGGTCCGCGTCCGCGGTTTGGTGGGGATTGTTGGTTGTGGTTGCTGGTTGGTTGGGTTTTCTGAGCTGTTTTTGCTGGTCTTCTGCTCCTTGCTGCGCTGGTTTCTGGTTTCGGTTGCCTCTTTGTTTTGTATAAGTTGGGAGGCCTCCCCCGCCTGCTCACCCCCGGCGGCCGGCTTCAGGGACCG
>Ga0073932_1000785_pt1 | contig 71657 bp, 57 predicted proteins | sample DewCreD2012metaG_FD_76967 | JGI IMG/M metagenome (GOLD analysis project Ga0073932, IMG submission 76967) | Hot spring sediment bacterial and archeal communities from British Columbia, Canada, to study Microbial Dark Matter (Phase II) - Dewar... ...
ATCACCCTCGACGGCCCCTCCCAGCGGACCCGTCACTTGGAGATTGACCCCTTCGAAGACCCCGAGCTACAAGCGGCCAGAATATCCGGAAAACGTCGGCCAGAATTTCCGGAACCCACAGCTGTTCGCGTCCCCGGGCAACCGGAGCTGCACGGACAGAGAACTCTCAATTCTCCTTGAAATACCCATTCGACAGAATCGCGCCCGTGCCCGTATCCACCACCATCAACCCCACCCCGCACCCGAAGATCCCCATCCTGCTGTAGAAAACCAGCAATCGGCGCTCGGCTCTCAGCCAGATGGTCTGAAAGACATCCGGCGACGCTCTCACGGTCGGCAGGATGTGCATTCTTCCGCCGAGACGAACTCTCCACCCGATGCGGTCGATGCGGCGATACGAGAGGTCGAAGACCTCCAGGGCGTCTCCCTCGATCTCCTCGGGCGCCGTCGTATCGCTCTCGTTGCGCCGGTGCAGCACGATGCGCAGGGCCTGTTCCTTGAGCGGCTTGCCGAACGCCAGATCCAGGCCCGTGACCTCCCTCATGTGCTCGAGGCAGCGGCCGGCGAAGGGACTCTTCAGGTCGAAGCCGGCGCCGCGCTGCTCGATGCCCCGCACGATCTTCATCTTCACCGCATCGAGCAGGTAGTGCCTTTGGATTTCGTAGCTCGGCGAATCGTGCGGCATGTAGGTCACCGAGCCGAAAACATGGAACAGGCCCTGGTTGTTCCGGTCTTCGGCGATCACCGATATGACGGTCAGCGGCTTCCTCTTCCCTGCACGGATGAAGATGAACGCCAGGATGCCCGCGACAAGGATGCCTCCACCGAAGACCCAGGGTTCGCTCATCTTCCACGGACCTCCTCCCCATTCAGCCCCCCGGTCCGTCCGCCCGGCTTCCCCGGCGGGTCCGGGAAACCCGGCGCCGGTTCGGTTCCCGCCGAAGCATCCGCGCGCCCTGACGTCACGGGCGGACCCTAACATCCGGGGCCGTTCGGGACAATGAGACAACCGCGCGCCGCGGATCGGAACCTCGAACATCCAGACGGCGACCACGAGGGTGACGAGCACGTCGAAGAGACCGACATGCACGAAGGGCGCGACCTTGCCGAGGATCAACTCCGCGGGGCGGAGGGGAGGAACCATCCCCTGTTCCAGCGTGCCGAGCTCGCGCTCGCGGGGGATGCCCGTCGCCGCGCCGGCGGGCGCGCGGCGCGGCCGGGAAGCACTACGGGTCCCAGCGGTCGCGGATCTCCAGGGCGTCGCCGTCTTCCCAGTGCCCGTCGCCGGGGCGGTCGGTGTCATCGGCGACGTCGGCGACGTCGTCCCCGGTGTCGCAGGCCGGGGCGCCGAACGCCGCCGCGGCGAGCCATCCGATGCAGAACCAACGGGTCATCGCTCCCTGCTCCTTCCTCTCCCCGGCTAGTGGCACTCCTGCGCGGTCCATTCCTGGACAGGACGACAGTCCGCGTCGCACGACGTGACGAACGAACCGCCGCTGCCGCAGGCGCGCGTGATCGATCCGGTCCAGCCGAGGACGGCGACGCAACTCGACCCGCTGCGGGTGCAACCGCCCCCGCTCGTGGTGTGGCGCAGTTCCTCGACGCCGTTGCAGTTGTAGTCCCACGAGGCGGCGCCGCCGCCGGCGCAGAGGTGGGAATCGATGAACCAGGCGGTCTGCCCGGGGAAGACGCTGGCGTTCGAATCGCAGCAGTCGGTATGGTCGGCCACCCGGCCGGCCGGGGCGATCGCGGCGCAAATCGGGGTCGCATCGCGGTCGCCGAAGGTGTCGCCGTCCGCGTCGGGATACCAGTCCGGCAGGCGCGGGCCCGCGACGCAGGCGCCGCCGGAGCAGACGTCGGGCGCGGTGCACGCGTCGCCGTCATCGCACGCGGCGGTGTTCGCGGCGTGGCGGCAGCCGGTGGCGGCGGCGCAGGCATCGTCGGTGCAGGGGTTCCCGTCGTCGCAGTCGCGCGACACCCCGGAGCAGACGCCGGCCGCGCAGGCGTCACCGGTCGTGCAGGCGTCGCCGTCGTTGCAGGCGGTGCCGTCGGCGGCGGTGGGACCGGGAAGGCAGGCGCACGCCCGGCACCGTTCCGTCCCGTTGCACGGGTCGCCGTCGTCGCACTCGGCGTCGTCGACACAGACGCAGGGCGGCGCGTCGTCGCCGTCCGTCTCGCCGGTCTCGTCGGGTTCCCGGTCCGCGGGACCGTCGGCGGCGGCATCCTCCGCCTCGCCGTCCGCAGCCACGGTCGTCTCGACCGCGCCGCAGGCGCAGATTGTTGGGCTCCACAGCACGACGAACAGGGCGCGTCGGCCGAGGCACCGGGCAAGCATCGTCGGACCTCCTGGCGCGACCGGGACGGCGGGCCGAACGGCGGCCGAACGGCGGTCGGCCGTGCGCGCGCGACTCGGCGCCCGGCCGACGCCGCGCGTTCCACAACCGGATTTTCCCGTCGCGGACCGGATCCTTGCAGCGTCGGGGCGTAGCCCGGTCAGATCCCGGTGACGACCAGCCGGTAGGGACCGCTGGCGCCGCGCCGGCCGTCGACGACCAGGAAGTTGAGCCCCGCGGGCAGGTCGGCCTGGACCGTCGAACGACCGGTGCCGTACCGACAGACCGTGTCGTCGTCGTTGCAGGCCAGCTCGCTCGCCGCGCCGCAGTTCGGCCCGAGAAAGGCGAGCACCGAGTCAAACCCGGACATCGGCGTGCAGGTGCTGGCGGTGACCGTGCGCGGCTGGCACAACCCGAAGGCGTAGAACACCTCGGGCGACGCCTCGCCCCCGCAACTCCCGCCCCAGCGATCTTCCCGGCCGGCGGTCGTACCGTCGAAGCTGCCGCTGCCCGTCAACGGCCGCGGGTCGCCGCAAGACGCCCGCTGGAAACGGAGCCGGAACGGTCCCGCCTCCGCGGCTGCGGCGCCGTCCACGACCAGCTGGTAGGTCCCGGGGTCGAGCACCTCCAGCAGTTGGGAACGTCGGCCGCCCGAGACGCCGGGGCACTGATCGTCGGCGCAGACCACCGGCGAGAGTCCGCCCCGGCAGTCGCCCCAGCGGATCTGCAGCACCGAGTTCCAGGTTTCGCCGTCGACGGTGTCGAAGTAGACGGTCTCGCGTTCCGTCACGACGAAACGGTACCAGACGTCGCGGCCGCCGCCACCGGCGCAGGCGGCCGGCGGTTCGTGGTCGTTTGCCGCCGCGCAAGTGTTTCCGGTGTACTCGCCCGAGACGGTCAACTCCAGCGCGCCGGCGCACGTATCGTTCGCCGGCGGAGGCCCGAAGTCGCACGGGCCCCAGGAACAGGTCGTCGGGTTGCACGTCCGCGTCCCCGCGCACCGGCCCTCCGCGCACGGACGCTCGTCGCCCCCCGCGCACTCGAAGTCCTCGTCGGTCGCCCCATCGCCGTCGTCGTCCACGCCGTTGCAACGCTCGACGCGCGGCCCGTCGGCCGACCCGTCGGCCTCGCCTCCGTCCGGCACCCAGCCGTCGGGTTCGATGTGAATCTCCTCGACCCAGCAGCCGGGCGCCGCGGCGCAGGCGGCGAGCGCGGCGGCAACGGCGCGCAGCGTGGAACCGATGGACGACCGGCGGGTCATGGCGCGATCTCGACCCCCTCCTCCGCTCCCGCCCGCGCTTCCGCGACGTAGGGACCGGCCGGCTGCTCCTCCACGTACGCAGCGTAGCACGCCCGGGCCGCCGCGAGATCGCCCGCCCGCCGCTCCAGCCGGCACAGCGAGATCCGCGCCTCGCCCCGGAACGGCCCGGCCGGCTGCTCCTCGATGTAGCGCCGGTAGGTCGCCCGCGCCTCCGCGACGCGACCGAGCCGCTGGTAGCGCGCGCCGAGGTCGATCAGCGCGGTCCCGCCGAGCGGCCGGCCGCGCTCCAGATCGGCGACGCGTTCGAGAAGCGTGACCGCCTCCTCGAGACGCCCGGCCGCCATCGCCGCCTCCGCCTGCCGGTAGAGTTCCTCGGACGACGGCGGCGGACGAGACTCGGGCCCGCGCGGACCCCACGCACCGGCCGAAATGCCCGAGGGCGCCGGCGGCGGCGCGGCGGGAACTCGCGGCCCGGCCGGGGACGGCGCCGACGGGCCCGGTGGGGGGAACGACGGAACCGCCGCCGCCGGACGACACTCCTCCGGCTCGCGAGGTCGGTCCGCACCGAGGGCGCGGACCAGGTCGGCACGCCACGCCTCGCCGAGCGGCCCGGCACGGCCCGCGGCGGAACGTTCCGTTCCCGCCTCCAGGAGCCGTTCGCCGCCGGAGTCCGCGACCCGCACGCGACCCTCGAGCACGGCGACCGCGGTGCCGGCCGCGTCGTGCCGCACGCCGAACCGCGTCCCGGCGACCTCGACCCGCACCGCCGGCGTGCGCACGCGGAACGGCACCGGGCCGGCCGAAGCATCGACCGCCACCCGCAAGGCTCCCGCGCGCAGCTCGACCTCCGCCGGGGACAGCACGCGGAACTCGGCCGACCGGTCGGCGACGACGCGGATCCGCGGGCTGGGCAGCACCAGGCGGTACTCAAGCACGCCCGTCGCGGGCGCGACGGCGACCGGGGAAGGCGCAGCGGCAGGCCCGGAACGGCGCGCCGGGCCGCCGGAGAAGCCCGACACGAACCACACGGCGGCGCCGGCAACCGCGGCGGCCGAGACGGCCCAGGCGGCCGCGCGGACCGCCCGACGGCGACGGACGCGGACGCGGACGGCGTTCCAATCGACCCGGCCCTCCCCGCCCGGTCGCCCCGCCAACTCGCGCGCCGCGGCGAACAGATCGTCGATCTCCTCCCGCGGCCCGCTCCGGGCCGGTTCCCGTTCGGCGGTCATGGCGACTCCTCCCCGCCCCGGCGGCGGCGCTCCGCCTCGAGGAACGCGCGGACCTGGGCGCGCGCCCGCGAGACGCGGGTGTAGACGTTGGTGACGGTGGTGCCGAGCCGGCGCGCCACCTCCTCGGCCGGCAGCTGCTCGCCGGCATGCAGCAGAAGGGTCTCGCGGAGCGCGGCCGGCAACGTGTCGAGGGCGCGGTAGAGCAGTTCCGCGCGCTCGCGGAGCAGCAGTTCCCGCTCGGGGTCGCGACCGGCGGCCTCGGTCGAGGTGCCGGAGGCCGGCTCGAAATGCTCGGCAGCCCGAACGCGCCGGATGCGCCGCCAGTACTTGTGCGCGACGTGCAGGGCGATGCCGTTCAGCCAGGCGCGCAGAGGACGCTCGGGATCGTACCGGTCGATCGAGTCGAGCGCGCGGACCATCGTCTCCTGCACGATGTCCTCCACGTGGGGCGAATCCCCGACCAGGAAGCGAACGTAGCGGTACAGCCCGGCCGCGTGCTCCGCGAGCGGAGCCGCGCCGTCCGCGACGTCGGGTCGCGACTCCCGAGGACGATTCGGGTTTCCACTCACGTCGCCGCCACTCGCCCCTCCACGGACCTTTCCCCGACGGCCCGGAAATCCTTACAGCCCCAGGTCTCGACCGAACGAGACCCAGGCGAGGGCCCGCCAGCGCCACGGCCCGAGCGAAAACACGGGCGTATCGCCGTACAACAGCTCCACTCCGTGCGGCAGAAGCTCCACCCCGAGGTCCGCGCCGACGGCCAACCACGACGACAGACGATACCCGCCCGACAACAGCAGTCCCCCCCCGGAACGCCAGTCGAACCGCGAAGTCCCCCCGGTCGACCACCAGACCTCGAACACCCCTTCCAGCGCCAGGCGGAACATCGCCCGGCCCGCCCGGACGTTGCCCCCGACGCCGAAGCGCACCGGGAACTGGTGCAGCGCGAGCGGCTCGACGTAGTCCGCCGCAGCATAGTGCCATTCGGCCTCGATCAGCAGCCACAGGCTGCCGGGCCACTCCAGCGCGGAACGAAGACCCGACACCAGCGCGCCGCTGCGGCCGCGCGTGACGGAGGACAGGTCGGCCGAACCGCCCAGCAGCAGCGAGACGTCGAAGCCCCCGCCGGAACCGCCGGCCGGCGGGGGCGGCGGCGGTCCGACCGCAGGAAGTCCGCCGCGCTCCGCCGGCGGCGCGGCGGGAGACGGCGCCCCGGTTTCGCCCGGCCGAGGTTCCCGATCGTCCGCCGCGGGCGGGCGAACGGTCGGGGGCAGTTCGGGGATCTCGCCGGCGGGGACGAACGGCGCACGCGCAAGGGCGAGGAGGTACTCGGCGGCCAGGGCGACGGTCCGCACGCGATCGGTTTCGCTCGCATCGCCGGGCAGCGGAACGGGGCGGATCCACAGGGCGCCGCCGGGCGCTCGCAGGCGAAGCACGGCGCCGTCGGGGGGAGCGCGGAACTCCACGACCCAGAAGCCGGCCGGAAAGTCCCCGGGAGAGTCGCCGGAGGTCTGGACGGTCCGGCCCAGCCGGGTGGACAGGGCGTCGCCCAGCGCCCGCGGGTCGAGACCTTCGCACGGGCCGACGCCCAGGCCGGGCGGCTCGACCGCGGCGACCAGCGGCGGTCCGGCGGGCGGCTCGGCGGAGGGCCCCCGTTGCCCGGCGGCCGGCGCAAGGCGGAAGACGGCGGCGAGGACGACGACGGGCAGGACGAGCCGCGGGCCGGCGCAACGGCGGGGCGCGGTGGTGCGGCTGGGTGTCGTCCGGTGCTGCACGGTGCTGTGCCTGCCGGCGGTCGCCGGTCGCCTTCCGCGCGGCGACGGCCCCCGCGCGCCCCGCTAGATCGGCGGTCCGACGTACGTCTCCGGCGGCACGAGGAAGTACACGTCGCGGGTGTCGAGCACCGTGACGCTGTCGCCCATCACGCGGACCTCGGCCCGGAAGAGCTGCGGCTCCTCCGTCGCCGGCACCGAAGTGTTCTCGCGCGCCAGGATGTCGAAGCAGACCGGCGTGCCGGGCAGCACGTCGGGGAAGACGTCCGCGAAGGTGTCGCCGTCGGCGTCGGCCACCGGCAGGCCACCGACGCAGACCAGCGTCGGGTCCCGCGGGTCGGCCACCCCGCCCACCGTGTTCGGCTCCAGCCGCTCGATGAACACCGTCGCATCCACCGTGTCCCCGGGGCCCTCGACCACGTCCGCGGCGACGGCCGAGATGTCCATCGGCACCTGGCCGGCCAGCGTCTCGATCGCGTCCACGACCTGGTCGCCGATGCCGGTCCCGTCGCTGGCGATCTCGAACGCCAGCGGGTTGCCGGAGATGTCGACCGAACCCGTGTCGCGCGCCACGTCGCGATACCCCTGCCACATCCGGTCCCCGTCGCCGACCGCGCCCTGCGAGCTGATCCCGATGAACCGGGCGTGGATCGCGGTCAACGCCGCGATGAGCTGGTCGTAGGTCGGCGTGGTGCACACGCGCAGTCCCTGGTCGTAGAACGGCTCGTCACCCATCTCGACGATGATCGGCACCGCGCCGGGCCGGAAGCACGGCCAGCCGATGTGCCCGGCCGGGCAGGTCGTGGCGGTGACCCGCGTGGCCCGCCAGTCGTCGTCCGGGCCGTTCTCATCGTCGGTGGCGATGATCCACGCCGCCGCCAGGTACGGCTCGTTGGTCCCGTTGCACACCGGCGTCGCCGCGATCGCCTCCAGCGCCGTCTGCGTCCGCGCCGGGTCGGGGTCGATCGTCTGGTCGCAGCGCAGGCCGACCGCCGTGCCGCCGGAACTGCAGCTCGTGATCTTCGGGCAGATGTCGAAATCCCCCACGCCGAACGCCACGTCCGGAATCACCGCGTCCACCGCCGGCACGATCGTCGTCCGCAGCGACGTCGTCAGGTTGGCGATCTCGCCGCCCATCGAGGCCGACCGGTCGATCATGAAGAACACGTCGGCCATGCGGATGCTGGTCGCGAAGACCAGCGTGTCCTCGGGCGGCACCGGCGGCTCCTCGTACGGCACCACGAAGACGAAGTTCCCGCGCGACCGGGGATTGTCCGCCGCGTCCAGCGGCCCCGTCCCCGCCGCCACCTCCACCACGTCCGTCGCCCCGTCGTCGTCGCTGTCCGGATCGGTCGGGTCGGTCCCCAGCGCCCGCTCGTCGGCGTCGGACAGGCCGTCGTTGTCCGAGTCGATGTCGAGGAAGTCGGGGGTGAAGTCGCGGTCCGAGTCGCGCGCGGGCGTGGACAGGTCCGAGTCCCCGGCCTCGAAGGCGTCGAGATACCCGTCGCCGTCCGAATCGAGGTCCTCCGTGTTCGGGATCGTGTCGCCGTCGGCGTCGCCCGTCCCCTCTTCCCGGTCGGAAATCGTGTCGCCGTCGCCGTCCGTCGGCACATACGTCTCCCCGTCGGGCGGGACGTCCGGCACGTCGCCCGTCTCCACGACGCCGTCCCGCCCGTCGCCCGCCTCGAACGTCTCCGTCACGTTGTCGTCGTCGGACGCCGGGCAACCGAACGCCGCCAGCGCCGCCAGCATCCCCAGCCACCGTCGCATGTCTCCCTCCCTCCTCGCCCGCGATTCCCGCGGTCACGCCTGCCGCTCCCGTCGTCGACACCGCGGCCGCGGTGCCCCCGGCGTCCCGGCCGACCACCGCCTCGCGGCCCGTCTCCGTATCGTACCCCCAGCCGCGCCGGAGGTCGACCCGCAACCCGCGCCCGCGGACGGCCTACCGGTCGTCCGACGTCGCGAACGGCTCGGCCCGGAACGCGTCGTCGCCGGCGGCAAGGACGCGGGCCCGCGGCGCCGAAGGGTCGTGCTCGGAGAGCAGCGTCGTGCCGCGCTCCGCCGCCTCGCGCAGCAGCGCCCGCTTGTCCTCGATCGTCCGCAGCGGCTCGTTGTCGTAGGCCATCACCCACGGCAGGCGCAGGTGGGACCAGACCGGGACCAGGTCGGCCAGGAACAGCGCCTCGCCGTCGTCCGCTCGTACCTGCGCGAGCTGCATCCCCGGCGTGTGGCCGGAAACCACGCGCACCGCGACGCGCGCGTCGAGAGCCCGCGGGCCGTCGAGCAGTTCCAGGCGGCCGGAGGCCCCGAGCGCCGCGAGGTGATCCGGGCGGAAGGAGCCGGCGTCCTTCACGGCGGGCGAACGGGCCCAGGCCCAGTGGACGGCCTGGACATGGTGGCGGGCGGCCGGAAAGGCCAGCCGCAGCACGCCGTCCTCGCCCCGGACGACGACACCCCCCGCGTGGTCGAAGTGCAGGTGCGAGAGCACCACGTCGGTCACCGCGTCGGGGTCGAATCCGGCGCCGGCGAGCAGGGCGCGGAGGTCCGGACCGCGAAAGCGGAAGCCGTAGATCGCGTGCGCCTTCGCGCTCCAGTCGCGGCCGACGCCGACGTCGAACAGCCACAGGCGGCCGGCGACGGGGTCGGCGAACACCGCGCAGCGCGACACGAGCCGGATGCGATGACGCTCGTCGGGCGGATGCAACGGCTCCCAAAGGGGTCGCGGCACGATGCCCATCATCGCGCCGCCATCCAGCCCGAACTCGGTATCGACGATCGTCGCCAGCCGGGACGCCGTCACGCTCGCCTTCCCCTCCCCGACGCTACCCGCAGTAGCCGTACTGACTCGACCCCACCGACACCGGCGGGTCGAACGGCCGGCAGACGAAGCCGCCCTCGCAGTACCCGCCCGGATACGGACAGTACTGCACGCAGCTCGGGAAACCCGGCGCGGCGCAGAAGAAGCCGGAAGCGCAGTCGCCGTCCTCGTCGCAGGAATGACCGACACGTCCGGTGCCGACGTCGCCGGTGCAGTCGGTCAGATAGACCCCGTCGCGGTCCTGGAACAGCTTGCAGCGGGTGCCGGCCGGGCACCCCGACCCGCTGTCCAACTCGCAACTGATGGAGCAGAGGACCGCCAGCACCGTACTGCCGGCCGAGATCGGCACCACGCACCGCGAGCCCGGACCGAGGCAGTCCGAGGCCACCTCGCAGAAGCGGTGGCAGACCGGGACGTCGCTGCCGACGGCCGGCGCGCAGAACAGACCGACCGCGCACTCGGAGTCCCCCGAACAGGCGCGACCCTCCGAGAGGAACCCCGTCGTCACGCAGTTGCGCTCGGCGCCGACCAGCGAGCACTTCTGCCCCGCGGTGCAGCCGCACTGCGGGACGAAGTCGCACACCGGGTCGTGGCATTCCCAGCCGTCGCGCGCCTCGGCGATGTCGGCGTCCTGCGCGTCGACATCCCCGTCCGACGCCTCGACCTCGCCCAGGTCCGCATCGCCGTCGCGGCCGTCGCCGACATCGACGTCGGCGTCCGCGTCGGCGCCCGTCTCGCGCCGGCAGTTCTGGTCGCACCCGTCGCCCGGCGCGCGGTTGCCGTCGTCGCATTCCTCGCTGCCCATCCGAATGCCGTCGCCGCAGCGGGCGATCTCGACGAAACAGCGCCCCGAGCAGCCGTCGAAGTCGTTGCGGTTGCCGTCGTCGCACTCCTCGGGCCAGGAGCCGGTCGCCTCGAGCGTGCCGTTGCCGCAGGTCGCGTCCTCGCGCCAGCAGTTCGGATCGCAGCCGTCGCCCGGCTCGGCGTTGCGGTCGTCGCACTCCTCGCTGGAGCGGTCGAGCAATCCGTCGCCGCAGCGCGGGAACGTGCACAGCACCGTGCAGCCGTCGTCGTTCAGCGAGTTGCCGTCGTCGCACTCCTCGCCCGCCTCGACCACGGCGTTGCCGCAGCCGGTGTCCTGCGCCGCGCACGCGTGCGACAGCGCGACGCCCAGGGCCCCGCCGGTCGCCAGGACCGCCGCGCCCGAGATCCAGAGCCACCCGCGTCGACCGGACCCCCGGATGGAAGAACTGCCCTGCCGCACCGCACTCCTCCGTCGCCGGAAACCTAGCAGATCCGCGCCGCGCGGGCCAGCGCCGGCGCGCGGAGGTCGGGGCTCGCCGGGGCCGCCGTGCGGCACGCCGCCGTTGCCGCCCGGGGCGGGCGTGGCCTAGGATGCACGCCATGGATTCCCACCACGCCGCCGAGCTGCTCCGCACGATCGCCGCCGAGATCGGCAAGGCCTACGTCGGCCCGCCCGAGGTCGCCCGCCAACTCCTCGTCGCCCTGCTGGCCCGCGGCCACGTCCTGATCGAAGGCGTGCCCGGAATCGCCAAGACCACCCTCGCCCGCGCCTTCGCCGCGGCGCTCGAACTCCGGTTCTCGCGCATCCAGTTCACCGCCGACCTGCTGCCGTCCGACATCGTCGGCACCCACGTCTACAACCCCAAGGACGGATCGTTCCAGCTCCACGAAGGCCCGATCTTCGCCCAGCTCGTGCTGGGCGACGAAATCAACCGCGCCCCCGCCAAGACCCAGTCCGCCATGCTCGAGGCGATGCAGGAAGGCCAGGTCACGATCGAGGGAACCACGCGCGAGCTGCCCCGCCCGTTCCTCGTCGTCGCCACCCAGAACCCGATCGAAACCGAGGGCACCTTCCCGCTCCCCGAAGCGCAACTCGACCGGTTCCTGCTGCGGCTCGACCTCCAGTACCCGTCGCTCGAGGACGAGGTCGCGATGCTGGCGCGGTACGGCGGACAGCCGCCGCGGGTCGGACGTTGCGCGAGCGCGGCGCAGGTGGTCGAACTGCAGGACGCCGCGGCGACGGTGCACGTCGAGCCCGACCTGCAGGTCTACGTGGCGGCGCTCGCGCGCCGGCTGCGCGACGACGAGTCGCTGCTGCTCGGACCGTCCCCCCGCGCCGCCCTCAACCTGCTCCAGGCCGCCAAGGCGCTCGCCCTGCTCTCCGGCCGCGATTATCTCCTGCCCGAGGACGTGGCGGCGCTGGCCCGACCGGTGTTCCGCCACCGCCTGATCCCGACCCCGGAAACCGCGGCGGAAGAGTTCCACCCCGACGCGCTGGTCGAGCGGGCCCTGGCGGAGGTTCCACACCGCCCCCGCCCGCGGGCGCCCGCCGAGCGACACGGCTGAGCGGAAAGGCGGCACCGCGACGCGATGCGGCTGACCCTCTCGGCGGGAGGCATCCTGGGCGTCGTTCTGGCGGCGCTGCTGCTGGGCTTCGGCCTGCTCGCCGTCTCGCCAACGCTGCTGTTCCTCGCGGCCTGCGCCGCCCTCCCCCCGACGCTCGACGCCCTGCTCGGCATCGCCGCCCCGGCCCGGTTCCGCGAAGGACGGCTGCGGCTGGGTTGGCGCGCGGCGACGTCCGGCCGCCGTCTCGAGGCCGGCCGGCCGGTCGAGATCGAGTTGACGGTGCGCAACCCGTCGGCCGTGCCGCTGCCGATCGACCGGGCCGACGTGTTCGCCGGCAGCCGCATCGTCGCCGACCGCCGGTCGTTCCGCCTGCCGGCGCTGCCGCCCGGCCACGAACTGCGGCACCGGCTCCGGGTGACGCCCCTCGCCCCGGGAACGCTGGTGCTGCACGGCCTGCTGCTCTGGATCGCCACGCCGCTCGGGTTCTTCCGCCACCGGCTCTACTTCCCCACCCCGCTGCGGCTGCGGGTCCTGCCGCCCTCGTTCGCCGCGCGGCTGCCCCGGCCGGCGCGCGCACGGACCGACGTACGCGGCCCGCGGCCGCGGCTGCGGGCGCCCGGGCTCGCCGGCGACGACGCGGACCTGCGGGAAATCCGCGACCACCGCTGGGGCGACCCGTTCCGCCGCATCGCCTGGCGACCCTCGGCGCGCGCGGGACGCCTCTTGACCAAGGAGTACGAACGGCACCTGCCGCGGCGCCACCTGATCGCGGTGGAGGCGTCCGCCGCCACGCTGCGCCGCGTCGCGGGCCGCGCGCCGCTCGACGCCCTGGCCGCCGAAGCCTGCGCGCGGGCCGAGGCGGCGCTGCGGGCCGGGGACGAGGTGGGACTGTGCCTGTTCGACGCGCGCGTCGTGCGCCGCCTGCCGGCCGCCGGAACCCGCCGCACCGCCGCCGCCGTGCTCGACGCGCTCCTCGACGCCTACCACCCCGTGGACCGCGACACCACCGACGTCCCCGCCGACGAGCTGGCGCAGATCGTGGGCCGCTACCTGCTGCTGCACGAGCGGATCGAGACCCGCGTCGCGGTGCCGGGCGTGTCGTTCCACGACCGCTACGCCGTGGCCGAGGCCGTGCTGCGGCTCGGCCTCTCCCCCGCCGCGGCACGCCGCGACGTGCTGGGCGAGGATCCGGAGGACGCCCTGCTGCGCCGGTTCTGCCTGGACCGCGGCATCGAACTGCCGGTGCAGGAACGCTACGCCGCCCACTCGCGCGCCCTCGGCATCCGCGCCGCCTGCGAGGCGGCGGCGGAACCCGGGGCCCGGGCACACGAACTGCACCTGCTCACCGACCTCGACGACCTCGAAGCCTGGGCCGACCTCGCCCCGGACCTCGCCCGCCTCGCCGCCCGCCGCATCCGGATGCACTGCATCCTCCCCCCGCCCGGCCCCCGGGGCGACGATGCCCTGCACCACGTCGAGGCGCTCGTCCGCCGCCGGCGCCGGCAACGGCTCGCCCGCTGGCTGCGCCGCCACGGAGTCCGCGTGACCCACGCCGCCCGCCCCGCCTGAACCGGGGGACTGGACAACCGGACGCGACTGGCCTATACGCCGCCTTTCGGCTGCGTCCGGCAGTCGTGGCGGAGGGCCCGACGGGAACGCGCGGGAGGTACGTCGCATGGAATTCCAGAAGCTCGAAGTCGAACTGCGCAAGGAGACGGGCAAGGGACCCGCGCGCCGACTGCGCGCCCGGGGCCGCGTGCCCGGCGTCGTCTACGGCCGGGAACTGCCCTGCACCCCGATCGCCTTCGACGACAAGAAGTTCCGCAAGGCGCTCACCACCTCCTACGGACTCAACACCGTGCTCGACCTGGAGTTCGCGGAACCGGCCGGAAAGCACGTGCTGGCGATGGTCCAGGACCACGAGGTGCATCCGGTGTCGCGCCAACTGCTGCACGTCGATTTCTTCACCGTCGACCCGAACCGCGAGGTCGATGTCCGCGTGCCGCTGGTGACCACCGGCAAGGCCGAGGGCGAGAAGGAGGGCGGTCGACTCCTGCTGGTGTTCCGCCAGGTCCCGATGCGCTGCCTGCCGGCGGCGATCCCGGTGAAGGTCGAGGTCGATGTCACGCCGCTGAAGATCGGGCAGGGCATCAAGGCCGGCCAACTGGTGATGCCGCCCGGCGCGCGATTGACGCTGGACCCGATGCAGACGATGGTCGCGGTGGCGGCGCCGGAGGCGGAAGAGGAGAAGAAGCCGGAAGAGGTGGCCGCGGAAGAAGCGGCGGCGGCCGGCGGCGCCCCGGCCGCTCCGGGCGCGGCCCCGGCCGCTCCGGGCGCGGCCCCGGCCGCTCCGGGCGCGGCCCCGGCCGCCGGCGCGGCCCCGGCCGCCGGCGGCAAGGCCCCGGCCCCCAAGGCCGGCAAGCCCGAGAAGAAGTAGCACGGCACGCCGCCTCGCCCCCCGCACCCACCGATCATGCCTCCCCAGGACACCTTCGACGGCTGGCTCGTGGCCGGCCTGGGCAACCCCGACGAGGAATACGCCGGGACACGCCACAACGCCGAGTTCGAGGTGGTCGAGCGGCTGGCGGCACGCTGGCGGTCGCCCGGCTGGACCTCGCGCTTCCACGGCCGCTTCGCCTCCGTCGAGCCCCCCGGCCTCGGTCGCACCGTCCTGCTGCTCAAGCCGATGACCTACATGAACCTCTCGGGCCGTTCCGTCCAGGGCGCCATGACGTTCTATCGCGTCCCGCCCGCGCGAACGCTGGTGGTCCACGACGACATGGACCTCGAGTTCGGCACGCTGCGACTCAAGGACGGCGGCGGCACCGCCGGACATCGCGGACTCGAATCGGTCGCCGCGGCCGTCGGCGCCGGATTCCTGCGGCTCCGCGTCGGCATCGGCCGGCCCGCACGCCGCGACGCGGTCGATCACGTGCTCTCGCCGTTCACGCCCGAGGAGGCCGCCGCCCTGCCCCCCCTCCTCGACCAGGCCGCGGAGCTGGTCGAACTCTGCCTGCGCGAGGGTCCGCAGGCCGCGATGAACGCCTTCCACCGCCGCCGCCGACCGCGCTCGCCCGGCGATACCGCGGAGTGAAGCAACAACCCGGCCGGCCCCGGCCCGGCCGACCCGGATCTCCCTTCGCCCACCCCGCGCACCCGGCCGAGCTTGACGTGGCCGCCCGGGCGGGGCAACGTCGGCTCGGCGGCGGCCGCCGCGAGGTGCTCGGTTGGCGGACCAGACCCGGCACGGCGCAACGCACCCGACCTCGCTCGGACCGTTCCGCATCCACGGGGTGCTCGGCCAGGGCGGGAGCGGCACCGTCTACGACGCGGAACGCGACGGGCGGCGCCTCGCGCTGAAGGTCCCGCGACCCGACATCCTGCCGAGCCCCAAGGACCGCGACCGGTTCCTCGCCGAGGCCCGGCGGCTGGCGGCCGTCGACCACCCCGGCATCGTTCGCGTCGCCGAGGCGGGCGAACTGCCCGACGGCCGCCCCTACCTGGCGATGGAGCGGATCGAGGGCGAGAACCTCGCGGCCCGCGTCCTCCGCGACCCCCTCCCGCTCGCGGAGGCGCTGGAGATCTTCGACGGCCTGGCGGCGGCTGTCGCCGCCCTGCATGCCCGGGGCCTCGTCCACCGCGATATCAAGCCGGAGAACGTGCTGGTCTCCGGCCGCCGCGCCGTGCTGGTCGATCTCGGCATCGCCAAGTCCGAAGGCGCACCCGCCTCGACCACCACCCAGGCCGGCGTGGTGCGCGGCACGCCGGCGTACATGGCTCCCGAGCGGTTCTTCGGCGTGCCGGCCGGCGTGGCGACCGACGTCTACGAGCTGGCCGTCGTGCTGTACCTGATGCTGGTCGGCCGGCTGCCCTGGTCGGACCTCGCCGATCCCGCAGCCCGCCTCAACCCGCCCGCGCCGTCGTCGCTCGGCCGCCCCCTCCCCGCGGCGCTCGAGACGGTGCTGCTCCGGGCGCTGTCGACCCGCGCCGAGACGCGACCGGCCGGCGTCGAGGACTTCGCACGGCTGGTGCGCGAGGCGGCGCGGGACGCCGCCGGCGATCCGGTGCGCCGCACCGCCGAGCTGCCCGCCGGAGCGCTGGCGGCGACTCCGCACCCCGCCGCCGTCACCTCGCCCCGGCCGGATCGACGTCGCACCCTCGCCCTGCTCGCCCTCGCCGCCGTCGCCGCCCTCGCCGCAGCAATCGCCGCCCTGGAGTACGTCCGGAGCGCGCGACCCGCCGCGCCGCAAACCGACGGACCGGCGCACCCCGCCGGGAAGCCCGACGCCGCGCCCGCCGGGCCGGCCATCCTCCCGCCGCCGCCGAAATCACCGCTGCCCGGCGAAACCCTGCTGCCGTACGTGGCGAACGACGCGACCCTCGTCGCCGTCGTCTCCCTCGAACGCCTCGAACGGACCGCCCTGTGGAAGCAGCTCGCCGCCCGACCCCCGCGCTCCGCGGCGCTCCAGGTCCTTCGCAACCTCAAGCCGGCCTGCGGCATCGGGTTCGAGGACGTCCGGACCGCGCTGCTCGCGGTCGGCCGCGAAGCCGATCAGCTCGATTTCGTCCTGGCCGGGAACCTGCCGCGCGGCAAGTTCGAGGCCTGCGCGAGCCGCCTGCTCCGGCCCGCAGGCGGCCCGACGCGCGTCTCGACCGATGGACCGGTCACCGAACTGGTCGGCCGGCGCACCCTGCGGCTCGCCTGGCCCGCCGACGGCGTGGTCGTGCTCTCCGCACGTCCGAAGGCGGACGCGCAGTGGTTCCGGGCGCGCGCCGCCGGAGAAGCGTCGGTGCGCGAGCGTCCCGAGTTCGCCGCGCTGTTCGGGGAGATCGACCGCGGCGCCGCCGCCTGGGCGGCCGCCGTCCCCGCCGGCGGCTGGAGCCGGCTGCTCGAGGGCGGCGGCAGGGCGAACGGCCTGGCGGCCGCGATCGAGGTCGCCGAGACGGCCGTCGTCCGGGCCGCGATCCACCACCAGACGCCGGCCGATGCCGCGAAGAGCGCGACCGAGCTGAACCGCACGCTCGACGGATTCCGCGCCACCACCATCGGCACGGCGTTGCTCCACGACGCAGCGTTCGCGGCGCAAGGCAACGACGCCGTGTTCTCGATGACGATCAACGAATCGATCGTGCTGATGGTCGCGCAGGGATTGGAGGAACTGGCGGGGGACCGCTGAGCGCTAGCTGCGGCTCGCGGCGGGTCCCGGCGGGGCCTGCATCGTCCGCGCGCGGCGGTTCTTGAGCGTCCAGGCGCCGAAGGCCCCTCCCGCTCCCAGCAGCGCGGCGACGCTCACGACGTAACCCAGCTGCCGGGCCGAAGCCGGCGCCAGGGGCCCCAGGTCGTAGTGCGGGCTGATGAACGTGCCGGCCGCCGCCAACACGACCAGCGCCAGCGCCGCCCACGGCACCCCGCGGTGCAGGAACATGAGCACCAACAGCACCAGACCGGCCAGCCCCGCGACGCCGAACAGCACCGCACCGACCCGCATCCGCCCGGTGCTCTCCGCGAGGTGCCGCAGTTGGCCCGCCTCCGCGCTCGACCCCTCCAGCGCCCCGAGTTCCTCCGTGGCGTCGCCCAGCAGGGCGTCGATGTCCTTCGCGTCGGTCAGGCCCCGGTACGTTCCCAGAACACCGACCGCCGAGGTGACCAGCAGGGCCAGGGTGGCAAGGACCAGCATCAGAATCCGCATCGCTCTTCCTCCTTCTTCTCTCGCGCCGCGGCCGTCCCGGCCGCTCGCATCCGTGCCGGCGCCCTCTTGCACCGGGCGCGCCAACGCACAATCCCTTGGAATAACGAGTTCCGCCGGGTGCGAAGCGAATCCGCACGGACCCGCTTCGCACCCGGTGTGGGTCCGCGCGGACCCACTTGCGATCCTCGGGCACCCACGGCTACCGTGCGGCGTTCGAGGAGCGATGCGGGTCACGCGGGTCACCAATCGGCTCGAGCCGCAGGCGGCGGGGCAGCGCTGCCGACTGCGGGTGCTGGGCGCCGGTCCGCCGCGCGAGGTCGCGATTCCGGCGGTCGGCGTGGTCGTCGGCGCCGACCCCGCGGTCGATGTGCCGCTCGACGACCCCGCCGTCTCGCGACGCCACTGCACGATCCGGCCGGTCGCGGACGGCTTCGAGGTGACCGACCTCGGGTCGCGCAACGGAACCCACCTCGACGGCGTGTCGCTGACCCGGGCCACCGTTCCGCCGGGCGCCACGCTGCGCCTCGGCGCGACGCTGGTGCAACTCCTGCCGGAGGAGACGGCGCCGGAGGTGCCGGAAAGCGCCGCGACGTCGTTCGGCGCGCTGACCGGCTCGAGCCCCGCGATGCGCCGCGTGTTCGGGTTGCTGGAACGGGCCAGCACCTCGGACGCCCCGGTCCTGCTGCTCGGCGAAAGCGGGACCGGCAAGGAGCTGGCGGCGCGGGCGGTCCACCAACGGAGCCGGCGCCGCGACGGGCCGTTCGTGGTCTTCGACTGCGGCGCGAGCAGCGAGACCCTGGTCGAGAGCGACCTGTTCGGACACCGCAAGGGGGCGTTCACCGGCGCCGTCGCCGATCGGCCCGGTGCGTTCGCCCAGGCCGACGGCGGCACGCTGTTCCTCGACGAGCTGGGCGACCTGCCGCTCGGCCTCCAGCCAAAGCTGCTCCGGCTGCTCGAGGCGGGCGAGGTCACCCCGCTGGGGGCGGCGCACAGCGAACGGCACGACGTGCGGGTCGTCGCCGCGACCCATCGGGACCTGTGGGCCGAGGTGGGTCGCGGGACCTTTCGCGGCGACCTGTACTACCGGGTGGCGGTGATCGAGGTGCACCTGCCGCCGTTGCGCCGCCGGACGTCCGACCTCCCGGAACTGGTGCGACGGTTCCTCGAGCAGTTTGGCGCCCCCGCCGCGGAACTCGACCCGACGGCCCTCGCCCGGCTGGCGGCCTACGCCTGGCCCGGCAACGTGCGCGAGTTGCGCAACGTCATCGCCCGCGCCGTCGCGCTCTCCCCGCCCGGCACGCCGCTCGGTCGCATGCCCCTGTTGCTCCGCGGCGACGCGGGCGACGAACCCGCACGGCCGGCGGTCCAGGCGACGCGGCCGTTCCACGAGATGAAGGACGAGTTGGTGCGGCGGTTCGAGCGCGAATACCTGGAGGACCTGCTGCGGCGCACCGACGGCAACCTGGCGGAGGCGGCGCGCCGCGCGGGGCTCGAACGGAAGTTCCTCTACCGGCTGCTCGAGCGCTCGGGGGTCCCGCGCTCCCGCGGCGGCTGAGCCGCGCGCGGCGCGCGGCGCTGGAGTCCGCCGGAAACGCGTGCTACAGCTTGGGCAGCCCCGGGCGTCCGCTCGACCGGGTCCGGGAGGCAGGTGGGCCCTGAAAACCTGGGAGAAGATCAACGAGCGCGTCCGCGAGCTGCCGCCCGAACAGCAGCAGCAGGTGCTGGACTACGTCGATTTCCTCCGGACCCGCGGCGCGCCGGCGGTCCCCGCGCCGGACGCCGGCACGGCGGCTTCGTGGCCGGGAACCCGGTTCGCCGCCGAGGAGAACCTGCGGGGCCGGGACGCGGATCGACCGTCTTCGATCGACGACTTCCTCGTGCCGCCGCCCCGGCGCCATGCCGGCCCGATCCTCCTCGGCGTCGTCCTCCTCCTGGCGGTCGTCGCGGTCGGAGGTTTTCTCTACTACCGCTACGTCTGGTCGGCACCCGGCCCGTCCGACGATGCGACCGCGCCGGCGGCGGCGACGGCCGACGCGGCGCCGGCCGTCGTGGCGGCCCGAGCGGGAACGGAGGAGGACGCGACGCCAACCGGCGCGGCGCTCGCGGACGCCGCGGCGCCCGACGCCCCGCCGCCCGCGGTTCCACCGCTCCGCCTGACCCTCGGGGGACCCCCCGACGTCGCCGCCCCGGCCGCGCCCGACGTCGCGGCGGGACCGGCGACGGAAGCGGACCTCCCGGCCCCCGGACCGGAGGCGGGGACCCCGCCGCCAGCCGCGCCGGCGATCCCCGCGACCGGCGCCGCCTGCGCCGCGGCGCTCGACGAGGCGCGCGGCCTCTGGCGCCGGCGCCGCCAGGAGGAGGCGTTGCAGAAGCTGCGCGAGGCGATCGCCTGCGACCCGGCGAACCTCGAACCGCGGCTCCAGTGGGGCCGCTGGTTCGTGGACTCGGCGGCGGCGCCGCGCAACCGCGAGGCGGTCGCCGAGGGCGCGGCGCTCCTCCAGCCGGCGGCGGAGGCGCACCCCCAGCACGGCGAGCTGTGGTTCCACTACACCAACCTGCTGTTCGGCGCGCGCCAGCGCGAGGCGGCCCTGGCCGCCCGCGAACACTGCCTGGCCATCCGCCCCGCCGACGAATACTCGGCCTCCTGCCGCTTCCTCCCGCAATAGGAACGGCCGAACCCGGGCGCTTGCCCGCACCGCAGCGGAATGCTATGGCCTCGGGCGGAGGCGCTCTCGATGGACCTCGCCCCCTCCCTGCTGATCAGCGTCCCGCAGATGCGGGACCCCAACTTCGACCACTCGGTCGTGCTGGTGCTCGAACACGACGAGCACGGCTCGTTCGGCCTGGTCGTCAACCGCGAAACCCCCCACTCGCTCGGCGAGTTCTGCCGCTCGCAGGAGATCGACTACCGCGGCCTCCGCGAGGCCAGGGTGCTGTACGGCGGACCGGTGGAACCCACGCAGGGGTTCGTGCTCTACGGGCAGCCGCACGAACTGGACGGCGAGTTCGCGGGGCGGGAGGTGGTCGAGCGGGCGGTGTGGTTCGGCGCGGACCTCGCGCTGCTCCGCCAACTCGCCGGCCAGAACCGCACGCCGTACCGACTGCTGGTCGGCTACGCCGGCTGGGCCCCGGGGCAGCTCGACGCCGAGTTGGCGGCGGGAGCATGGCTGGCGCGGCCGGTCGACCCGGCGCTGCTGTTCCACACGCCGACCGCCGAGATCTGGCCGCGGGCGCTGGCGGACCTGGGGATCGCGCCCGGCGCCATCGTCGGCCGCACCGCTTCCGGAAGCGACCCCGGCGACCTGTCGCTCAACTGACGGCCCCGCCGACCGCCCTGCGCCGCCCGCTTGACAACGGGAGGCTCCCGGTCCATAAGGCGGTCTCCCGTTGCGCCGGAACGCCCGCGGTGGTTCGCGGGCGGGCCGAGGGTGCGACCACTCGTTCCGCCCCAGGTGGCGGGGCTATCCCGCGGCGCCGTGCACGGCCCGGCGGGGAGAATCCGGGAGGAGGTCCGGGACCGGTATGCTCACCCAATTCCAGAAGAAACATCAGCGCGAATACGAGACGATCTTCATCCTCGACCCGCGCGTGCCGCACGAGATGGCGGAACGCGTGGTGCAGCGCATCCGCGACGTGCTCGACCGCCAGGAAGGACGCCTCGTGCGCGTGGAGTACTGGGGCAAGCGCAAGCTGGCCTACCGGATCAAGCGCACCGACTGGGGCTTCTACTACCTCGTCCGGTTCCTCGGCCAGGGCGGCCTCGTCGCCGAACTCGAGCGCAACTTCCGCATGCTGGACCCCGTCGTCCGCTTCCAGACGATCCTGGTGAAGGACGACGTCGATCCGGCGACCTACCAGATCCAGCCCGCGGACCTCGAGTTCCGGCTCGATCTGCTGGCCAAAGAGGCCGCGGAGCCCGTGGTCGAGCCGCAGGCGGACGCGAGTCTGGAAACCGCGCCCGACCTGGCGCCGGAGGCGCCGCAGGTCGAGGCGGCGAAGGAGGATGGAGGGGTGAAGGAGGCGGCCGCGGGGGCCGCGGCGCCCGACACCGCGGCGCCTGAAGCCCCGGCGCCCGACACCGCCAAACCCGAGGCCCAGGCGCCGGGTGGTGCGGAGCAGGGAGGTGCGTCATGACGTTCCGGGACGGCGGAGCCTCGTACGGCGAGGGCGGTCGCGAGGGCGGTCGCGAGGGCGGTCGCGAGGGCGGACGCGAGGGCGGTCGCGAGGGCGGAGGACGTGGCGGCAAGCGGCGCGGCGGCGGGCGCCGGCGGCGCGTCTGCCGGTTCTGCGCCGACAAGTCGCTGCGCATCGATTACAAGGACCCGTACAGCCTGCGGTACTTCATCACCGACCGCGGCCGCATCGTGCCGCGGCGCATCTCCGGGACGTGCGCCAAGCACCAGCGCCGCGTCTCGCTGGCGCTCAAGCGCGCGCGCAACATCGCGCTGATGCCGTTCACGGTTTCCGGGAGGTAGACGGCCATGCGCGTCATCCTGCGTGAGGACGTGCCCAAGCTGGGCAAGACCGGCGACGTCGTGAAGGTCAGCGACGGCTACGGACGCAACTTCCTCCTGCCCCGCAAGCTGGCGGTGGCGGCCACCGAGACCAAGCTGCGGCAGATCGAGCACGAGCGTCGCGTGGCGCTCAAACGCCGCGAGAAGCTGGCGCGGGAGGCCGGCGCCCTCCGGGAAAAGCTCGAGGGTGTGGCGGTCACCGTCGCCAAGCGCGTCGGCGACAACGAGCGGTTGTTCGGGTCGGTCACGCCGGCCGACATCGAACTCGCGCTGGCCGAGGAGGGCCACAAGATCGAACGCAAGCGGATCAAGCTCGACGAGCCGATCCGGTCGCTCGGCGTGTTTCCCGTGCGCGTCACGCTGGACGCGGGGGCCGAGGCCACGATCAAGGTCTGGGTCGTCGCGAAGTAGCCCGGCGACCGTCGCTCCATGCCGCGCGGCTCCGAACGCAAGCCCCCCGCCAAGGCCGACCCGCGCGAGGTTCTCGCCCGGGTTCCCCCGCACGCCGAGGACGCCGAACAGGCCCTGCTCGGCGCGATCCTCGTCGATGACAAGGCCCTGCCCCTGGTCCAGGACGTCGTCACCGCCGACGACTTCTACGTCGAGGCGCACCGGGCGATCTTCGAGGCGATGGTCGATCTGTCGGGGCGCGGCGTCATGATCGATGCCGTGACGCTGGCCGAGACGCTCAAACAGCGCGGCCAGTACGACCGCGTCGGCGGCGCCGCCTACCTCGACCGGCTGATCGATGTCGTGCCCGTCTCCGCCCACGTCGAGGAACATGCGGGACTGGTCCGGGAAAAGGCGATCGTCCGCCGGCTGATCCTGGCCTGCAGCCGCGTCGTCAGCGACTCGTTCGAGGACTACGGCGAGTTGGACTCGTTCCTCGACGCGGCCGAACAGACGATCTTCGATGTCTCGCGGCAGCGCTATCGCACCGAGACCGCGCACATCCGGCGCACGGTGAAGGAGGTCTTCACCGAACTCGACGCGCTCAGCCAGTCCTCCAAGGAAGTCACCGGCGTCCCCACCGGCTTCCCGCGCCTCGACGCGCTCACCGCCGGCCTCCAGGCCTCCGACCTGATCATCCTCGCCGGCCGCCCCAGCGTCGGCAAGACCTCCTTCACCCTCAACCTCGTCACCAACGCCGCCGGCCCCGGCAGGACTTCCGTCGCCTTCTTCTCGCTCGAAATGAGCCGCCAACAACTCGTCCGCCGCATCCTCTCCTCCGAGGCCGGCGTGCCGGCGAACCGGCTGCGCACCGCCCACGGCCTGTCCAAGGACGACTGGACCCGCCTCTTCATGGCCGCCGATCGCTTGAGCAAGATCGAGATGTACGTCGACGACTCCCCGCTCCTCACCGTCGCCCAGCTCCGCGGCAAGGTCCGCCGCCTCAAGCTCCAGCACGGCATCGGGCTCGTCGCGATCGACTACCTCCAGCTCATGCGACCCACCCGCTCGTTCGACAGCCGCGAGCGCGAGATCGCCGAGATCTCCCGAAACCTCAAGGCGCTGGCCAAGGAACTCGACCTCCCCGTCATCGCCCTCTCCCAGCTCTCCCGCGACGTCGAGAAACGCCAGGACAAGCGTCCCGTGCTCGCCGACCTGCGCGAGTCGGGCGCGATCGAGCAGGACGCCGATATCGTCATCTTCCTGCACGACCCGAATCCCCAGCAGGTCGATCGGACCCACCGCCAGGTCGAGCTGATCGTCGCCAAGCACCGTTCGGGACCGACCGGCAGCGTCCCGCTCGTGTTCGACGGCGAGTTCACCCGCTTCTCGCAGGCGGCGGTTCAGGACGACGACCTCGGCATCGCCACCGATGTCACCCCGCCCGACGACGCCAACCCGTTCTGAACCACGCCGTCATCCGCGTTCTTCGCCTTCCGCGAGGGAACGGTCGCTGCTGCACGATCGACGTCCCCGCGCGCCTGCGATTCGACAACTCCCCGTCCGCATTCGGTTCGTTGACGCTTCGGTCCACGCCGGGGACCGTTGGATGCGCCGGCCTCCGTCCACCCCCGCGCCGCGACCGGCTTCGTGCCGGCCGAGTCGTCCACCGCGGACGACGCATTCCGTGACGCTCCGCGTCACCGTTGCCCTGGCGCGCGCCAGGTGGCATGTTCCCGAAGGGAGGGACGATGCCATGTCGCGATTCGTGGTCGCCGCCGGTTTCGTACCGCTCGCCGTGGTCGGTGGTTCCTGCTCGGTGATGGGCCTGTTCGAGGAGGAGCCCCGTCGCTGCACGCCGTCCGGGGAGGTATGCGACGGCATCGACAACGACTGCGACGGCGAGACCGACGAGGGCCTCGGCGCCCAACCAGAGCGGTGCAACGGCACCGACGACGACTGCGACGGCGACACGGACGAGGATTTCGACTGCGTACGCGAGACCCTCGTCGGGGCTTGCATGACCCCCTGCGGCTCGACCGGCACCGGGACCTGCACGAGCGAATGTCGCTTGCCCGATCCGGCAGCCTGCACACCGCCGGCGGAAACCTGCAACGGGGCCGATGACGACTGCGACGGCGACACGGACGAAGGGTTCGCATGCCCTGCCGGTTCGACCACGGACTGCGACACGACGTGCCGCACCCGGGGTTCGGGCACCTGCACCCCCTCGTGCGAACGCCCGACTGGGGTCGCATGCACTCCTCCGGCCGAGGCCTGCAACGCCCTCGACGACGACTGCGATACCGAGACGGACGAAGGATTCGAGTGCACTGCCGGCTCCACGGTGGACTGCGACACCACGTGCGGCGGCGACCCCGGCACGGGAACGTGCACCGGCGCGTGTCGACGGCCGGTCCCCACCGCCTGCCTCCCTCCGACCGAGGAGCGATGCAACGGCGTCGACGACGACTGTGACGGCGACCACGACGAGGGCTACCCGTGCACGGCCGCAATGACGTACCCCTGCACCTCGGCTTGTGGAACGCACGGGACCAGCGTCTGCGACTCGACGTGCACCCCCGGAGCGTGTGCCCCGCCTCTCGAATCGTGCGCGAATGGCATCGATGACGACTGCGACACGACCACGGACGAGCCCCCCTGCTGCCCGGTCGAAATGGTGGTTGTACCTGCCGGGCCGTTCGTTCGTGGCAGCGACTCCTCCGACCCCGACTCGGAGGCCGACGAGCGCCCGGAACACCAGCTTCGCGTGGAGCTCTTCTGCCTGGACAAGCTCGAGGTCACGAATGCCGACTACCGCGCCTGCGTGTCTTCCTCGATCTGCACGGAACCCGCCTACGGCTACGTCGGCGGCGACCTGCATCCCGTCGGAGGCCTGACCTGGTCCCAGGCCTCCGCGTACTGCGCGGCCCGGGGCAAGCGACTCCCCACGGAGGCGGAGTGGGAGAAGGCTGCAAGGGGCGGCTGCGAGATCGTGCCCCCCGCCGGGTGCGGCCCGGAGGACGAGCGAACCTATCCATGGGGGGACGATCCGCCCCCCGCCCCGGACGGCGACTGCCGACGGGCCGTCTGGAACCTGTGCCCTGACAGCGCGAGCGCCGAAGTCGGCGGACGACCGGACGGCGCCAGCCCGTACGGCGCCCTCGACCTGGCCGGCAACGTGGCCGAGTGGGTGTCCGACTACTACCAGCCCGACTACTACGCGACCTGCGCCAGCGGAAGCTGCAGCGTCATGGGGCCGGCCGACGGAACGACCAGGGTGGTGCGTGGCGGCGACTACCTCTCGTATCGAGCGCAGCTTCGCGTCGCGGACCGGCTCGGACTGGATCCGGACACGGAGAATGTGCGGAACGGGGTCCGGTGCGCGCTCACCCCGTGAGAACGACGGACCCCGGCCGCACTCGGCCCGGGCCCGTCGACCGACCACAACTCCACCGGCCTCCCCGTCACCCGCCCGCCGCTTGCCATCGACCGCATCCGACCCAGGCCTGCGCCGAACCGCGGATCCCGGCCGCGTACCGGGCCTCCGTCCCCGACTTTCTCATCGCCCGGCCGGAGACTGTCCTCGGCCGCCTTGCACGAGGCAGCGAAGGTGACATCGAGTCCACGCAACTGGAGGCGTGGCGACTCGCGATCTAGATCCTGCACACGGCGCTCACCGCGCTGGGCGGGACGGTCTTCCTGAAGTTCGACATTCCGCGTCTCGGAAGCCGGATCGACGCCGTCTGGGTGGTCGGTCCCGCCGTGTTCCCGATCGAGTTCAAGTGCGGGGCACAGCGGTACCTGTTGGACGACCGCAACCAGGCCTGGGACTACGCTCTCGACCTGAAGAACTTCCATCGCGGCAGTCGCGACTGCCCGATTCTGCCCGTCCTCGTGGCGACTCAAGCTGCCTGGAGCGACGACGATTGGCCCCCCGCCCACGCGGACGGCGTGCGTCCGCCGATCCGCTGCAACGATCGGGACCTCGGCCGGGCGTCAAGGCACGGCCGGTCGCTCGTCGACGGTCCACCCTTGGACCCTGTCGCGTGGGGTACATCCAGGTACGAGCCGACGCCGACGATCATCGAGGCGGCGCGGGCGCTCTACGCACGGCATTCCGTCGACGCCATCTCCCGACACGACGCCGGAGCGCGCAACCTGCAGGTCACGTCACGCAGTGTCGAGCCGATCATCGAGGAGTCGCGGCAGGGACATCGGAAGACGATTGTCTATGTCACCGGCGTGCCGGGTGCGGGCAAGGGTCTTCGACGAGGCGCTGCTGGACCGCGAGGTTGAAGCTGCGCGCGCGTCTTTCCGCGAGTTGCAGCGCCGCTACCCGATCGTGGTGACGCGCGACCTGGACCGGGCGAGAGACTGGATTCGAAGCCACGGCCGAGGCTCCGAACGCTACGGCCTGCTCGCCTCGTCGCAGGCACAGCGGCTGAAGCCGCATGCCATCGACGTGCGCGTGGATGTGGATCCGGTGCAGTACTTCCTCAGCCCCGTGACCGACACGCGTTCGTCGAACTACCTGGAGGACGCGGCGACGGAGTTCCAGATCCAGGGTCTCGAACTCGACTGGACGTGCGTCACCTGGGACGCCGACCTGCGTTCGACCGCGGACGGCTGGGCCTACCATTCCTTCCGCGGGGACCGCTGGGAGCAGGTCCGCCAAGCGGAACGTCGGCGGTACCTGCTCAACGCCTACCGCGTGCTGCTCACCCGGGCCCGCCAGGACATGGTGATCTTCATCCCCCCCGGCCTGCCGTCGGACCCGACCCGCCCGCCGGAGTTCTACGACCACACCTACGAGTACCTGCGAAGGTCGGGGGTCGAAGCGCTGTAGACGGGCATCCACTCCCTGCACGACTTTCTGCGGGACTCGAGCGACTCGCCCTGCAAGACGGCAACCGCCTTCCCAACGCGACTTGACGCCGGGCGGCCCGCGGAGACACCGTCCGGGTCGCGGACCATGCGGATGCGACCGTCGCCGACCGATCTTCCTTCCGTCCGCCTGCGGCGCGACGTCGTCCGGGCCGTGCGCGCCGGTCATCCGTGGGTCTACGCCGAGGCGCTCGCCGCGCCCCGCGGCCTTCCCGCGGGCACGGTGGTCGATCTGCTCGACCCGGCCGGCGGCTTCCTGGCCCGTGGAGTCTGGGACGCGGATTCCCCGATCGCCTTCCGCGTGCTGACCCTCGACCCCGCCGAGCCGGTCGAGGCCGGGCTGGTCGCCGAACGCTTCGCGGCCGCCGCCGCGCGCCGCGCCGGCCTGCTGGCCGCCGGGGACACCGACTGCTGCCGGCTGGTCCACGGCGAGGCGGACCGGCTGCCCGGAGTGGTCTGCGACCGCTACGGCGACGCCGCGGTGCTCCGCTTCGACGGCGCCGGTCCGGCGGCTCTCCGTCCCTGGGTCGTCGAGGCGGTCCGCCGCCGGCCCGGCATCGTCCGGATCCTCGAGCGGCCGTTCGGCCGGACGGCGCGCCGGCGCGGGCGACCGGGTGCGACGGCCGACGCGCCCGCGGAACGGCCGGCGGCGGCACTGTGGGGCGAGTTGCCGGAGCGTCCGGGGATCGTGCGCGAGCACGGCCTGTGCTTCGAGGTCGACCTGGTGCGCGGTCACAAGACCGGCCTGTACCTCGACCAGCGCGAGAACCGCGCGCTCGTCCGCGAACGGGCGGCCGGGCGGCGCGTCCTCAACCTGTTTGCCTACACCGGCGGCTTCGCCGTCGCCGCCGCGGCGGGCGGGGCGCGGTCCAGCCTCTCGGTGGAGCTGTCGCGGCCGGCGGTGGAGGCCGCGCGGCGCAACCTCGCCCGCAACGGAGCGGACCCCGCGCTCCACACCGTCGAGGCGGCGGACGTCTTCGCGTGGCTTGCGTGCGCCGCCGCGGCGCGGCGCACGTTCGACCTGCTGGTCTGCGACCCGCCGAGCTTCGCGCCGAACCGCGCCGCCCTCCCCCGCGCCCGCACCGCCTATCGGCGACTCAACGGCGCCGTCCTGCGGTTGGCCGCGCCCGGCGCCCTCGTGCTGACCTGCTCCTGTTCGAGCCACCTCGACCGGCGGACCTTCCTCGACCTGCTGCGCGCCGCCGCCGGCGACGCCGGACGCCGCGCGTCCGTCCGCGAGGTGCGCGGTGCGGGCGAGGATCACCCCGTCGTCCCGTGGTTTCCCGAGGGCCGGTACCTCAAGGCCGTGCTGCTCGAAGTCTCGCCGTCGTAGGAACGTCGTCCCGCCGCCCGGGGGGCGCTCCCTCCGCCCGGTGCAGCCGCGGCGGCGGGCACCGCGGCGGGCCGTTCGTGGGTCACCACTCCTCGAGCAGAATCTCCTGCAGCCGCGGCAGCGGCACGGCTCCCTCCCCCAATGCCCGGTCGTGGAACGCGCGGACGTCGAAAGCGGTGCCCGCCGCACGCTCCGCCGTCGCCCGGATCTCCCGCCAGGCGCGAACGCCCAGGTAGTAGGCGCACAGTTGGGTCGACGACAGCTTGGCCCGCCGCGGCTTGCCCTCGGCCTCCGCCCGCTCCTGGAACGTCCGCTCCGTCATCGACGCCAGCGCCTCCTCGTCGCTCATCCCGCCGGCGTGCAGTCCGATGTCGATCAGGACGTTGGCCAGGGCGCGCAGTTCCTCCTTGGCATGCGTCAGCACCATGCGCGGGTCGCGCCCATGCGGCGTCGCGGCCAGCATCAGCTCCTCGGCGTACGTCGACCATCCTTCGACCGTCGCCGGGTCGCCGTAGACGCTCCGCAGCAGTCGCCGCCAGGTGGGAGTGACCCGGCTCGCGCATGCGGCGTGCGTGAACTGGCCCGGCACCGCCTCGTGCCAGGCCAGCAGCCGCAGTTTCTGCCGGTTGTACTCCCGCAGTTTCTGCGCGACACGCGCGTCGTCCCAGTCGTCGGGGATCGGGGTGATCCACAACCAGGCGCCGAGTTCCGGTTCGAACGGCGGCGGCGGAACGAGCCCGCCGACCGAGTACAGGCCGCGCAGGAAGACGTCCACTCGTCCAGCGCCGCCGGCGCGACCTCGTCCGCCAGCCGCCGCTCGAAGTCGGCCAGCGCGCCCACCCGCCGCGTCACGCTCTCGACCGACAGGTCGTCGAGCAGCGTGTCCAGGTCGAGCGGCAGATCGTCGGCGTCGCGGCCCCGGTGGTATCCCTGCGCCGTCGCCTGCGAGGGCACGAACGTCATCGCCCCGGCCACGAACTCGGACGCCAGCGCCCCCAGCCGCTCCGGCGACGCCGCGGCGTCCGGACCCGGACCGCCGGCCGCCCCGCCGCCGGCCGTGGCCGCGGTCCGCGGCCCCCACGCCAGCACGGCGAACGGCAGGGTCGCGAACGCGAGTCTTCGCAGCACCGTCGTCCCCTCCTTCCGTCCGGTCGACGCGACGACGGGGGCACGGCCGAGTCCAGCGCGTCCCGCGGCTCGGTCGCGGGTCGGCGGCAACGTCCCCCACCTCGCAACCTTCCGCTCCCGGGCTCAGCCGCACGACAACCGCGCCCGCTCCAGCCTCCTCCGACCGGCCGACGCAAGGAGCGCGCCGGGAAGGTTCCGCCCGCCCCGCCGCTTAGCGGCGCACCGGACCCAGGTGCGTCACGTACCACTCCCGGCCCCAGTGGATCAGGACGCGGATCTCCACCTCGACCACCCGCCGGCCGGTCCAGGCGGCGATCCGGTTCCGCCGGCACGACCAGTACGGAATGCGGTTCCCCTCAACGCCCTTCGGCACCCACTCGCACCGCCCGAAACGGAAACCGCGGAACTCCAGCGCGGCCCCCCCGCCCAGTTCCTCGTGCTTCGCGTGCAGGTCCTCCTCGAACCAGCGCACCAGCCGCCGGTGGTAGGCCGCCGGGTCGGGCAGATCCTTCAGCATCGTGAACGGGCCGACCGGGAAGACCAGGTCGCGGACCGGCGCCGGGTCGTCGGCCAGAATGGCCGGCAGCAGCCGCCGCGCGAGCGCCTCGGCCGACTCCGCGCCGGGACGCTCCCCGCGCTCGCGGTTCTCCGGCGGCACCTCGGCGGCGGCCGGGTCGTCGCTGGCGGGTGCGACCGTCTCGCCCGCCGGCGGCGGAGTCGCCTCCGCGGTCGGTCCCTCGTCCGCCGGCAACTCCTCGTCCGCCGGCGAATCGACGACGTCCGGTGGCGCCGCCTCCGGCAGACCCGACGGCGCATCCGCGACCCGCTCGGCCGGGGCCGCGTCCGGCATCGGCGCGGCGGGCCCCGGCTCGCGTTCGCCCCGACACGCCGCGGCGGCCGGCAGGCACGCCCCCAACGCGAGCATCGCGGCGGCGACTCGTGCACGTCTCATCGGTCGACCCCGTTCCGCGACGGACCGCGGCGCCGCCGCGGCGCCCGGCCGTCTCGCGCGTCGTTTGTAGCGGCCTGCGGCCGCCGGCGCAATCCGGGTCGGGGGACGCGACTTGCCGGACCCGGCCGGCGTCTCCTACAGTTCCTGGCGGCTGGGATCCGAACAGACCCGAGCCGGCCGGAAGGGAGGCCGAGATGTCGCGATTCGAGGGTACCGGGCGCGCGAGCCGGGCGGCGGCCCTGGCGGGAGCGGCGCTGGCGCTTGCCTGCGCGCCGTCGAGCGACGACACGGTGATCCGCGACGTGCCGCGGGACGCACGGGACGACGCGGGCGACACGGCGACGCCCGACGGCTCGGCCCGCTGCGGACACGACCGCGAGCCGTGCTGTTCCGGGTCGGGGTGCGGACCGGGGTTGACCTGCGTCGCCGGAACCTGCACCGCCGCCGCCGCCTGCGGGCGCGAGGGCCAGCCGTGCTGCTCCGGCATGGCCTGCGCGGACGAACTGGTGTGCACGGGCGGCACCTGCGTTGCAGAGCCGGCGTGCGGGGCGGAGCTGCAGCCGTGTTGCGCCGGCGGCGCGTGCCGCTCGGGCCTGGTATGCGACGGCGGCACGTGCGCGCCGATCGCCGCCTGCGGCGGCCTGCGCCAACCGTGCTGCGCCGGCACCGCCTGCGCCTCGGGCCTCGTCTGCACCGCGGGCGTCTGCGAGACGGCGCCGGCCTGCGGCGGCGCGCGCGAGCCGTGCTGCGCCGGCACCGCCTGCAACGCGGGGCTGGTCTGCAGCGGCGGGACCTGCCAGACGGCGCCCGAAACCTGCGGCGCCCTCGGTCAACCCTGCTGCTCCGGCGCGACCTGCACCGCTCCCGGCGCGACCTGCTGCGGCGGAGCCTGCGTCGACACCGCGCGCGATCCGCGGAACTGCGGTTCCTGCGGCGCCCGCTGCGACGGGACCTGCAGCGGCGGGAGCTGCTCCAGCGCCGCCTGCGGCGCGGAAGGCCAGCCCTGCTGCACCTCGGGCGCCCCCTGCCGCACCGGGCTGGAGTGCGACGCGGCGCGCCGCTGCGTCCGGAGCTCGACCTCCTGCGGCCCGGTGCGCACGCCGTGCGCGGCGCCCTCCGAGTGCTGCTCGTCGTTGAGCTGCCGGGGCGCGCCGTACGACGCCCAGTGCTGCGTCGAGGCGGGCGGCTCGTGCACCTCGAGCCTCGACTGCTGCGGCTGGATGTCGTGCGTCTCCGGCCACTGCGCGTGCCAGGTCGGCTCGGACCTGTGCGCGGCCACCGGCGACTGCTGTTCGGGGTTGACCTGCACCGACGAGAGCTGCACGACCGGCGCCGCGACCGACCCGTGCGTCGACGCGCGGAGCTGCGCGGACTGCACCGGACGCGCGAGCTGCGGTTGGTGCGGGGCCACGGCCACCTGCATGACCGGGGCCCTGGCCGGGCCGACGACCGGAAGCTGCGCCTCGGGATGGAGCTGGTACGCCAGCTCTTGCGGCTCCACGACCGACCCCTGCGCGGTCCATGCCGACTGCGCGACGTGCAACTCGGTCTCGACCTGCGGCTGGTGTCGCACCACCGGCGCCTGCGCCACGGGTGGCAGCGGCGGCCCGGCCTCCGGCACCTGCGCCGATTGGGTCTGGTACGCCTCGGCCTGCTCCGCCTCGGACCCCTGCGACGCCCACGCCGACTGCGCCGCCTGCACCGCCGACGCCGCCTGCGGGTGGTGCGCCGCGACCTGGACCTGCAGGACCGGCGGACCGGCGGGACCCGACGTCGGCGCCTGCGCCGACTGGCGCTACCGCTCGTCCGATTGCACGACCACCGACCCCTGCGACGCCCACGCCGACTGCGCCGCCTGCACCGCCGCTTCCGCCTGCGGCTGGTGCGAATCCACCTGGTCCTGCCTTACCGGCACCGCGTCCGGCCCCACCGGCTCGTACTGCTCCGACTGGAACTACTACCCCGCCGACTGCGCCCCTTCCGATCCGTGCAACGACCACTGGACTTGCACGTCCTGCACCGGCGACATGGCCTGCGGCTGGTGCGAATCGAGCTACACCTGCATGACCGGCGATTCCTCCGGGCCGGACGTCGGCTCCTGCTACGACTGGCGGTACTACGACTCCGAGTGCTCGTAGACCGGGTCCGCGGGTCGACCACGGGTTCGCGGCACCCCGGGCGTCCCGGCGAGGTCCTCCCGGCGGCCGTGGAGCGGGATGCCGGTCAGATCAGGCAGTCGGCCAGCCCGCTGGCCCCGTTGTTCCCTTCGAGACACTCGGCGACCGCCCCGTCCGGGTCGGAAACCGCCTCGAACACGCCGTCCGCCTGCACCGGCGCCAGGCACTCCACCGCGGCGCACCGCCCGGGCGGCACCGGGTCGGGGGTCACCAGCCGGCACAGCTCCTCGCCCCCCGCCTGCCGGAAGATCACCGTCACGCCGGAATCGATCAGCGCGCCGCCCCGGTTGCACACTTCGGCGCGGATCCGCGTGTTCTCGCCCTCGCACACCGCCTGCAACCGGCCGACGGTGAAGTCCGGGCCCGGCACGTCGGTCAGCTCGCCCTGCACGTTCTGCCGGAAGTTGTTGAGCCCGCCGACCTCCCAGTTGCGCCGCCACCGGCTCGTCCGCGGGATCGAACCGTCGTCCTCGACGTTCGTGACGGAATACGCATGCTGGTTCCAGATCGACCGCGAGGCGGCCCAGCGGTCGCGGGCGTCGCGGTAGATGCGGAGTTGCGGGATGCAGTCGAGATGCCGGGCGCGGCAGACGTTGCCCGTGCCGGGCGTCCCGGACAACGGCGGCGAGCAACCGAACGTCGCCCCGCAGTCGGCGTCGATCGCGCAACGGCAGTACCCCTCGTCGCACGCCCCGCCGGGACAATCCGCCGCGGTGTCGCAGCGCAGCCCCGCGAACAGGTCGTCCCATCCCGACCCGCTCGGCCCCGCGCAGTACGTCGGGCTGCACGGACCGCTCATCCCGACCACCATCTCCGCGGCGAAGTCGTTGTCCACGTCCGCGACGATCGGGTTCTCCTGCCAGGTGCTGGAAAAGCGCGCCTGCGAGAAGAGGACGGCGCCCGTCGTCCCGTCGTACACCCGCACGTAGCACTCGTCGCCGTACACCACCTCGGCCATCCCGTCCCCGTTGAAGTCGAAGACGCTCGACCCGGTCCGGGCGGACGACAGGTCCTGCGACGGCTGCAGCCACAGCACGCCGCCGGCGATGAAGTCGTAGACCACGTAGTGCGAACCGAACGCGGCCCCCGCCTCGGGGTACCCGTCCCCGTCATAGTCGGCGATCGTCGGCGGCCCGCCGCCGCGCGAGGGCGCGGTGTAGCTGCCCAGTACCGTGCCGCCGATGCTGAGCAGCGTGATCTGCTGCCCGTAGACCGAGACCACCTCGGGCCGCCCGGGCGCGTCCCCGGCGGCGGTCGGGTACTCGCCGAAGTCGGCCACCGCGGTCCACCCCTCCTGGCCGGGCCCGACCCAGTACGGCTCGAGCACGAAGGCGCGCGTCGCGGCGTCCCAGCCCCAGGTGGCGGACCCCGCCACCAGTTCCGGCACGCCGTCGAGGTCCACGTCGGCGACCACCGACGGATAGCCGGTCGAACGGACGGGCCAGCCGGGCACGCTGGACAGCCGCACGCCGTCCGCATCCCACACCCCGCCCTCGAAGATCACCTCGGCCCGCCCGTCGTCGTCGAGGTCCGCCAGGGTCACGCCGCTCCAGAGGCACTGGTCGGAGCCGTGCAGGTCGAGCGACCCGTCGGCGAACCGGCTGTGCCAGACGCGGACGAGCCGGCCGGCCGCGGGGTCCCAGCGGAACGCCAGCAGGCCGCCGGCGGCGCCCGCCGCGACGATCTCCACCGCGGTGTCGCCGTCGATGTCGCCGGCCGCGGGCGTGACGGGCGAGTTCAGCCGGTCGGCCTCGTCGGTGGCCGCCGCCTGCTCGCGGCACGTCGCGCCGTCGATCACCCGGAGCGTTCCCGCCGCCCCGCATCCGCGCGGCGGCGCCTCGTAGTACGTCGCGTCGGAAATGAAGATCACGCTCGGGCGGCTCGGCACGTCCGGCGCCATCGTGATCCCCAGATCGGCCACCAGCGGCGTGTGCAGGATCCGGTTGAAGGCCGGCGCCGGGTCGTCCGCCGGCGGACCGTCCCAGGTGCATTGCAGGCTGGGCCGCACGGGTCCGGGTACCGCCGCGCGCACGCACGCGGGGTCGAACTCCCCGGGTCCCCACGGCACGCAGAAGCCCCCGGCGCAGCGCATGTCGTCCTGGCACTCCGCCCCCGGCGCGCACGGAAGCCCGGTGCCGCCGTCGTCGGCATCGCCGTCCGCCCCTCCCCCGTCCTCGCCGGCGTCGGCGTCCGGACCCGCGTCGGCGTCCCCGGACGTCTCCCCGTCGCCCGCGTCGGGCCCCGGCACGCACCGGTTGCCGACGCAGATCCGTCCCGGCCCGCACTGCTCCGAGGTCGAACAGCTCGACTCGCCGTCGTCGCCGCAGCCGGCCAACCACACCGCCGCGGCCAGCATCGCCGCCGCCCACAAGCAGCTTCCTCTCGCCATCGCCTGCATCTCGGCCTCCCCGTTCGCGCCGGCGGATCGCGCCGCCCGGCGCCCGCCTCACTCCTCGGTCGGGAACACCGGATCCGCCGCCGGCCACCGGCCGCCGCGGGCCTGGAAGTTGCGGCCCCGGCCGCCGCCCCTGGCGCCGAGCCGTTCGCGCAACCGCGCGCCGATCGCCGACACGTCCGGGGGACCCGCCGGCCCGGCCTGCACCAGCAAACACGCCTGCGGCGGCTCGCCGTCCTCGCCGACCAGCGCCACGACCGCCTCCGGGCGACGCTCGAGCACCGCGCCCGCCACCGCCTTCAGCAGTTCCGGCCCGGCGCCGGGCAGGAACCGCCCGAGCCGCGGGCCGGGCTGCGCGGCCAGCTCGGCCGCCACGCGCTCCGCCTGCTCCACCTCCAGCTCGCGCACCCGCCGCGCCAGCCGCTGCCGCTCCGCCTGCCACTTGTCCAGCACCACGCCCAGCTCCTCCGGGCCGGTGCCGAGCCGCGCCTTGAGTTCGGCCTCGAGCGCCAACATCCCGTGCAGGCGGCGGAAGACCCGGCCCCCGGCGAGGAATCGCAGCCGGACGCCGCCGCGCGCCGGGGCGGCGTCGAGCAGGTGGACGAGTTGCAGCTCGCCGAGCCGCGCGACGTGGGTGCCGCCGCAGGTGTTGAGGTCCAACCCCTCGATCTCGACCAGCCGCACGGGACCGGTGTGTCCGTCGGGCAGTCCGCGACTGCGCACCGGCAGCTCCGCCAGCGCCTCCGGCTCGACCCACCGCGCCCGGACCGGCGGGTCGCGCCGCACCTCCGCATTCAGCTCGGCTTCCCACTCCCGCAGCGTCGCCTCCGACGGCACGTCGCCGGCAATCTCGATCGCGGTGTAGCTCTCGCCGAGATGGAAGGCCGTCGTCCGCCGCCCGTGACGCTCGAGCAGCAGCGCCGTCAGCGCGTGCTGGGCGGTGTGCTGCTGGCTGTGGTCGGTGCGGCGAACGAGGTCGATCTCGGCGACCACCGCGCGGCCGGCCGGCAGCGGGCGCTCCACGAAGTGCAGCACCTCGGCGCCGTGGACGCGCACGTCCAGCACGGCGATGCCGTCGATCGCGCCGCGGTCGGCGGGCTGGCCCCCGCCCTCCGGGTAGAACGGCGTCTCCTCGAGCCGCACCCAGGGCCGGCCGTCCTGCTCCCCCGCCTGGAGCACGCGAGTCTCGACCCGCTCGACGGGCGGCATTTCGTGGCACAACCGTCGATCGGCCATGCGGTCACTCCTCCGGCAACGCGAGGCCCAGGCCCCGGCGGAGGCGGAAGAAGGCGTCGCTCGCGCCGAACACGAGCAGCTCGTCCGCACGGCGGGCGTCCGACAGTCCCGGCGCAAAGGCCGGCATGCGGGCCAGCATCCGGACGGCGGTGGGCAGGTCGCCGCACAAGAGCAGGCCGGCACGGTCCCCCGTCAGGTCGACGGCGCGGAGCCAGGCCGCGAGCCGACCGGCGCCCGGACCGGCGATCCGACGCGCCGCCTCCCGCAACAGCTCGAGCTCCAGCGGCTGGAGCACTGCCTGGATCCGTTTGGCGAGCGACCGCACCTCGGGCGCGCCCGGCTCCACACCCCCGCTCGCGCCGACCGCCAGCGCCGCCTCGACCCACGCGGCCAGCAGCGGCCCGAACGCCCGCCCCTCGGCCGCCGCCGCCGCGGCCAGCAGGTACGCCACGACATGCTCGCGGCGGTAGGCCGCCAGATGCCGCCCCGCCACGAACCGCAGCTCGACGGGATTGAGGCCGGCGAGGAAGTCCTGTCCGGCCACCGACGCCGCGGGCTCGGTCCCGGCGATGATCAGCCCGCCCGGCTGGTTCGGTACGACGTACAGCTCCGGCAGCGCGACACCCAACGCCGCGCCGGCCGCCCGGAGCGCCTTGGCCAGCGCCAGCGGGCTGGTCGCAAGGTCCTGCCGGTCCTTCCCGCGCAGGCCGACCGCCCTGGCCGTGCGCGCCCAGGTGCGCACGGCGGCGGAGGCCGTCGCCGCCAGGAGCTGCGAGAGGTCGCGGTCCTCCTCCGGATGGTACAGCTCCTCGCGCCAGGCGTCGGCGTCGAGCGCGCCGGTCGCCGCCAGCGAGCCCTTCGGCCGGTAGAGTTCGTAGAACTGGCGTTCGGTGGGATCGGCCCGGTCGAGCTGCACGAGCGCCGCGCAGACGCACCACGTCTCGTCCGCCTTCCCGGCGTCGCGCAGCACCGCGCGCATCGCGTGGTAGGAATCGATCCGCTTCGGGTCCGACCGCAGCAGCCGCTGGTGCTCGCGCACCGCGTCGCGCCAGCGGTCGGGAATCGCGGCGTACAGCCGCGCCAGCAGGTCGCGTCGCGCGAGGTTCTCGGGCGCCAGTTCCAGCGCCCCGGCATAGTAGTCGGCGGCCTTGGGCAGGTCGTCGAGCGGTCCGCGGGCCAGTTCGCCGAGCTTGACCAGCAGCGCCTCGCGCCGCGCCTCCCTCCCCGGACCGGACAGCCGCTCGAGCGCCCGCAGCCAGGTCCGCTCCAGCGCCGTCCAGTCCCGGGCGGCGGTGTGGATCCGCTCCAGCGCCGCCAGACTCTCCTCGTCCTCCGGGTCCTCGTCCAGGACCCGCTCGAACGCCTCCACCGCCCGCGGCTCGTCCCGCAACCGGTCGCGGTAGGTCGTGGCCAGGAAGAACTGCCAGGTGGCCCGCTTCTGCCGGTCGGTCTCGTGCGCCAGCAGTCCCTCGCACGCCGCCACCGCCTCGGGCCACAACCCCGCGTCCCGGCACGCCTGCAGCAGCTTGAGCTGCGCCGCCCGATCGGCCGGATCGACCGCCAGCGCCTCCTGGTAGAAGAGACAGGCCTGCGGGACGTCGTGCAGCGCGCCCAGCGCCGTGTCGCCCGCCTCGAGCAGGCAACGGACCCGCTCCGGACCCGCCAGGATCCCGGCCAGTCGCCGGAGCGTCGACACCCGCAGCGCGTGGTCGCGCGTCGCCGCCGCCAGCTCGACCAGCCCCTCCAGCGCCCCACGATGCTCGGCGTCGAGCCCCAGCGCCTTCTCGTACAGGTTGCGCGCCAGCCGCGGGTCGCCCTGCGCGACCTTGATCCGGCCCATCCGCACGTACAGGTCGGCGCGTTCGCCCGGCGCCAGCCGCCGGTCGAACTGGAACAGCACCGCCCGGAACCCCTTGAGCGCCCCCTCGAAATCGCCGGCGGCGAACGCGGCTTCGGCCTGCGCCCGCCCCGCCTCGGGCGAGTCGACGGGCGCCATCACCAGCGAGGCGGACGACGGCGCCAGGAAGGCCGACGACGACGACGACGACGACGACGACGACGACGACGACGGCGGCGACGAGGACGACGACGGCGGCGGCGCGGACGGCGCGGACCCGGACGCCGGCGCCGCCGGAGAGTCCGGCGGCGGCGGAGTCGAATCGCAGACCTGGATCAACGGCGTGCCGTCCTCCGGGCACCGTCCGTCGCTCGCGGGTTCCTCGAATCGTCGCTGGCAGGTCGGACAGATCGCAGGCACGAACGGGACTCTAACAGCCCCCTCCGGCACGCTCAAGGCGTCGAACACGCTCCGAATCGCGCGCCGTAGCGGTCCTCCGACCGCCAGGGGAGCGCGCGGCGCGCGAGGCGCGCCGCGCCGCCGCGCGCCAGTGCGCCTGCAAGGCCCATCGCACCACCCGGGGGAAACCCGCGGGCGCACGGATGCCGCAGGGGAACACGCACCTCGCCGGTTCGGACTTGCCGCTCAGCGCCCGCGGCCGCGGCCCCGGTGTCCGCCACCGCCGGGCGTGACCACGACGGGACCCGGCGGCCCGGCGGGCTGCACGACCACCGCAGCGGGTCGATCGCGGTCGCGGCCGTGCCCTCGACCGCCGCCCACGACGACCGCGCCGGGAGCCCCGCCCCCCACGACGACCGCGCCGCCGACGTGCACGCCGGGCAGACCCACGGTCACCGAGGGTGCCTGGACCGTCACCGCCGGCGGCTTGACCACGACCGCGGCACCGCCACCCACCACGGCACCGCCGCCCACCACGGCACCGCCCGCGACGACGCCGCCGCCCACGGCGACCGTGGGCAGCCCGACGACGACCGTCGGCTCGGGCGGCGTCACGACGACCACGGCGTGCCCGCGTCCGTGGCCGTGGTAGCGGACGCGCCCCTTGCGGTCCACCCAGGCCCCGCGCAGCTCGACCAGCGTCGGCGCCAGCTCGGCGCGCACCGCGACCCGGGCCTGGACGGCCTGTTCCCAGGTCCGCAGGCGGACCCGGCGCGCCGGTTCGAGCCGCGCCTGACGCGGCACGTAGACCGCCGGGACCCAGGCCTGGCGGGCCAGCAGGAACCGCGCCCGCGGCGTGTCGAGCACCACGAGCCGCTCGGGTCCGACCGCCGCCACCAGCACCTGGGCGCGCTTGGCGATGCGCGCGCGCCGGAGCTGGATCTGCGGCGCCCAGTACGGCTGCGCCTCCACCCGCAGCACCGGCGCTTCGATCCGCTCCGGCGCCTGGATGTCGATCTCGTAACGCTCGATCAGGTCGTCCGCCTGCCGGTCGGTCCAGTCCGCCCAGCGGTCGACGAGCACCGGCTCGACCTCGACCGTCCGGATGCCCGCGGCGGGCACGATCCGCACCGCCGCCGGAACGCCGGGCTCGGGGGGCGCGACGACCTGCACCGTCTCGCCGGCGCGCACCTGGACCCGGCCGTCGAAGACCGCCACCTGCGACCCGTCCACGCCGCCGCCGACCTCCACCGCGTACACCGTCCCCTGCACCTCGGTCGTCCCCGACGGCGTCGACACGCGGAACGAAGAACCCTCGGCCGTGTTCGGGGCGGCGTGGACACGGATCGTGCCGTCGAGCACGGCGAGGTCGATCTCGCGCTTCTCGCCGTCGAACGACGCGGTACGGACCAGCAGCTCGGTCATCTCGCCGAGGTCGACCGCCGACCCGTCGGGCAGGTCCAGCTCCGCCTGCGCCTCGGGCTCGACGACCAGCACCGTCCCCGGCAGGATCACCGCCCCCTCGGCGACGGGGTGCGTGCCGTCGCCATCGATCGCCTGGACGGTCCCCTTGACGTAGCCCAGGCGCGGAGGCTGGATCTCGCCCGGCTCCTCCGGTGCGGCGGCGACCGGGTCGCCGGCCTCGTCGCCGGACGGCCGGGCCGCGCCGGTAGCGGCCGGATCGGCCGCAGCGCCGGCCGCGGCGGGCTCCGCCCCTCCCCCGGCCGGCTCGGCCGCCGGCCCCGTCGAGGGCTCGCCCTTGGCGAACGGGTTGGCTCCGCTCCCCGGCCCGGCGGCCGGCTCGGCGCCGCCCTCCGACTTCTTCTCGCACCCTGCGGCCCCGAGGGCCAGCAGCACGACCACGATTCCCGACCTGCATCTCATGCGAACCTCCCCTTCTCTCATCCCCTATCTCCCCGGGTCGGCCGCATCTTACGCCGAGCCGGGCGGTCCCTGCGCGTCTGGAGCCTAGATGTCGTCGAGGTAGATCGCGACCTCGGCCTCCCGGACGTGCGTGTAGTCGAGGGTCACGGCGGTGAGCACGATCCAGATCCAGCAGGAGTGGGTGTCGCATTCGAGATGGCCGACCGGGGAGGTCACGGCGCCGTACCACATCTCGTCCCGGTCGATGTTCGCGATCAGATCGCCCGCGGTCCCGTCCCCGGCGTCGAAGGAGATGTTGGCGCCGTTGCCGAGCGTGCTGTCGTCGAAGGCATAGACGAAGACGCTGAGGTCGGCGACGCAATCGCGGAGCAGCGCGTGGAAGCTCCAGCCGGCGTAGACGGTGGCGTCCGAGCCGGGGACGACGCCGGAGCTGAGGAGGATCCAGGGAGCGCCGAGGTCCGGGTCGGGGCTGATCACGTCGCCGAGCCAGACCATCTCGTCGCCGCGGACCGTGCCGAGCGACAGCCAGCCGTCGCCGCAGCGCGGCTGGCAGACGGCGTCGCCGCCGACACAATCGTTGTCGAACCCATCGCCGCAGATCTCGTCGGCGCCGGGATTGACCCAGGCCGCGGAGTCGTCGCAGTCCGGACCCCAGCAGCCGGCCCCCGCGCCGTAGCCGTCCCCGTCTTCATCGATGCAGGCCGGAGGACACGGCCGGTCCCCGCCGTAGCAGTCGTTGTCGATCCCGTCGCCGCAGATCTCGCCCGCTCCCGGACGGATCGAGGCGTCGGAGTCGTTGCAGTCCGGCCCCCGGCACAGCGGCCCCTCGCCGTAGGTGTCGCCGTCGGCGTCGCGGCAGCGCGCGGTGTTGCAAGGGTCGTCGCCGCCGAAACAGTTGTCGTCGGTCCCGTTGCCGCAGATCTCCTGCGCCCCCGGGTTGACCCACGGGTCGTGGTCGTCGCAGTCGAGGCCCGCGAACAGGCAGGTCGGGTCGGCCTGCGAGCCGTAGCCGTCGCCGTCGAAGTCCGGGCAGCCGTCCTCCTCCCCGCCGCAGGCCGCGGCGCACGCCGCGACCAGCCCCAGGAGTCCGAGGCCCGGACCGGCGCGCCGCTCCGCCACCCCTCGCCGCCTCGCCGCGCCCCCCGCCGGCCCGCCCGACTCCATGCGACGGCAGGATAGCCTCGGTCCCGAGAGCGCGGCAAGCGCCGATGCCGCCGATTTGACACCGGCGCAAGGGGGCCGCTACGTTGAGCTTTCCGGCCGCGGGGGCCGGCTTCGATGGAGCTGCAGGAAGGTTCCGCTTTCGGCCCCTATCGGATCGTCGCCCGCATCGGGCGCGGCGGCATGGCCGAGGTTTACCTCGCGCAACGCACGGGACCCGGCGGCTTCGCCCGCGACCTCGTGATCAAACGCATCCTGCCGCACCTGGCGGAGGACCAGGAGTTCGTCCGGATGTTCGTCAACGAGGCGGCGATCCTGGCCCGGCTCACCCACTCCAACGTCGCCCAGGTCTACGACTTCGGGCGGATCGATGACAGCTACTACCTGGCGCTGGAGTACGTCCGCGGCACCTCGCTCGACCGCCTCCTCGCCGTGTTCGCCGGCGAGGGGCTGCCGATTCCGATCGCCCTCCGCATCGTCGCCGACACGGCCCGCGGGCTCGCCTACGCCCATCGCGCCACCGACGCCCTCGGCCGGCCGCTCGGGATCGTCCACAGCGACATCAGCCCGAGCAACATCCTGATCTCGTTCGAGGGGGAGGTGAAACTGATCGATTTCGGCATCGCGCGCGCCGGCTCCCAGCACTCCGAGCACGGGGCGCTGAAGGGCAAGGTCCGCTACATGTCGCCCGAACAGTGCCGCGGCGAAGCGCTCGACCCCCGCACCGACATCTACTCCCTCGGGATCGTCCTCTGGGAAACGCTCACCGGCCGCAATCTGTACGACCAGGACCAGCCGATCGAAGTGCTGACGGCGGTGCTCGAGCAGCCGACGCCGCGCCCGAGCGAACTGCGCGCGGACGTCCCGGAAGCCCTCGACTGGATCGCCCTCCGGGCGCTGGAGAAGAACCCCGCGGCCCGCTTCCAGCGCGCCGAGGAACTGGCCCAGGCGATCGACCTGTTCGTTGCCGAGCAGCGGATGCTGGCGAACCAGCAGGTGCTGGGCGAACTCGTCAGCACGCGGTTCGCCTCGACGCTCGTGATCTCGATCCGCGACGAGGCGCCCCTGCCGGCGTCCCAGCGGCCGGCGCCCACCGTGCGGGCGGTGCCGGGTCTCCCGGCGGGAACGCCCCCGCCCGCCGGCGGGACGGGCCGCGACGCGGCGACGGTGGCCGAGGTTCCGGCGATCCAGGGGCCCCGCAACGCCTCGGCGTTCGAAGTCGCTCCGACCCTCGCCGAGACCCAGGGCCTGCCGCCCCCCTCGGCAACGCCCCTGCCCCCGCGCATCTCGGCCTCCCCCTCCGCCGCGGCGCCCTCGACCTCCGTGATCGTCGCCGAACCCCTCCGCAAGCCCGCGACCGGCGACTCCGTCGACCCGCGGCCGGTGGCGAGCGTTCCGGTCACGGCGGCACGGGTCGACGTGCGGGCCCCGGCGCCGGAAGGCCTGTCGGCAAGCTGGCGGAGCTGGAGCCGCGGGACGCGCTGGGTGCTGGCCGCCGCCGTGCTGGCGGTCGTCGCCGCCTTCGCGTTCCTCGCCTGGCTCGGCACGCGCGACCACCGCACCGCCGTTCCCGGCTCCCGCGTCGCGGCGGGTCCCGCCCGGGCCGCCCCGCCGGCCGCGCCCGGAACGCCCGGGGCCACGGGCGCACCCGGAACGTCGCCCGACGCGGGCAAGGCCGTCCCCCTCGACACCGCCGGCGCCAAGGCCGTCGACGCCGGACCGGCGACGTCGCCCGAAACGGGCGCGATGCCGGTCGATGCCGCCGCCGGACCGCCTGACGCGCCGGCCGCCCCGGCGGACACGACCGCGCCGCTGGACGCACACCGGCGCGACGGCGCCGGCTCCGCGCCGCCGGCCGCCGCGTATGGCCGCGCCACGATCGACAGCCGCCCCTGGTCGGTCGTCTTCCACCGCGGCCGGCGGCTCGGCGAAACGCCCGTGATCGATGTCGAGCTGCCCGCCGGCAACCAGCCGCTCGTGCTGGTCGACGGCACCGGCCGGCACTACGAGCGGACCCTGCGCGTCCTGCCGGGCCAGCTCGTCCGCACCCGCTTCGATCTGCTGGAAGAGCCGTGACGCGCCGTCAGTCCTGCACGCAGTAGACGAGCCAGCCGGCGTTCAGCGGCCGGCCGTCCGTCGTCGTGGCCGACGGCAGCGCGGGGATGCAGGCCACGACGTCGGGCTTCCAGGTTCCGCGCCCGGTGCTGCCGGCGGGACAGCCGCCCGTGGCGCCGGTGCAGTCGTCGGACGCGATGTACAGCCCCTCGCGCGTCGTGCGCGAGCACAGTTCCATCCAGCCGCTGCGCCGCTCGACGCCGTTCCACGCCACCCCGGTCACCCCGCCGGAGCAGCTCGCGGCGTCCACCTTGAACGCCCCGCGCGCGGTGTAGCCGGCGGGACAGCCGACGTACGGTCCGCCGCAGTCGTCGCTCCCCGCCGCCAGCAGCACGTCGTCGGTGGGCGAACAGAGCGTCATCCAGCCCGCGTCGAGCGCATAGCCGGTGTAGTCGCTCCCGGTGGAGCCGGGATCGCCGCACGGGATGCTGTCGACCTTGAAGCTGCCGCGGGGCGCGTAGCCGGACGGACAGGCCCCGCTGCTCCCCGTGCAGTCGTCGTAGCCGTGGGCCAGCAGCGAGAACCCCTCGTCGGTGACGCCGTCGCAGTCGTCGTCGCGGAAGTTCAGCGTCTCGACCGGCGGCGCGCAGGCGCCCCAGGTGCAGGTCGCGGAGCAGGTGCGGGAGCCGGTCGTCCCGCAAAGGGTCGTGCAGGAGCCGGTGGAGCCGCGGACGCAGGCGAAACCGTTGTCGGGGCCGCCGACGCAGTCGTCGTCCAGCCCGTTGCAGACCTCGACCGGCGGCGTGCAGCCGCCCCAGGTGCAGGCGGTCGAGCAGATCCGCGTGCCGGTCGTGCCGCAGGCGGTGGTGCACGACCCCGTGGCGTTCCGGCAGCAGCCGAAATCCTCGTCGCACAGGCCGTCGCAATCGTCGTCCGAGCCGTTGCAGCTCTCCGCGGGCGGCGTGCAGGCGCTCCACGCGCAGCCCCCGGAGCAGGTCTGGCTGCCGGTCGTGGAGCAGGTCGTCGCGCAGGCCCGCGTGCTGCCGACGCAGCAGGCCCACCCCTCGTCGCAGCTCGTGTCGCAGTCGTCGTCCCGCCCGTTGCACAGCTCGACCGGCGGGTTGCACGCGCCCCAGGCACAGCCGGGGCCGCAGGCGCGCGTGCCGGAGGTCCCGCAACCCGTGGTGCAGCTCCCACTCGACCCCAGCACGCACCCGAACCCCTCGTCGGCCAGCGTGTCGCAGTCGTCGTCCAGACCGTTGCACGACTCGGCCGGCGCCGTGCAGGCGCTCCAGGCGCAGGCGGTCGAGCAGCTCCGGACGCCGGTCGTCCCGCAACTCGTGGGGCAGGTGCCGGTCGCCCCCCGGCAGCACTCGAAGTCCTCGTCGCAGGCGCCGTCGCCGTCGTCATCGACCCCGTTGCACGCCTCGGCGGTGGCGGAGCAGACCCCCCAGGTGCAGCCGGCGACGCAGTTGCGCCGGCCGGGCGCCCCGGCGCCCGTGGTGCAGCTCTCGCTGGAACCGAGCACGCAGCCCAGGCCGTCGTCCGGCGCGCCGTCGCAGTCGTCGTCGCGGCCGTTGCACGACTCCGCGGGCGGCGCGCAGCCCGCGCCGGCCGGCGGCTCGCAGGCCAGCGTGCAGGCGCCGGTGCCGGTCGAGCCGCAGCTGGTGGTGCAGCTCACCGTCGCGCCGATCGCGCAGCCGAAACCCTCGTCCACCGCCCCGTTGCAGTCGTCGTCCGCTCCGTTGCACGTCTCCGTGGCGGACGTCCAGGTGCACGCGTACTCGCAGCCGGGCGCCCCGTCCAGGTCCCGCCAACCCTCGCGACAGACCAGCCCGCACACCCCGTCGAGGCACGCGCCGTCGGCGTGGAGGGCGCCGTCGCACGCCTGGTCGCAGGCGCCGCAGTGGTCGGGGTCGCTCCGCAGGTCGACGCAGGACGCCCCGCACAGCGTGAGGATCCCGGAGCAGGCGGAGGCGCAGGCGCCCTCGTTGCAGACCGACCCCTCGGGACAGGCCAGGCCGCAGCCGCCGCAGTGGTCCGCGTTCGAGGTCAGGTCGACGCAGTCGTCGCCGCAGCGCACGCGTCCGGGCGGACACGGCGGGGGCCCGTCCGCGACCGCGTCGCCGTCCGCGTCCGCCGCGTCCGCGTCCGCGCCGGTCTCGTCGGGAACCACGTCGGGCGACCCGTCGGCGTCGGCCGCCTCGGCGCCGCCGTGATCCGGGACACCGATTTCGTCGGGCGTGCCCGAACCCCCGCTGGCGCACGCCCCCGCCAACAGCGCCGCCAGGCCGCACCAAGCCGTGCCGGACCAACGACCCATGACCCACCTCCGTTGTCCGGAGCATAGCCGGTTCGCGACCGCCGGACCATCCCGGAACACGTCCGCCGTGCGGTTGGGCCTTCCCTCCGGGCCGGGAGTTCCTATACTGGGCGACCGTGGGCAAGCGACCGTATCGTTCCGAGGAACAGACCAAGGTGGATCGGGAGGCGACCGGCGGCCGGTCCCCCGAACCGATCCGCTGCTCGTTGTTCGTGATCGACGGCCCGTCCTGCGGTCGGTCGGTGCGCGTGGGACGCGAACCCGTGACGGTCGGCTCCGCCCCGGACTCCGACCTGACCCTCGACGACCCCACCGTCTCCCGGCACCACGTCACCGTCCGGGCGGTGCCCGGCGGCTTCCAGGTGATCGACCAGGGCTCGACGAACGGCACGTTCTACGAGGGCTCGCGGATCACGCAGGCGGTGGTCGGGCCGGGAGCCGTCCTGCGCGTCGGCCGGACCTCGTTCGTCGTCCGACCCGACGACAGCGCGGAGGCGATCGAGCCCTCGGCGCGCCAGGCCTTCGGCGACCTGGACGGCGTCAGCCTGGCGATGCGCCGCCTGTTCGCCGTGCTCGAACAGGTGGCGCCGACCGACAGCACGGTGCTGGTCGAGGGCGAGACCGGCACGGGCAAGGAACTCGTCGCCTGGGCGCTGCACCAGGCCAGCCCGCGCCGCGCGGGACCGTTCGTGGTCTTCGACTGCGGCGCCGTCCCGCGGGAGCTGATCGAGAGCGAGCTGTTCGGCCACGTGCGGGGCGCCTTCACCGGGGCGACCGCGGACCGGCCGGGAGCGTTCGTCCGCGCGAATGGCGGCACGGTGTTCATCGACGAGTTGACCGCGCTGCCGCTGGAGCTGCAGCCCAAGCTGCTGCGGGCGCTGGAGTCGCGCGCGGTCAAGCCGGTGGGCAGCGACCACCCGCGCCCGGTCGATGTGCGGGTCGTCGCGGCCTGCAACACCGACATCGAGGCCGAGGTGCGGGCGGAGCGGTTCCGCGCCGATCTGTTCTATCGCCTGTCGGTGGTCCACGTACGGATCCCGCCGCTCCGCCGGCGGCGCGAAGACATCGCCCCGATCGTCCGCCGCATCCTGTCGCGGCTCGGGATCACCGACCCCGGACCGATCGAAGGCCCGAACCTCGACCGGCTCACCGCACACTCGTGGCCCGGCAACGTTCGCGAGCTGCGCAACGCGATCGAACGGGCCGTCGCCCTCTCCGGCACACGCGCCCCCCGCTTTTCCGACCTGCGCCTGCAGATCGGCCCCGCCGTCCAGCAGGAGGAGCTGCGGGTGCGCACGGAATCGACCTTCGCCGAGGCGAAGGAGGTGTTGACCGCCTCGTTCGAGAAGCGGTACCTCGCCGACCTGATGGAACGCTGCCGCGGCAACATCTCGCTCGCCTCCCGCGTCGGCGGCCTGGACCGCAAGCACCTGCGCAAGCTGCTGCGGCGGCACGGGCTGATCCCGGGCGGGGAGGAGGAATGAACGGTCCCCGACGGCGCTTCCTTCCCTGGCCGGCCCAGGGCGCGCTCGCCGCGCTGGCCGCCGCGACGACGCTCGCCGCCGCCGGAGCGGCCGCGGCACAAGGCGCCGCCCCCGACCCGCTCGGCCCCGCCTACGAAGCGCTCGATGCGCTCGACTACGAAGCGGCGCTCCAACGACTGGAGAGCATCCTGGCCCGGACCGACCTCCCCGCGGAAGATCGGAACCGGGCGCTGGAAATGGAGGCGGCCTGCCGGGTGTACCTCGGCGACCGCGACGCCGCCCTGGCGGGCTTCGCCGCGCTCCACCGCCGCGACCCGGGCTGGCGACTCTCCGACGACTATCCGCCACGGGTGCGCGCCGTCTACGAGGAGGCGTTCCGGCAGCCGCGCCAGCCGGTCCGCGTGGAGATCCGCCCCGCCCCGGGACCCGCCGTCCGCCAGGGGGTGCTGACGGTCCGGCTCGAAGCCGGCGCGGACGCCGTCGACCGGCTGTGGCTCGTGGTCCCGCGCCCCGACGGCGCAGAGGAGGTGCGCCGGCTGTTCGTGGCCGCCGGCCCGTCGTTCGAGGCGCGCCTGCCGGAGGACCTCGTGCGCGAGGGCCGCCCGATCGATTACGTCATCGAGGCCCAGGCGCCCTCGGGCCACCTGCTCGCCCGCCGCAACGACCGCTGGACCCCCGATCTGCCGTACGCGGAACCGGACCCGCGGGCGCTCCCGCCGGCCTTCCCACCCCCGCCTCCTCCCCCGCCGCCGGACGGCGCGGGCGCCGCCGAGTCCCCCTGGTACTCGAGCTGGTGGTTCTGGACCATCGTCGGCGTCGCGGTGGGCGGCGCCGCGGCCACGGGAATCTACTTCGGTGTCGCGGGAACCGGAGACGGCCCGCGCGACGGCAGCGGCGGCAACTGGGTGGTCTGGTGAATTGCGCTCGCCGTTTCCCCTGGCTCCCGCTCGCGCTGCTCGCCGCGACCGGGCCCGCCTGCGCCCCCGACCGCACCGCGCTGCTCGTCCACGTCTGCCTCGACGTCCGGGTGCCCGACGACGTCGCCTTCGTGCGCCTGGTCATCGACCACGTCTCGCGGCCCGACGTCGCCCACGTCTTCCGCCTGCCTCCCGGCGAACGGTTCGTCACCTTCTCGGTCCGGCCCGGCGACGACCTGCTCGTGCCCGAAGACTTCCTGCTCTCCGCGGTCGGGTTGGACGCCTACGGCCATCAGCGCATCGCGCGGACCGTGCGCACCTGGTTCGAGCCGGATATCGATCGCGACGTCGCCGTCACGCTCGAGGCGGCCTGCCTGGGCCGGAACTGCACCCACGGCGAGACGTGCCAGGCCGGCATCTGCGCCCCGATCCCGACCGTCGACAACTCGAACTGCCCCGGGGAGCCGTAGCGCGAGACCCGGAAATGGAACCGGGGCTGCGACCGGCGGGCACGACGCCGACCGCAGCCCCGATTCGAGTCGCGGGGCAGCGCGTCGTCCGCTACGAGGCGCACTGATCCCACCGGATCAGCGCCCCGCCGCCACAGCCGGTGGGAGCTCCGGCCGCGGAATACCAACCCTCGCTCCGGGAGCCGATCGCACCGCACTCGGCCTCGGCCCCGTCACACTGCGCGAAACAGATCAACCGGCCCGTGCACCCGTCGTACCACCCCTCGCTGCGGGTGCCCAGCGCCCGACAGACCGGCCGGCACTCGGCCTCGGGCAGGCAGCACATCACCCCGACCAGCCCTTCCGGCCCGCACGGATATTCCTCGGCGTCCGCCGGCGCCGTCCCCGCCGGACAGGCATCCGGCACCACCGCCACGCAGCTCCCGCCCGCCGACTCGCACGGACTCGGCGGCTCGTCGGGCAGGCAGCACATCACCCCGAGCGCTCCGTCGGCGCCGCAGGTGTAGCGCGTCGCGTCCGCCGGCGTCGTCCCCGCCGGGCACCCCGCCGGCGTCAGCGCCACGCAGTTCCCGCCCGCAGCCTCGCACGCCATCGCCGGCGGCGTGCAGTCGTACGCGCAGACGTTCGCCTCGCACGTCCACAACCCGAGGCACCGCGGCGTGATCCGGTTCTGCACCGCGCAGTCGTCCGGCACCCCGCACCACGCCTCCGGCGCGGCCGTCATCTCGAACCAGGCGTCGGTATGCGTCCGGCGCAGGCTCAACGTCTCGCCGTCGAACTCGTAGGCGTAACGGCCGGCATCCCGACCCGCGGCATCCTGGAACCGGATGTACAGCCGGCGCCCGGACCGCGTGTATTTGTACGTCCCGTCCAGCTCCACCGGATGACAGGGCGCCATGAAACAGTAGACCATCGTCTCGGAATGGAACGTCCTGTCGCTCTTGAGCACCAGGAGCGTGAACTGCCCGGCCTGCGCGTCCTCCAGCCGGAACGTCCCCACCGGCCGCTCCACCCCGTCCTCCTTGCCCCGCAGGTCCTCCTCGTCCGGCAACGTGTCGTCCGCAACGTCGCCCTCCGGAGCCGTGCAGCCGACCAACAGCAACGGGACCAACCCGACGAAGTGCGTCCGCAAGCGAGTCATCGTTCCACCCTCCCCGCCGGTGCGGCTGGAAACGACCGTCACCGGCGCCAGGGCGGCAAAGCAAGGCCCGTGCCGACCTGCTCGTGCAACGGAACACCGGAAGAACCGGAAATTCGGTCGGGGCTCCGGTCCAGTCTGGGGTCTCGTGCCCCCGGTCGAGGGGCGACACCACCCCACATCACGACCCGTCGCGCGACACCGGCGCTCGCGACTCGACCGACTCGGCGGCTACGGCAACGGGGTACCCGACGGTCAACCCGAGTTGCGCGGGTCGTCGCGGAACGACGAGCCGCCACCCTCCGAAGGGATGCACGTCCACTGCCCGCACTGCCCCGCCCACGGACTCCGCGCGTCCTCCACGGCGTGGACGCCACCGCCCGCCTGGGGTAGCCTGTCCCGACCGCGGGCGGCGCATCCGCCCCGACGCGAGGAGTCCGCATGCTGGAACGGCACCGTGCACGAACCGCAGCCATCGCGGCCCGCGGAGTCGCCGCCTCGGCGCTGCTGGCCCTGGTCCTGGCCGGCGCCGCCTGCCACGGCGGCGACGCGACGACGACCGATGGCGGCGACACGGCCGACGCTCCGGCCTGCCCCCGGTTGTCCCCGTCCGCGACGACCGTCGGTGGGGAGGTCTGCGCCGTCGAGGGCGCCTCGGACTGCCCGCACGCGGTGACGTGCGGCGGTGACGGCGGGAGCGACGTGACCGAGCGCTGTCGCTGCGCGGGTGGCCGCTGGGTCTGCGGTATCGTGGCCTGCCCGTCGCCCGAGGTCGGCCTGGTCCAGGGGGTGGTCCGCGGTGCCGCCGACGGTCCGATCCGCCGCTTCCTCGGCATCCCCTACGCCCGGCCGCCGGTGGGCGAGTGGCGTTGGCGCGCGCCCCAGCCGCTGCCGTCCGCCCGCGACGTGCTGGAAGCCCTCGAGTTCGGCCCCGGCTGCATGCAGACCCGCAGCATCATGACGGAGGCCGCGGTGCTCGACGAGGACTGCCTGACGCTCAACGTGTGGGCGCCGTCCGACCCCGGTCCGCATCCGGTGATGGTCTTCATCCACGGCGGCGGCTTCAACACCGGCGCCTCGTGCAATCCGACCTACGACGGCACGGTGCTGGCCCGCCGCCACGGCGTGGTCGTCGTGACCTTCAACTACCGCCTCGGCCCGCTCGGCTTCCTGGCCCACCCCCGACTCACGGCCGAGGACCCGGCCCACCCGACCTCCGGCGGCTGGGGTTTCGAAGACCAGCGCGCGGCGCTCGAATGGGTCCGCGACAACATTGCGGCGTTCGACGGAGACCCGGACGACGTCACGCTGTTCGGGCAGTCGGCCGGCGGACTGGCCGTCTGCGCGCACCTCGTCTCGCCGCGCAGCGCCGGCCTGTTCCGCCGGGTGGCGCTGCAGAGCGGCCCGTGCTTCGAGCTGTTCGCGACGCTGGAACAGGCGGAGGCGCAGGGCGAGGCGTTCGCCGCGGCGCTCGGCTGCGACACCGCCCCCGACCCGCTCGCCTGCCTGCGCGCCAGACCCGCCGCCGAGCTGCTCGACGCCCTCCCGCTGCGCCTGGGAATGTTCTTCGGCGAGGGGGCGCTGTGGGCCCCGGTGATCGATGGCTGGAACCTCGCCGCCGAACCGTCGCACGCGGTGCGCGACGGCGGTCCCCGCGATCTCGAGGTGCTGCTGGGGTCGAACGGCCGGGAGGGGAGCCTGATCCGCATGATGACCTACCCGACCGGCCTGACGGCCGACGTCTACCGGGACTTCGTCCGGCTGGTGTTCGGCGAGCACGCCGACGCGGTGCTGGCCCGCTACCCGGTCTCCGCCTACGACGCGGTGGAGGACGCCCTGGACGACGCGATCGGAACGTTCGCCTTCGTCTGCCCGACCCGCCGCACCGCCCGTGCGCTCACCGCCGCCGGCGCGCGGGTCTATCTCTACCGCTTCCTCCATGCGCCGGGCTACCTGCCGTTCCCCGCGATGGGCTCGTACCACACGGCGGAGTTGCCGTTCGTCTTCGGGATGCCGCCCGCCGGACGGAGCTTCAGTCCCGAGGAGCAGGCGCTGTCCGACGCGATGGTCGGCTACTGGGGCCGTTTCGCCGCGGACCATGCACCCGGCGGCGCCGGCCCGGCCGCGTGGCCACTCCACGCGACGGGCGACGACCCGCACCTCCGCCTCGACGTTCCCGCGATCGAGACGGCCCGCGGCTACCTCGCCGACGACTGCGACTTCTGGGACGCCTTGCCGGTCCGGCCGTGAGCCGCTTCGGCCGGCGCCGGCGGAACCGGACCCGTGGCCCGGCCTACAACCCCAGCGCGAACACCAGACCCCAGGCGGTGCGCCCCGTCGCCTCGTCGAAACCCACCGGCCCGGGAACGACCGCCACGCCGGCCCCGCCCTCCACTTCGTCCGCCGACCCGCCGCAGAGCGCCCACAGCGGCGCCCCGATCAGGATCGAGGCGGCGCCGATGCCGAGCAGCGTGTAGCCGATGATCGCCTGGACGCCCGTCTCCGACCCCCCTTCCCGGCCCAGCTCCGCGCCGACCAGGATGCCGCCGCCGAGCAGCGAGCCGATCCCGTCGTAGGTCAGGTGCTCGCCCGCCGCCACCGCCGCCTCGTTCGGCTCCCGCACCTTCCAGGTCTGCACCCCGCCCGTCGCCGCGACCGCGAACTCGTGCGCGCCGACCCGGAACAGGTACGACCCGTTGGGCACCCGCATCCGGCACGGCGTGCGACACGCCACCGTCCCGCCGCTCCCCGACCCCCGGCTCGCCCCCGCCGCCGCCCCCACGACCGCCGCCCCCGGCGCATCCGAGACGAAGACCAGCTCGGTGTCGCCCGACTCCACGGCTCGCCCCTCGCTCTCCAGCACCGTCGGCCCCGCGGGCCGGATCGGCTCCCCGGACGAAACGACCGGCACCACCGCCGCCGCCCCGTCCGGCGGGGCGGCGACCGCCGCGACCGGATCGACCGGAGGCGCCGCCGCGACCGGCGGCGCGACCGGCGGCGCAACCGGGGCCGGCGCCGCGGCTGCCGTCCCGGCCCCTCCCGCGAGCGTCTCGATCTCCGCGAGCCGTTCCGCGGATTCGTACGCATGCGATGGCACGTCCTCTCCCAGGAACAAGACCAGCCGGTCCCCCGCCCGAAACGGCGGCCTGACCCGTCCCAGATAGGCCCGGAAAGAGCGCGCGTGCAGCGGACATTCGGCGGTCGTCGCGTCGCCCCGCGGATAGGTATCGACGTACACCCCTTCGCCGGACGGCGGCGACGCACCCCGCAACGCGCGCTCGACGCGGTAGCGGAAGGAATGGTCGATGAAGCAGCGCGAGGCGCTCTCCCGCGGCTCGAGCACTTCGACGAGAAGAATGCGCTCGCTGCGTTCGATCGTCTCCGCCAGCGACACCGGCACGATCTCGCTCGCGCGGGCGCCCGGCGCGGCCAGCAGCAGGGCGAGCGCCGGGACGGCGGCGGAAGCGGCGCGGGAAGGGCCGGGCAGCCCGCGGGCCCTGCGAAACCAGTCGTTGGTCCGAGAAGTGCCTCTCACGAACGGTCAGCTTGCTTCCGGAGACGCCGGGCGTCAAGCCGGCCGGGAGCCTCGTTCGGGAGCCTCGTTCAGGGCCCGCGGAAGATCGATTGCATCTTCATCGCCAACGCCAGGTTGCCCGAGGCCTTGAGCCGGCCGGTCATGAAGGCGAGTTGGCCTTTGAGCTTGCCGGTGCTGATCGCGACGTAGTCCTCGGCCGAGGCGGACAGCGTGAGCTGGGGGCTGGGGTGCTGCCCCTCCACCACCCGCAGCCTGCCGTCCTCGATCGCGGCGTGCCAGCGGCCGCCCCCTTCCCCGGTGATGTCGAACTGCACCACCGCGTTCATCCCGACCGCCTTCTCCGGGAGGAACGTCTCGGGCATCTTCTCGAAGATCTCGCGCACGGTCGTCATCGTCGGTCCTCCACGGCCCGCCCGCCGGCGGCCTCACGCCGGCGGCCCGGCGTACTCCTTGTGGTCCTCGTGCAGCGTGCCGAACACCTCGCGGAACCCCAGCAGCCCGTCCATCTCCTCGTCGGTCTCCTCGGGCGTCATCTGCGCCAGCTTGCGCTGGTAGAACTCCACCACGAACGGCTGCAGGTGCGTGCTGTACGCCGTCATGTACGCCTCGTAGAACCGGACCAGCGGCAACGTCGTCGGCGTGACGGCGTGGTTGAAGTCCCACAGGTCGAAGTCGTGCTCGACCAGCGAGTCGCGGCACTTGTCGAACAGCTTGGTGCCCGGGATCGGCGTGAGCACGAAGTACTGCGGGCAATCGACCTGCAGTTCGACGGTGTGCGCCATCAGCCGATCGACCTGCGCCTGGGTGAAGTCCGGGCGGAGGAACATCGAGCCGGTGCAGTTCACGCGGTTGGCCTTCAGGATCCGGAGCGCCTCGATGTTGTCCCGGACCGTGGTCGTCTTCTCGCGGTCGTGCAGGTCGTCGTCCTCCGCCTGCTCGATCCCGACGATCGTGTCCTCCAGCCCCGCCGCCGCCCACGCCTCGATCACCTGCGGCTTCTTCACGATCGTGTCGGCGCGCAGCGGCATGCCGAAACGCTTGCCCAGGTTCTCCCGGCGGATCGCCTCGGCCAGCGCGAGCGACAGCTTCGTGTCGAGCAGCGACTCTTCGCAGACGAAGTAGATGTACGGCTCGCGGATCGTTCGCAGTTCCGCCAGCATGCTGTCGACCGTGCGCCGCAGGTACCGGCCCCCGGTCTGCTTCCAGGAGGGGCAGAAGTCGCAACGCCCGACGCACCCCTGCGTGTACCGCATCAGCGCCAGGTGCTTCCCCCACAGGCTGAAGCCGTACTTGTGGCGCACGTCGGCGGTGAGCGACCGGTCCGGGAAGGGCAGCGTGTCGAGGTCCGCGAGCGGCCGCGGCGCCGTCAGGACCTGCTTCCCGTCCCGGTTCAACGCCAGCCCCGGAATCTCCTCGTACCCCGACCCGCCCTTCTCGAACCGCTCCACCAGCTCCCGGAACGCGAACACCCCCTCGTTGATGCACACGACGTCGATGTCCGGATGCAGGTAGTCCTCCGGAATCGTCGTGGCGTGGATCCCGCCGACCACGGTCAGGATCCGCCGGTCGTGGGCCTTGGCCAGCGCCAACACCCGCTTGCAGGCGCTCGACTCGCACGTGTCGCCCCCCGTCCCGACCACCTGCGGATCGAACGCCTCGATCGCCCGCCGCAGACCGTCCCACCCGCCCTCGAGCCGCATGTCGAACAGTTTCACGTCGTGGTGCGGCCGGACCGCCGCGCCGAGGTACTCCAGCGACAGCGGCTCCATCCGCACCACCTTGTACATCGCCTGCATGTAGCGCGTGTCGGCCGCCACCCGGACCAGCAGGATACGCATCGTCGCCTCCCGCGGGCCGCCCGGCGCGGGGGAGGCCCCGCGCCTCCCCGCTCCCCGCGCCGCCCGCTCCGGCCGCCAGTCTAGCCGGCCAACGGAATGTTGCAAACAAATTGTTTACAACTGGATGTTTGCAACGCGGCGTTCGCACCGCCGTGCCCCCGACGCTCGCTGCGCCGGGCGGGGCCGTCGCGCCGCGCGCCGGGCCGGACGGCTCCCGGACGACCTCCCGCCGCCCCGGGACGCCGCGTGTGGTATCCTTCCCCCGTCATGGACGCCGAGCGACGCCGCCTCCTTCCTCCGCTGCTCGCCCTGGCCGGCGGTGCGCTCCTCCCCGCCTGCGCCGACGACGACGCCGGGTGCGCCGACGGCGCGTGCGACGCCGCGGCCGACGCCGACGCCGGCCGCGAGGCCGACGCCCCCCTCCCCCGCTGCGGCGACGGCGTCTGCTCCGCGCCCGGCGAGACCGCCGCCATCTGCCCCGCCGACTGCGCCGGCTGCGTCGTCCTGGCCGACGTGACCCCGTTGATCGACGCCGCCGAACTCTTCTTCGGCTACTCCGTCCTGGGTCGCCGCCTCGTCACCCCCGCCTGCGGCATCTTCGACGACGCCCGCGAGGTCGTCGTCTCGCTGACTCCCGACTTCGACGGCGACCTGGTCCTCTCGACCCGCCACCCTTCCACCCGGCTCGACACCGTGCTGGACGTGCGCGAAGGGGGCTGCGAGGGCGCCTCGGTCGCCTGCAACGACCACGCCGCCCCCGGCGCCCGCGGCTCGCGCGTCACCCTCGCCGCCCGCGCCGGCACGCGCTACGTCGCCCTGGTGGAGACCGCCGACGACGATGCCGGCGTCTTCGCCCTCGGCCTGCACCGCCCCGGCGTCTGCGAGGGGCTCGGCAGCGTCCGGGACGTCGGCGCCGCGCTGCTCACCGGCGAGCGCTTCGCGACCGACACCGCCGCCTCGACGAGCAGCCTGCGCGGGACCTGCGGCGGCGCCGCCGACATCCCCGAGGCGCTCCTCACCTTCGTCGCCCCGCGCGACGGTCCGATGGTCGTCACCGCCCTCCACCCCGCCACCACCCTCGACGCCGTCCTCCACGTCCGCGAGGACGGACTCGACGGCGAGGACTGGTGCGACTCCCCGGAGGCCGAGGTCGGCTGCGGCCCGGGCAGCGGCTTCGTCCGCTTCCCCGTCCGCGGCGGCCTCTCCTACGACCTGTTCGTCGATGGCGCGACGACCGGCGCCGCCGGCCCCGCCACCGTGACGCTCGGCTACGCCGCGACCAGCCCCGCCCGCGCCTCGCTCCGCGGCTGCAGCCACGCCTCGATCCGCGACGTCTTCGCCTTCGTCGCATCGAGCGGCCAGACGGTGTTCCTCCAGGTCGACACCGTCGCCGCCGCCACCGCCGCCGACACCCGCCTGCGCGTGCGCCACCCGGACGACACCGAACTCCACGAGGCGGACGACGACTTCCCCTGCACCTTCCCCCCGCCCGAATGGAGCTGTCCGCGGTACGAGTTCACCGCCGCGACCGGCGGCCTCTACGCGGTCGAGGTCTACGTCGGTTCCGGCGAGGACTGCGCCGACCGCAGCCTCGTCGACTACGAACTCACGGTCACGGTGGGAGGAGCGCCGGCCGAGCTGATCCTGGTGCGCGATCAGTAGCCGGGAGGACGCGAACGCCGCCCGGGGGAAAGGCAGGTCCGATGCGAACACCGATGCGACGAGCGATCCTGGCGCTCGGGACCTGGGCGGTGCTCGGCTGCGACCCGGCCGTCGCCCCCGCGCCCGCCGCGGCCCCCGACGCGCCCCGGACGTGGGCCGTCCTGCCCTGGGACTCCATCGCCGGGCGGGTGATCGGCCGCGAGTCCTCCTCCGAAGGCCCCGCCGCTTTCGCCCCGCTGCCCGACGGCGGCCTGTTGGTGCTCGACCAGGTCCACGAGCGCGTCCTGCGTCTCGACCCCTCGGGGACCCTCGCCGGCACCGTCGCCCTCCCCGGCCGCACCTTCGACGACGTCGAACAGTTCGAGGGGCGCGCGATGATCCTCCTCGACCGGCTCGTCACGACGCGCGTCCTGGCGCTCGATCTCGACGGCAACCCGCTCGCCGAGGTGCCGCTCGTCGGCCGCGGCGTCGAACGCGGCGGCGCGGTCACCGCCCTCCTCGCGCGGCCGGACGGCGTGTGGCTCGAAGTCCACCACCGCCACAGCGTGCGCGTGCTCGACCGCGACCTCCGCCCCGGCGAGCGTCAGGTGGTCCTCGGCCGGCCGATCGATGGCGCCCGCAGCCTCCGCGCCGCCCTCGACGGTCGCGGCGGCGCCCGGGTGTCGATCGGGGGACGCGTCGACCGGACGCCTGAACGCAGCGTGTCGCTCAAGGGAGGCGCGCCGATCGAGCGGATCGTCTGGTTCGACGCCGACCCCGCCGGCCGCCTGCACGTCGTCCTCCACGAGGTCGAACGCTCGACGACGCCGCCCTGGCGGCCGTCCGGCGAGCGGTACGCGATGGTGGTGCTGGACGAGGACCTGCGCGAGTTGAGACGCGCCGAGATCCCCTGGGTCGCCACCGGGCTGGAGCAGAGCGTCGAGTTCCGCCTCGGCCCGGACGGTCGACTGTGGCAGATGGCGTTCGCCGAAGACGGCGTCCGGCTCCTCGACTGGGGCGGGAGGGCGCCATGAGAACCGCGTTCCCGCCCCTCCTCGCCCTGCTCGCCCTCGCCGCGGCCCCCGCCCTCCGCGCCGACCCGCCCGTGGAGACGCCGGACGACATCGTCTGCCGCGGGTTCTCGGCGGTCGGCTTCTCCTACGCCTGGGGCGGCGAGTGCTGGTGCCGCGACGGCTGCAACCCCGACCTCGCCTCGTGCAACGCGGGCACCTGCACCATCAATCCAGGCGGAACCGGCTGTCCGGACTGCACCCACAGCGGCCGTTACGGCGCCGACTGCTCGGGCTTCGTCACCAAGGCCTGGCAGGTACCGAACCCGGTGGCGGTCGAGGCGTGCGACGTGTTCCGCTACGTGGCCGACGACTTCACCTCCGACAATCGCTACTGGGACCCGGTGCCGATGTCGAGCCTCCAGCCGGCCGACGCCGCCGCCACTTCCAGCCACGTCGTGCTGATCGTCGGCGGCCGCGACGGTTCGGGCGCCTGGGACATCGTCGAGGCGCGCGGATGCGCCTACGGCATCGTGCACCGCTACCGCTCGCTTTCCGGCTTCGTCGGCGCCCGTCGGATCAACCTCACCTCCTGCGTCTGTTCGGCCGGCGACACGCAGACCGAGGCGTGCGGCGACTGCGGCTCGCGCCGCCGGGAGTGCAGGGACGACTGCCGTTGGTCGGCCTGGTCGGAGTGCGACGGTCCGGACCCGACGGGGCCGGACGCGGCCTGCACGGTCGAGGGGGCGGTAGGCGAATGCGCCGTCGGGCGGCGGGTCTGCGTCGCCGGCTGGCTCACCTGCCACGCCCCGTCCGCCACCACCGAGATCTGCGACGGCCTCGACAACGACTGCGACGGCGTCGCCGACAACGGCACCCCCGCCGCTCTCGGGGAAGGGTATCCGTGCACGACCGGCGACGGCGGCCCCGGTGTCTCCGACTGCGTGGACGGCGCGCTGGTCTGCGTGCCGCACAACGGGTCCGACGGCGGCCCGGGCGACGTCCCGACCCCGGACGACGCCGGCGACCCGCGGGACGGCGACGTTTCGCGCGACGGCGGGCCCGACGTGATCTACGTGTACATCGAGGGGGACGGTTGCGGCTGCCGCGTCCCCGCCGGCTCGGGCGGCTCCGCCCTTCTCCCTCTCCTCGCCCTCCTCGCCCCGCTCGCCCGCCGCCGCCGCTGACCCGCCCCCCGCGGCGCCCCCCCAACTCTGCCATAGCGATTTGGGCCGCCGGCCGATTTCGTGGTCGTCGTCGTGGTCGTCGTCGTGGTCGCGACATGGGCAGGGATCACCACCCGGGTGACCGTGCGATGCCGCCGACCACGACCACGTCTACGACGACCACGCGGCAACCCGGCTGCGGCGCGATCCGGGGCGCCCTGTCCGCCTTGCGCCCGTGCCGGCCCCGCGTCACAATGATGGCAGTCCGGCCGCGGTCGCCGGAGGGGAGGGAGCCATGAAGCGGAAGGCATTCTGCCTGCCTGCCTGCCTGCGTAGTCTTGGTGGGGACCACCTTGGGGGCCTGTGACGCCGAAGATACCCGGGAGGGGAAGACGCAGAGGGCGATCCTGGGCGGTGACGAGGTTCCGCCTGGCGTCTGGCCGGCGGTGGTGCGGTTGCACCTGCCGGGTCCTGCCACCTGCTCGGGTACCCTCATCGGACCACGGCACGTGCTGACCGCCGCCCATTGCTACGCCGGTCCGTACTGGCGCGGCGGATATGGTGAGGTGCAGGTCGAGTTGGGCCGGGATGAGATCGGAGCCCCGGTGGGACCGCGCGCCACGATCGAGCGGTTCGATTGTTTCCGCGAGGAGCTGTTCCGCGGGGAGCCGCTGCCGCCGGAGTGCGGGACGTGCGAAATGCTCGTCGACGGACGCTGCACCCCGATGCGGCCCCGGAGATGCTGGGGGACGTGGTGGTCTGGGTCGACACCCGCAACGCCACGGAGGAAGAGCCACACCATTCGGACCTGTTCCTCTACCGCTATTCCACCGGTCGGCAGCAGCAGCTCACCTTCGCCCGCGGAGCCGCCCGATGGCCGCGCGTCACGCGGGACGCCGTCTACTTCCTCTGGAGCCCGAACCCCGAGCCCGACCCGGACCGCGCCGAACGGGTGATCTGCGCGCAGATGCTGCCGCCGCCGTGACGACCATGACTCGCCGCCTCCCACACCACGCTCGGCCCCGCCCCCACTTTCCGCCGCCGCTCGCGGCCGCTCGGTTCTGGTCGTCGATGCCGCGGTCCCCTCGAATCCGGCGCTGCGAGGCGCGGCGGGCGGCCGACCCCGGAACCCTAGATTAGCCCGCGGTCGACACCGCAGGCGATCAGCCGGTCGAACTCGCGCGCCGGCCGGAACATCCCAAGGCCGTACCGCTCGTGCAGGGCGCGGAGCCGGTCCCGCACCGCCCGCAGCCCCCGCAGGCTCGCGTAGCGCGCCGGTCCGTGCCAGCAGTCGGGAAACCCGATCCCCAGCACGGCCCCCAGGTCCATCGTGTACCAGTCGTCGAGCACACCGTCGTCCACGCAGCAGAACGCCTCGTTGACCATCGCGAGGAGCAGCATCTCCTTCGCCTCCTCGCGGTCCGGCGTCGGCGCGCCGGCTCGCCGCGCCAGGTGCTCCAGCACGGTGCGGTCCGGCTCCTTGCCCTCCTTGTAGAAGCACGGCTTACCCGCGCCGACGTAGCCTGCCTTCCATAGCCGTCCCAGCGATTCCGGCACGTCGACCCGGTCACCCTTCCGCTCCTTCATCGAGAGCGTCGCGTGATGGATCACGTTCCCGCCCGCCGTGCCGTACACGTCGAACGGTCCCTGCGGAAAACCGGCCTCCACGGCCAGACGGTCCACCTCCCACGGGTCCAGCCCTGCTTCCGCCAGGAAGAAGCCGGTCAGGACGTACGTGCCAAACGTCCGCGACGTGTAGAACCCCGGCCCGTCCCCCACGAGGATCACCGTCTTCTGCTGCCGCCGACCCACCGCCACCGCCGTCGCCAGCGCCTCGGACGACGTGTACGGCCCGCGGATCACCTCGAGCAACGGCATCAACGGCACCGGGGAGAAGTAGTGCATCCCGACGACCAGCTCCGGCCGCGCCGAGCCCTCGGCGATCTCGCCCATCGGCAGCGTCGAGGTGTTCGAGGCGAAGACGATGTCGGGATTCGCCGCGCGGATCTCGGCCAGCACCTTCCGCTTGAGCGCCAGGTCCTCGAAGACGCTCTCGATGACCAGCGGCACGTCCGCCAGCCGTCCGCGGTCCGCCGTCGGCTCGATCCGCGACAGCAGGCGTTCCCGCCGCTCCGCGCTCCACTTCCCCTTGCGGACCAGCGCCTCCAGGTCGGCGCCGATCAGGTCGCGCGCCGCGCGCGCGGTCGCGTCGTCGACGTCGAGCAGCACGACGCGGAGGCCGGCGTCGGCCGACACCTGCGCGATGCCGCGGCCCATCAGGCCGGCCCCGAGCACGGCGAGCGTTTCCACGTCGCGGGGCTTCGCCGGCCCCGGGTCCGCCAGCCGCGGCGCCACGCCGGTCGTCGCCAGGAACAGGTCGATCTTGCACTGCGCGTTCGGATGCTCGATCAGCGGCGCGAAGTGCCGCGCCTCGGCCCGCACCGCGTCCTCGAAGGGGCGGTCGAGCCCCTCCTCCAGCGCGTCGAGCGCCGCGCGGAACCACGGCTTCTCGGGACAGACGCCGTACCGCGCGCGGGCCCGCGCGATCCGGGCGGGCCACTCGGCCCGCGCCGCGTCGTCCACCGGAGCGCGCGCCAGGTCGTGGTTGCGATTCACGATGCCGGGGTGGTCGAGCAGCCAGCGGACGGCGCGGGCGCGGGTTTCGCCCGCGGGCGCCACCGTCACGACCCCGGTCGGCGACAGCTCGGCGGCCGGAAACACGCGCCCGCGGAGCACCACCTCCAGCATCGCCTCCAGGCCGACCAGACGCCGCAGCGCCTCCATCCCGCCCGCCGCCGGGAACAGGCCGACGTTCACCTCGGGCAGGCCGATCCGCGACCCTTCCGTGGCGAACACGTGATCGCAACACCACAGCAGCAGCTCGCAGCCGCCGCCGAGCGCGGTCTGGTCCTCGAGCGCGGCGGCGACGGGGAACGGACTCTTCGCCAGCGCCGCGAAGACGTCGTGGAGCTTGCGCACCAGGTGCTCCAGCTCGAAGGCGGGAGCGTTCTTCCGGATCTCGACCAGGTTCGCGCCGTCGAGGAAGCTGCGCGGCTTGGCGGAGACCAGGAGCACCCCCGCCGCGCGCTCACGGACCGCCCGCTGCGTCGCAGCACCCAGCTCGGAGATCAGCGTCGGGCCGATCGTGTTCACCGGGCCGGCGGTATCGATCTCGAACGTCGCGATCCCGGTCCGCTCGTCCTTCCGGTACCTGAGCTCGCTCATCGCCCGTCCCCTTCGCCGTCGACCCGCACCAGCGCCGCCTCGCCCTGGGTCAGGCCGCCGCAGATCGCGCACACCCCGCGCCCTCCCCCGCGCCGGCGCAGCTCGTAGAGCAGCGTCATCAGGATGCGCAACCCCGACGCGCCCACCGGATGGCCGATCGCCACGGCGCCGCCGTTGACGTTCGTCCGTTCGAGCAGCCGGAGCCAGCGCTCCTCGTCGTCGTCGGCCAGGATCTTCGTGCTGACCAGCGGCATCGCCGCGAACGCCTCGTTGATTTCGATCCGGTCCATGTCGTCCGCGCGCAACCCGTGGCGTTCGAGCACCTTGCGAATGGCCAGGGCCGGCACCCACGCGATGCCGTTCGGAGCGTCGGTGACGCCCGCCTGGTCCACGATCTCGCCGAGCACCGGCGCCCCGACCTCGCGCGCCCGCTCCTCGGTCATCACGACCATCGCCGCGGCCCCGTCGTTCAGACCGGGGGCGTTGCCGGCGGTGGTGGTCTTCGAGCCGAACACGGGCGGCAGCATCGCTATCCGGGCCAGGCTGCCCTCGGGCCGCGGCTGCTCGTCCTCGAACGCCAGCACCTCGTTCCGCTCCCGCCGGACCCGGATCGGCGCGATCTCGTCGGCGAAGCGACCCGCCCGCGCCGCCGCGGCCCACTTGAGATGCGAACCCATCGCGAAGGCGTCGAGCATGCGCTTCGACACGCCGTGCTTCTCCGCGCCGTCCGACGCATCGACCGCCACCGGATTGTACCCGGGATACGCGATCGGAAAGATCGGGTCGACGAGCTTCACCTCGCCGACCCGCACCCCCGCGCGGAGCTGGCGCGACAGGTGCGGCACCCGACTCATCGATTCGACACCGATCACCAGCGCCGAGCGGATCTCGCCGAGGCGCAGGCCCCACAGCGCCATGCGCAGCGCGGTGAGCGGCGAGCAGCAGGCGGTGTCGATCGTGGTGGTGAAGACGTCGAGCCCCAGTCTCAGGCCGATCTGCCGGCCGGTCACCGAGGCGGCCTCGAACGACCCCGGAATGCAGTTGCCGACGAAGATCTGATCGATCGTCCGCCCGCCCGGCCCCGCCGCTTCCAGCGCCGCGCGCGCGGCGTGGACGGCGAGGTCCAGCGGGTCGGTTCCCGACAACACTCCCTGGTAACGGCCGAAAGGCGTCCGCTTCGCCCCCGTGACGATGATGCGCATGACTCCTACCTACCCGACCCGGCACGCCCGCACAAGGCAGCTCGACGCCGGGCCCCGCCGCGCCCGGACCGCCCCGGTCGCGGCGACCGGATGCCCCGCCCGCCGCCACGTGCTACCGTTGCGGAAGATTCCGGGTCGGAACAACGGACGGCGGACCCGGGAACGCGCCTGCCGCCGGAAGGAGGGTCGGAGGATGCGACGGACGTCGTCGACGCTGCTGCTGGCCATGGCCGCCGTCGCCGCCTGCTCCGGAGGCGAGCGGCGGCGCACCGCTCCGGGCGACATCGGCGACCCGTGCGAAGAGGAGGCCGACTGCCTCCCCGATCTGATCTGCCGGCCGGAGGGGGTCTGCGGCATCTGCCTCGAGGATTCCGAGTGCTCCGGCGAGGAGGTGGTCTGCCGCGCCGACGGCACCTGCGCCGACGGCGGCGTCGGCGCCTCCTGCACGGAGGAAACCGACTGCCTCCCGGAACTGGTCTGCGGGGAGGACCACACCTGCCGTCAGGCCGGCCTCGGCGACCCGTGCGAGCGGGACGAGGACTGCTGGTGGGAGTACGTCTGCCGCAGCGACGGACGCTGCGGCCCCGGCGGCCTCGACGAACCCTGCGCGGTCGCGGACGACTGCCGCTCCGACCTGATCTGCCGCGGCAACGGCCGCTGCGGCCGCCCGGGCCTCGGCGACCCCTGCACCGTCGACACCGACTGCCGCACCGGCCTCGTCTGCCGCGACGACCGCACCTGCGGCCCGGCCGGGACCGCGCCGGAAGGATCGGAGTGCACCTACACCGCGGACTGCGCGGCCGGTCTGGCCTGCCTGTGGGGCCGCGACGAACGGGGTGCGCCGCAGACCCTCTGCCTGCCCGCCGGCGACGCCACGGAAGGAACGTTCTGCGGATCGACCGCCGAATGCGCGCCGGGTCTGGTCTGCCTGGCCGAGGGGTACGGCGGCCGTTGCGCCGCCGCGTCCCCCACCGGCGACCTCGGATTCCCCTGCACGACCGTGGCCGACTGCGCCGCAGGGCTCGCCTGCAGCGCCGACGGCGTGTGCGTCCGCGCCGCCGGGGCCGACGGCGGCCCCGGCTATCCGCTGTGGGAGGGAGTCGAGTGCACGCCGCGCGAAACCGACACCCCCTCCCGCATCTATTTCGAAATCCCCCGCGGGCCGCTCGCCCCGGGCCACGACTTCTTCCGCCTCCCCTGGCCGAACGACATCCGCCGCACCGCCGACGGCCGGCCCGACCTCTCCGGCTTCCCGCACCCCGACACCGCCGGCCTTCCGGTCGATATTCTCGACCGCTACCTGCGCGCGACCGAGCGGGACCGGGTCGGCTTCGCCACCAACGGCGCCGTCTTCCTCCGCTCGTCCGCCGGCCTGAGCTGGGACACGCTCGAGGCGGGCGGCGCAACGCCGACGATCTACGTGGTGGACCTCACGCCGCCCGCCGCGCCGGAAGAGCGGCACCGGCGGCTCGGTTTCGGCTGGAGCGCCTCGACCGGCGGCGGGCGGTACCTCTGCCGTGACTGGCTGGTCGTGCGTCCCCCGCGCGGGTCGCCCTACGAACCGGGCCGGACCTACGCCGTGGTGCTCACCGACGGCGTGCGGGACGCGGCGGGGCGGCCGATGGTCCAGGACACCGACTTCGCGCTCGTCGTCGGGCCGTCGCGGCCGACCGGAGACGACGCCGCCGCCCGCGCCTGGGACGCCTACGCCCCCTTCCGCGCCTACCTCGCTCACGACGGCATCGACCCCGCCTCGATTCTCGTCGCCGTCCAGTTCACCACGCAGGACGTCCCGTCTCTGCTCCGGCGGACGCGGGAAGCGGTCGAGGCGCTCCCCGCCCCTGCGGCGTCCGACCTGGTCCGCTGTACGACCGGCGCCGTCTCGCCGTGCGACGATGGTCTGACGGGCGAGGACCACGTGCGCGGTTGTTTCGGGGAGGACCCGGCGTTCTTCGAGGTGCAGGGGCGGTTCCCGACGCCGGTGTTCCAGGAGGGCGTCGCTCCCTACGCGACGCCGGCCGACGGCGGCGGTTTCGCCCTCGACGGCGCCGGCCGCCCCGTCCGGCAGCGCGACGAGCCGATCTGCTTCGCGCTCACGATCCCGCGCGGCGGCCCGATGCCCGCCGGCGGCTGGCCGGTGGTCGTCGTCGCCCACGGCACCGGCGGCAGTTACCGTTCGTTCATCGCCGACGGCCTGGCGGCCGACCTCGCCGCCGTCGCGCTGGACGACTCCACGGTCGAGCGGTTCGCCGTGTTCTCCTTCGAGGGGCCGATGCACGGCGCGCGGCGCGGGGGGTCGAGCGAAGATCCCGAGCTGCTGTTTTTCAACTTCGCGAACCCCGCCGCGATGTACGGCAACGTCCTGCAAGGCGCGGTCGATCTGTGGCAGGCGGCCCGGCTCCTCGCCGCGACCGACTGGGACGCCGGCGCGTCGCCGACGGGCGAAGCGGTGCGTTTCGACGGGAGCAAGATCTACTTCCTCGGCCACTCCCAGGGCGCCGTGTGCGGCCTGGCCGCCCTCCCCTTCGACGGCTCGTTCGCCGCGGCGGTGTTCTCCGGCGCCGCCGGCTCCCTGACCGACGTGCTCTTGTCGAAGACCTCGCCTTACGACGTCGCCGGCGCGCTCCGCATGGCGCTCGGCGACCCCGATCTCGGCGGATCCCACCCCGCCCTGACCGTCTTCCAGACGTACCTCGAAGTGGCCGACCCGGTGAACTACGCCCGCCACGTCCTCCCCGCGCCGTTCGCGCCGCTCCCGGCGCGCCACGTGCTCCAGGTCTACGGGCTGCGGGACACCTACGCACCGAAGAACGCCCAGTCGGCGCTCGCCGGGGCGCTGTGGCTGGCGATCGCCGAGCCGGTACTCGACGACGTCGGGCCCTTCCCGTCGGTCGCCCTGCCCGCGTCCGGCAACCGGCGCGTCGGCCCGGCGAACGTGACCGGCGTACTCTCGATGCACGAGCCTGCGGCGGGCGAGGACGGGCACTTCGTCGCGACGCGGGACGCCGCGGCGCGGCGCCGCATCGCGCAGTTCTTCGGCACCGCCGCCCGCGACGGAATCCCGACCGTCGTTCCCTGAGCCCGACCCGCGTCCGTCCGGAAGCACGTTCGACCCGTCGTTCCCTGAGCCCGACCCGCGTCCGTCCGGAGCAACGTCCGCCGCCGCGCCCGCCGGTCGGCGTTTTCGCCTACGTCCCGTCGCAGGCCGACGCGTCGGGCGCGAAGAACCCCGCCGTGCGCCCGCAGGCGGCGCCCTCTTCGACCGGCGGTGTTCCCGCACCGGGCACGAGATCGGGAAGCGGTCCGACGCCGGGACATCGCTCCCCGCGCAGCAGCGACAACTGCTGCTTGATCGTCGTCTCGGACTGCCGGCCGACGAGCCGCGCGACCTCCTCGCCTTCCCGGTCCAGGAACACCAGCGTCGGCACGCCGACGAGCCGGAATTCGCGGGCCAGGTGGCGCTGCCCTTCGGCGGCGACGTCGATGACCCGGATCCCGACCCGCCGCCCGTCGCACAACTCGGTGATCCGCCGCAACGTCGGTTTCATCTCCTCGCAGACCGAACAGCCGCTCGAAACGAGCGCGACCATCGTCGGCAACGGCCGCCCGTCCGCATCGCGCGCCAATCGCGTCTCCGGCGACCCACCGGGCCGCGCGACCAGCGGCGGGACGGCGGCGACCAGCAGCGCCACGGCGGCGGCGACCAAGAGCGCCCCGAGCCCCTTCTCGATCCGCGGCAGGTGCGGCGCGAGCCGTCGCAACCAGCGCGTCCCGACCTCCGCCAAGCCGGCCACCGCGAGCAGCGGCACGGTGAACCCGAGACCGTAGACCAGCAGGTACCCGGCGCCGGTCCACGGATCCGCGACGCGCGCCGCGGTGTACGTCAGCACCGACCCCAGCACCGGACCGACGCAGGGCGACCAGCCGACGGCGAACACCACCCCCATCAGCACCGCGTTCACCCCCCCGAACCGCGTGCGCACCCGCTGCTCGTCCAGACGCAGCATCCGGTCGAGGAACGGGATCGAAATCACACCGAGAAACTTCAGGCCGAACGCGAGGATCAACAGCGCCCCGACGAGTTGCAGCACCGTCCGATGCCCGGCCAGGAAACCGCCCACGGTCGTGGCGGTCAGCCCGAGCAGCGTGAAGACGACCAGGAACCCGAGCGAGAACAGCGAGGCGCGGAACAGCGTCGCGGCCCGCCGCGGGGTTCCGCCGTCGCCCAGGCCGCCGCCGACCAGCGCCGCGAGGTAGATCGGCACCAGCGGCAGGACGCAGGGCGTGGCGAAGGTCAACACCCCCGCCCCGAACACGCCGAACAGGTCCAGACCCGCCGCCATCGCCGGCTCCCTACAACCGCCCGAGCAGTCCACCGATCAACGCGCCGTAGGCTGTCGAGATCCACGGATTCGAGGTGATCGGACAGCCGCCCGTCGAACACCCGACGAACCGGTAGTAGGCGAACCCCAACGCCGCTCCGACGACCGCACCGATCGCCACGGTCCACATCCGCCGCCTCCTCGTCTTGTCGCTCGTCCCGGACATCGACGCACGCCGGCCGCCTGGATCAGTTCGCAGGCAACGCCTCCTCTTCGGACGTCTGTCCCAGCAGGTCGGTCTGGATGATCTCTTCGAAGTAGTGTTGCCCGCGAATCCCGACCACCCGTTCCACCTCCCGGCCGTCCTTGAAGAACAGCACGGTCGGCGTGCCGCTCACGCCGAGCGACGACACCGCGCGCAGACCCCGCTGCACGTTGAGCTGCGCCACCTTGACCTTCCCCTCGTACTTGCAGGCCAGCCTGCGGATCGTCGGCACCAGCGCCCGGCACGGCATGCAGCCGTCCGACCAGACATCCACCACCACCGGCACATCGGACTCCAGCACTTCCCTGCGGAAGTTCGAATCGTCGAGTTCCACCGGATCCTTCTCGCATTCCGGTTCCAGACCGAGCCAGCGCAGGATTCCCATCTTCTTCCTCCCACCGACCCTCGGACGCCCCTCCGTCTGGGTCTCCGTCCCTCGCTATCAAGATCGGTGCCAAAGCGCGAGGTAGGATCCTCGAAGGATCATGCGGTGTTGGGTGAACGCCGCGGGTTCCGGGTGTCCCGCCGCGAGACACCTGTCCCTGACTGGGATGGCGCGAGCGACGGAACGCGCGATCCACGCAGCCGGAACGGCAACCGGGTCTGCGCACCCTCCGGCGCCTCGGAGCCGCGGGGACTGCGTGGTGAAGCCCTCGACCGCCGACTCTCGACCTGCTGCCCTGCGCCCTTCGGCCGGGAACAGGTTGGCACCGCGTGGAACGGCTTGACCGGTTTCGATCTTCCGAGCACCCTCGTTTCCATGAAACATTGCCAATTCGGTCTCCGGCCAGCAGTTCCCGATCACGCCAGGAGTCTCACCCCGCTGCGGTCTGCGCTCGCACTGGCGCTCGTCGCGATGACCGGCTGCCACTGCGGCGGCGGCGACGACGACAACCCTTGCAACGGCATCAGCTGTTCCGGCCGCGGGTTCTGTTTCGTCGAGCAGGACGCCGCCTATTGCGCGTGCCTGCCGGGGTATCATGCCGTCGGGCACGTCACCTGCCAGTCGGACGATCCGCTGGACCCGTGCAACGGCGTCGACTGCCAGGGCAACGGTTCGTGCAGGGAGGAAGAAGGCCAGGCCCGGTGCGATTGCTTCCCCGGCTTCGACCACCCGACGGATGCCTGGTGCTCCGCGTTCCGTTGCGACCTGCTCTGCGTTCCCCTGGTGCCGGCCGATGGAGGCCCGGACACCTGCGACCCCGTATCGTCCGAGGAGTGCAACGGACGCGACGATGATTGCGACGGTCTGGTGGACGAAGCGTTCGACCTGGACTTCGACAGGAACAACTGCGGCGCCTGCGGCGTGTCCTGCCCGGACGGGCCGCACGGAAGCGGCGCATGCATCCTGGGCGCCTGCGCGATGACCTGCGAGCCGGGCTGGAGCGACCTCGACTTCGACCCGCGCAACGGCTGCGAAGCCGGCTGCACGCCGGTGGATGTCCCCGACGAGACGCTTTGCGAAGGACGCGACGAGGACTGCGACGGCTTGACCGACGAGGATTGGGCCCCCACGGAAGCCTGCGGCATCGGCGTCTGCCGGCGATTGGCCGTCTGCTTCCGCGGGGCAACCCAGTGTCGTGCCCGCATGCCCCCCGCGGCCGCCGACGCCACGTGCGACGGGCTGGACGACGATTGCGACGGCCGGACCGACGAGGACTGCAGCGGCGAGGCGGACGCGGACGCCGATGCGGAGGAGGACGCGGACGCCGATGCGGATGTCCGGGATACTCCGTCGAATTGCGGGAACGGTGTCCGGGACCCCGATGAGGAGTGCGACGGCGACGGGCCCGCTCCGTGCACGACAACCTGCGGTTCCACCGGCAGTCGGATCTGCAGCGGCTGCCGCTGGAGCGCATGCACGCCGCCGGCCGAAACCTGCAACGGCAACGACGACGACTGCGACACCGTCGTCGACGACGGCTTCACCTGCCGCGTGGGCGAGACGGACTCCTGCACCACCTCCTGCGGCTCCACCGGCTCCCACACCTGCTCCTCGATCTGCTCCTGGGGCTCCTGCAATCCGCCGGCCGAAACCTGCAACGGCAACGATGACGACTGCGACACCGTCTGCGACGACCGTTACTCCTGTTGTCGCGGCCGGACGTACTCCTGCTCCGACTCGCACGGATGCCCCGGTTCCCGGACCTGCAGCAGCTCCTGCTCCCTGGGGACCTGCACGGTTCCCGCCAGCTGCACCGACTACTACGGCGATCACGTCTGCAACGGCTCGTTCGGAAGCTACCAATCCAACTGTCTGCCCGGCGAGTGCCGTGAGTGCCAGTGCGACCATGGCACGTGGGTGTACTGCGGCTCCTGCCGCGCCTGCCCCAGCTAGTCGTTTGCATGGCCCGGGCGGACGTCGCTGCGGCGAGTCGCCCGGGCTCGCCGAGTGCGCCAAGGCGGTTGGGCTGCTGGACGGCGAGGACCGGCGCGTCGGCAGCAGCGCAAGCACCGGCGGTCGACAAGACCGGACCGCGGCGGGAGCGGAAGGCCGAAGCGACCGCGCGACGATGACTCAGACAACGGGAAACACGGTCGCAGGACGCTGCCCGTCCCGGGCCGGTCGGTCCCCGTCGGGTTCGGACCGCGTCCGCGGACGCTCGCGGCCCTCTCGCGTCAGGCCACGGACGACGTTCGGTCGGCTTCCATCATCGCCCGGAAGTTGTCGGCGAGCGCCAGGAAGTGATCGACGATCTCGGGATCGAACTGGGAGCCGGAGTTCTTCAAGATCTCCTTGACGGCCGCGTTGTGGGGCAGGCCGTTGCGGTACGGCCGGTCGGAGGTCATCGCGTCGTAGGTGTCGCAGACCGCCATGATCCGCGCACCCAGCGGGATATCGATCTTGGCGAGGCGGTCCGGGTAGCCGTTGCCGTCGTAGCGCTCGTGGTGGGCGCGAACCATCCGCCCGACCTGGCGCAGCTCGGCGATCGGCTTGAGGATCGCCTCCCCCCGCTCCGGGTGCGCGCGGATGTGCGCAAACTCCTCGTCGCTGAGGCGCGAGGGCTTGTGGAGCACCGCCTCCGGAACCCCGATCTTCCCGATGTCGTGCAGGAGCCCCGCGAGCTCGAGGTCCCGTCGGTCCTGCTCCGAGAAACCGAGGCGCGCGGCGATGGCCAGCGAACAGTCGGTCACCCGCCGGGAATGGTTGCGCGTGTAGCGGTCCTTGGCGTCCAGCGCCCCTGACGCTCGCCAGAAGTTGACCACTTCTGCTCGCGAAGAGTTGACCACCCTTCGATCACGGATCTACTTCGTGTCCCACCCCGTGCGAAGAGTAGATCTCCTTCCGGCAGATGCTTC